>Ga0302243_1000219_pt1 | contig 59917 bp, 53 predicted proteins | sample AAG_UR_Met_MG_FD_193514 | JGI IMG/M metagenome (GOLD analysis project Ga0302243, IMG submission 193514) | Enriched activated sludge microbial communities from anaerobic digester in WTTP, New Holstein, Wisconsin, United States - AAG_UR_Met | ecosystem: Engineered > Bioreactor > Anaerobic >... | reverse complement strand
ACTCTTTACTGCTACCCTTCTGAATTTGTTATACCTGCCTTCCTCTATCACTATTCCGCTGATTCCTTCTATCTCCGTATCTTCACACTCTATAACTTCAAACCCTTCTTTCTTTATACACGTATTTCCACTCTTTATTTTGCTGCCTATTACATTTAATTTCCCGCCGCCTGTCACATCTATACCTTCTTCCAATTCTGCTTTAACTGCGGACATGAATATCTCTCCGCTCTCTCTTACATTTACTGCCTCTCCTTCTATCTCACTGTTCTCAAGACCTACTGCTCCCAATCCGGTCACAACTAATGACCCTATTCTGCTGTTCTCTACTCTTATACTGTTAATACCGCCGGCTGTTATTTTTCCTTCCAATTCACTGCTCATTATCTTAACTTTGCCATCACATGCTAATGCTTCCTTCGCTTTTATCTTTATTCCTTCTATTTCTCTAGACCCTTCTCCCTCCATTCCTATACCCAATACTTCACTCTCTATTTCCATACCTTCCATCTCAACTTCACTTCTATCTTTTATCAAAAGACCGCTCTCTTCACTCTTTACTGCTACCCTTCTGAATTTGTTATACCTGCCTTCCTCTATCACTATCCCGTTGATTCCTTCTATCTCCGTATCTTCACACTCTATAACTTCAAACCCTTCTTTCTTTATACACGTATTTTCACTCTTTATTTTGCTGCCTATTACATTTAATTTCCCGCCGCCTGTCACATCTATCCCTTCTTCCAATTCTGCTTTAACTGCGGACATAAATATCTCTCCGCTCTCTCTTACATTTACTGATTCCCCTTCTATCTCACTGTCTCTTAAATCTAACTCCCCCATACCTACTACTGATATTTTCCCAAATATACTATTTTCAACTTCTAAATATCCCATTGCTCCTATTGTACTTTCTCCTTCTATTAAACTTTTTTTTAATTTTAGCAAGTTTTTTGATACATTTAATGCTTTTTGTGATCTTATTCTTATTCCTTCTATCTTTTCTGAAATTTCTCCTTCTATTTCCAACCCCAATCCTTCACTCTCTATATCAATTTCTTCTAATTTTATTCCATTTGCCCCCTGTAATTTAATGCCTTCCAACTTGCTTTTTATTTTTAATCCATACAATATACTGCCGTTCCCGTTTGACAATACTATTCCTTCTTTTTCTCCGCATATAATGCCATCTATATACTCTATTGTTTCATTTCCTTCCTTTCTTATTCCAGTCCAATGGCTGCATATTTTAGTAGATAAAATTTTTAATTTTCCGCTATTGATTATATTTATCCCTTCTTCTAATTCTGCTTTAACTCCTGACATGAACAGCTCTCCGCTCTCACTTACATTTACTGCCTTTCCTTTTATCTCACAGTCTTTTAATTTTACATTACTTAATCCAGATACAGACAATGAATCTATAAAACTATCATTTATATCTATATTAGCTATACCATTTGTTATAAAAGAAGATTTTATACTGCTGTTTTTAATATTTATATCAACATTATGAAAAATTTCAATATTATTATTTTTATCAAGAATCGTAGAATTTTGAATTTCAAGAATACATCCATAAAAAGTTTTGCAGAAACAACCTTTTATAGTTGCATGATTTAGTTTGATAATTTCATCATTTTTCAAATCAAATAATGCTCCTCTATCAATTACTATTTCAGTATTATCAATACTAATACTATTTCTGCCGTTTGAAATAATACCTTCATTGAAAATTTTTATAGAGCACTGTCCCAAAAATATATTTGAAAAATCAAATATCCTTATAAAATTATGTACATTAATAAAATTATTTTTTAAAAACACTTCAACAAAAAAATTACTATACAAAAAATCTTGTCCTTTGATTTCAGAATTGATAATATCCAGTATAGAGTTATTGAAACATAAATAAATAAAATTTTTTGAATCAAATTGTGTATTATCAGCAAAAAGTGAAGTTTCGGAACGCAGTAAAACATTTATGTTAAATGAATTTATTTTTGAATTTGAAAGATTTGCAGTACTATTATCAAAAAGTATTAAACCAACTTTATTATCAAAAATCTCAGTATCAAATAAAACAATATTTGCTCTGCCGCAACATATTATTGCAACATTTGAATTTATGCTTAAATTATTATGAAATTCAATACTGCTTTCATCAAAAATATTAATAACTGAATTTGAATAAAAACATTCATTTATAAAAATTTTTTCTGAATTACCTTCAGATTTAAATCCAATATAGTTATTCAAGAATATAGTCTTAAAAATGCGCAAATCATAACAATTTAAAACAGAAATAGCATAATAATTAAAATATAATATATTTTCTTTTATGAATATTTTTCTAGATTGTATACATACTAATGCATTATTATTTAAAAAAAAGTGATTGGAAACAATATATGAATTCAACAATGATTTTAGAACTATTGAATTTTTGATATTCTCATAAAATATGTTATCAGAAATAATGGACTGCACATAAGAAACCACAGCATGGTAATTGAACCGAAATTGTGACTTTTTTATTATTATTTTTGAAAAATTAACTACTCCAAAAAAACACTGCTCAAACAAGCAGGAATATATTTTAAAAATTTCCGAATTCCCGTCCAAAATAAGCCCGAAACAGTATTGAAATATTGTATGTCGAAACTCGCAACATGAACCTTTTGCCGCATAAATATATCCGTTCCAATTGCAATTACCTATTTTTATTCTATTGTTTTTTTCTCCGAAAATAAAAAAAGAACCATACACATTTATGGATATTTTACGTGAGTATCGTTCTTTTTCTATATCAAATTCGTCAAATAAAAAATTTACTTTTTGGTTTTCTTCATTCTCTGCTTCGCTATTTTTGTTGGCAAAATTTATTATTGTGCCGGGCTCTACTTTAACAGTAATTCCTTTTAAAATAGTAATATTACCATCAACAAGAATATTTCCTGACCATTTTTCATCTTTACTGATTAATCCTGATTTCAGAACATAACATTTTTCTAATTTCACATTTATTCCAGTGAGAAATCAAAACCAAATTCTCCCCATTTACTGCATAAATATTCAATATCTTTTTTTAATAAAGAAACCGGCTGTTTTATAGCTAATGCTTTAAAAACCGCAACATCTTTCACGGTAAAAAAATAAATCTTATGCTGATATAATTTCATTAAAAAATCAAATAATGCGAAATTTAATGTTTTAAATTTCGCATCAAAATAACCTACTTTTTTAAAGTACTTCTTATTAACCATAAAACATTCTGAAAAAAAAGCAGGATGTGATTCCTCTGCATTCGCAAAATTATTATTTCTTTGTTCTTCAAAAGCTATTTCCAATTTTTTACCGGTATTGCCCTGCACATACGAAGTTACCGGCGAGACAACCCCTATATTGTCATTAAAAACTAAATATTTCACAAGTTCATTGGATGTCTCCGGAAAAACTTTTAATTTTGAGTTGTAAAAAAATATAAATTTTGAATTAGATTTGAATATTATATTATTAATTTCATCTATCAAATTACTGTTTTTAGAAAAATAAACATAATGGATTCCGTCTTTTTTAATATTTTTTGTCACAGCCATTTTTGAAGCAAAATTATCACCGTTTATGCATATTGTCTCTATTCTATAATTTTGTTTTTTATTTTCTTTTTTATTTTCTTTTTTTAAAGGATTACAAATATCAGCGACTGCAATAATATTTTTCACATCTTCCTTTTTTAATAAGTCTATCTCAATATCTTCATTAAAAATATTTGCGTCGCTCATATTAAATATGGAAATCGCCTGAAAAAAATAAATTTTAAAAGACTTTTCCAAAACATATAAATTTTGATATTTTTTTGACGTTTCTTCTTTGTATTTTTGCAGAATATACTCCAATTGTGAAAGTCTAAAATCAACAATTATGTTTATGTTTGATATAGTCTCTTTTATACGAGGCAATATAAATTGCGCCATATTGTAAGAAGAGAATATAATAGTTTCAAAACCTTCTTTTTTTACAAAATTATTTAAATTTTCAGTTAATAAATCTTTTTTTATCATATCTCTCAAATAATTTTTTTTAACAGGACCGGCATATTCGCTGTCCGATTCTTTATCTTTATCCGATTTAAATTCTTTGTTTAAATATAATAAGGATACATCGCAGCCGTTTTTATCCAAAATGCCTAAGATTTCTATTAATTGTTTATCTTGCCTGAAAACCGGATTTTCTATTATGTCTTTTTGGCTTACAACAAGAACTTTTTTCATAAATAATTCTCCGTAATTTAGTTAATTGTTCAATCAGATATTTTTTTCATAAAACGCGTTTAATTTTTTTGCAATGACCTTCCAATCATATTGATTTACAGCATTCATTCTAGCATTTTCAGAGATTTTGTTGTATAGTTTGTCATTCAAACATAATTCTATAACCATATCCGCAAATTTACTCGCTGTATCGGCAACCAGTATATCGTAATAATGTTCACATTGTATGCCTTCGGCGGCTTCTTGCGTGGCGACAACCGGAACGCCTGAAGCCATTGCCTCTAAAACTTTGCCTTTAATCCCCCCGCCGAGTCTGACCGGAGCTATAAAAATATTCGGACATTTCAAATATTGTCTTATATCTTCAACTTCTCCCGTAATAATAATATTCTCTTTCTCCAACCGCCTTACATCTTCCGTAAGGCCTGATCCGACAACGTAAAGTTTAATATCGGGAATTCTTTTAATTATTTTATCAAAAATAAATCTAACGAAATATACAATTGCATCGGCATTGGGATAATGCTTATAGTGGCCTACAAAAACCAGATTTTTTTCATTCCCCGACTTTTTACCGATATTAAAAAAATCAATATCAACTCCCGTTTGTATAACCACGGTTTTAGCATCAGGATTAAATTTATTCATTATATTTTTATCCCTGTCCGTTAAAACTATTACGGATTTGAATTTATTTATAATATTTCTTTCGTATTCTACCAACTTTCTCCACTCAACATATCTTACATTGTCGGGCAAATCCCTGTCATGATAGGACTGATTAAAATCCAAAGTTCCGAGATCATGTTCCGTATAAAAAACAGGAATATTTTTTATGTGTTTCACATATTCCGTCATTATCAAAAAATCAAGCTGCACCAGATCAGGCTTAACAAGATTTAAAACTCTATTCAGCTCGTCTATCATCGCCTGAGTATAAAAAAAACTTACGCATCTGGGAATATCTTCTCTTTCTATGCGTTTATCTTCATGTCTTACAACGGGAAATACGTCTTTACAGACTTCTTTTGCCGTTCTGATTGAATCAGACGAAGCTTCAGGTTCAATATATGCAAGAAGATAAACTTCATTATCTTTTGACAGATGCTTTATCAGATTGTACAGTCTGACTTTGCCTCCGTCTCGCGGAGGATAAGGAAAATACGGGGAAATGATAAGAATTTTTTTCATGATTAAATTATATCCTTCATAAACAATCCGTATTTTTGTCTGTTTTCAATTATATATTTCAACATTTTTTTATGTGTTTCGGGCCTGAATGTTATATGTGAAGAAATTTTATCTATATTGCCTGAAAAATATTCAATACATTTTCTGCATATATCGTTAGGTTTGTTTTGCGAAAGTTCTTTTCTCAGTTTTATATACCGCGTTGAATTCCATAAGTCCTGAAAAGACATTTCACTTAAATTCCCCATATGTTTACCGGCAAAAACGCATGCGTTGACCGTTCCCTGATTTTCCACATAAACGTAATTCCACGGGCATTTGCATGTTTTAGGATTTTTTTCTTTGTTAAAAAACTTTTGCGGAAGACTGACCGATATACCGAGTTTTTTTGCAAATTTCGCAGTTCTGTCTATCATTTCATTTGTTTTATTTTTTGATGTAAAAACCGTAAGGCCGAAATCTTTATATTCAAAAATAGTCAGATATCTGAATATTACGGAATCCACTTTTAATTTATAAGCCAATTGCAGAAAATTCTCCATATCTTCAAGATTTATATTGTTGATTACGCTGTACAAACTGATTTTTAAATTTTTTTGTTTTCTTAAAACACTGATATTGTGAATAATATCTTCAAAAGCATCCGTGCCTGTCAGCATTTTATGCATATTTTTTTCGGATGCATGCAGAGAAACTATAATATTAAACCTGCCTTCGTCAAAATTTTTATCTTTTAAATTAATTCCGTTTGTAAAGAAAGTTTTTATCTGATTAGGCAGTGTTTTATTTATTCTTTTTATAAAAGAATTTATCTCCGGCATTAGAAGCAATTCTCCGTATCCGTGAAAATCTACATTTTCGGCTTTTATCAAGACGTCTTTGAGTTTTTCTTCAAAAAATATTTTATATCTTTCCGTAGAGAATTCAGGATATTTCCCGCCTAAACAAAAAATACATTTGGCGTTACAAAAAAAATGAGCTCCTATGCCTATATTTTTAGGAGCCGAATTCAGTACAACCGCGGATTTTTTGATTTCAAAATTATTTAATATACTGTTGAATTTTATTAAATTATCCACTATGATTACTTTATAAAAAATTTACATGGTCAACTTTTTTCTGCATGTTAAAAAGCACAGTGTTAAAACTGTCGCATCTGCAAAGCAACGGACAATCTTTAAAATCAATATTCGAAAAAATCTTTTTTCTGTATTCTGACGACCAAATTTCTTTCAGAGTATTCTTTTTTAAGTCGCCTAGGCAATATTTTTCCAGCCCTCTCATATGACAGCATAAGTACATTTTACGGTCTGCGGCTATAACCGTTGCAAAATTATGCCCGTAACAGACATCATACTGCCTTTGAGTATTTTTAGATTCCATTAAAACATATTTATGAATTGAACTTACAACCGAAAAATCCTTTGTGCCATATTTTTCGGCAATTTTTATATTTTCCAAAATTACGGACTGATTTTTATCGTTGATTTCTTTTTCTTTAAATTTTTTCAACAGCGGTCTATACTGAGCGTAATCAACTCCAATTGACAGTCCTAATTTTGCAAACGGGATTATATCGTTAATTGTTTTGTCATAAGTTAAAAGCCCTATCCCTATCGTAATTCCGCTTTTGAATTTCTTTTTTGCTTTTACAAGAATTTTTATATTCTCCAAAACATTGTCAAAAGTCGTAGAATTCATGCCATGCGTAATTTTATAACTTTCTCTTGAGGCCGCATCCAGGCTGACTCTTATCCATGTGCAGTTTTTAACAATATCCTCAGCTATTTCACGAGTCAACAAAATACCGTTTGTTATAAAACCAACGTCTAATCCTATTTTTTTTGCATAAACTGCGGCTTTGACGGTATCTTTGTTGCAAAGAGGATCTCCTCCTCCTGTAAAAGTAACGGCTTTGCCGCCGAATGATTTGATTTGTTTTAAAATATTCTTTGCTTCATTCAATTTAATGCTTACAAGATTTTTTGACTGTTCAAAAAATCCGAAACAAAAATGACATTTTGCGTTGCAGATATTTGTCATATCCAGTTCATAAGTCACAGGCCTTGAAATTTTATTTTTCTGCCACTCGCTTATTCTGTCAATATGCTGCAGTATCTTTGAAGAAGAGAACTGACTGACTTTCATAATTTATCACATACCGTCCGGAAGTTTTTCCATAATTTCAAGAACATTTTTTGTCCATTTGTCAATTAAAAGTTCTATATTTTTTGTTCTTAAAACATTGTAGTTCATATTATTGGCGGAATATCCTTTGCCGCCGACATGATAGATAAAAGTGTCGCCCGCGATAACGATGTTGTACCCGGCCTGTTTAACTCTCATACAATAATCAAAATCCTCATAGCCGCCGGGGCCGAACATTTCGTCCAAAACTCCGACATTAAACAAAACTTCTCTCTTTATAAGAACGCAAAATCCTATAATTCTGTTTACCGAAAACCAAAAACCGGCATTTTTCTGCAGAATTTCTTTTGAAAACTTTTGTATTGCTTCATCATCGTCCGCCGAACCGTCAAAAACCACGACCTGCCTTCCTGACGCATGATTTGTGCAAGGCCCGACTATTCCGATTTTTTTATCGCTTTCGGCAATCAACAGCATTCTGCTAAGCCAGCCATCCGTTAAAATAACGTCGTTATTTAAAAGCAGTACATACTCGCCTTCTGAAATTTCTATTCCCTGGTTATTTGCGCAGGCAAATCCTAAATTTGTCTCGTTAAGTATCACCTTTACGTTTGAATATTTTGATTTCAAATCTTCCAGATAAGTTTTTGTTTCGTCTTTTGTTGATCCGTTGTCAACGAATATAAGTTCGTAATTAACGTCTGTCGTGTGTTTCATTAAAGATTCAACGCATATTTTTGTATCATCAAGCTGGTTGTAAGTCAGCATAACTATGCTTACAAGATATTTAGGTTTATCTTTAAATATCATTCCTTTTGCGACAACATCTTCCACAGTTTGTATTGAGATATCTGCAACTTCTTTTTCTATTACGCCGGCATCTTCCGCAGTTTCAAACACAATCGCATCTGCCAACCGGCAATTACTTATTTCCATACCGCCGGCCTTTTCCAACAATTTACCGACTTCATCGTATATGCTTCCGTTTTGTTTAAGATATTCTTTAATATTGGATATTTCAGGCATAAACGACACCAATTTGGAATTAGGAGTAAGACTTTTTATGATTCTCATCAGTCTGTAGTTTTCGGTCAAACCTGCATAAGCGCAGACTATTATTTCATAAGAATTTGCAGTCAGTTGAGTTTTTATGGAATCAAACGAAGCATTATCAAAATAACAAACATCGTGTTTATCTAAAATTTTGTCAAAGCATTTGGAATGTTTTTTGTCAACATTTGATTTAAAACTTTCCGGTATTATCAATAAATTATTAGACATAAAATACCTCTCCTGTAGAAAATCGGGAAGGCGGGACTTGAACCCGCAGCCTCCTGCTCCCAAAGCAGGCGCGATAGCCAATTACGCTACTTCCCGGACATCACATCATTTTTTTAATGATTAGTGCCGTTGATTATACAACAATATGCAACTCTTTGTCAATTTGAGAAATTTTAGTTAAAATTATCAACAGTATTGAACATTTTTTGAATAATTAACGTCTTTTTTTAATGTTATAAAACTATTGAATACCTCAAATTTATAAAATTAGCGAACTGTCCGCAATTATTTTTCAGACTAAAATAAAGGACTAAATAATCTCATCAGCATCTGCATCAATTTTTCTGTTCTGCTCTGTATTTTTAAATATCCGTCATCCATTATCGCGCTTTTGTTGACATCATTCATAAATATATCGGCCATTTTTGCGACAATCTCTTTGCCGTACATAAGCATCGTAAGTTCAAAATGAAGTTTAAAACTGCGGATGTCTATATTAAAAGTGCCCAAAGATGCTATTTCATTATCAACTACAAGAGTTTTACTGTGAATAAAAGCAGGATAAAGATATACTTTTGCTCCGATTTTTACCATATCGCTTACATAACTTTTTGTGGCATAATAAACCGCTTTTTTATCAGGAATTTCCGGTATCATGATTCTTACGTCTACGCCGCCTCTTACAGCGGTAGCAACTGCATCCGCAAAACTGTCGTCAGGAATATAATAAGGCGTTTGAATCCATATCCTTTCTTTCGCGCCGTAAATGAGTTTTATGTACGTTTGTTTTATTTCCTCGGTTACAACATCGGGCCCTGAACTTATAAGCTGCATTGGAAGTATTTTTGTAACATCATGTCTGCCGAAATCAGATATCAGATTTGACACATCTTTGTTTGCAACATAAGCGTAATCCTGCAAAAACCTCAAATTTATAAGAGCGACTGCATCTCCGATCACTCTCATATGTGTATCACGCCACGGAATTTCTCCCTGGTTCATATATTCGTCGCCTATGTTTGCTCCGCCCGTATATGCGATTTCATTGTCTATGATAATCATTTTTCTGTGATTTCTGAAATTAAGATTTCTGTTAAGATATTTCCAAGGACCGGCTAAAAATCTTAAAACCTCGCCGCCGCTTTCTGTAAGCGGTTTAAAAAAATCTCTGTTAGCCCAAAGGGACCCTATATCGTCAACTATAAGTTTTATTTTTACTCCCTCTTTTGCTTTTTGAGCCAAAACCTCCAAAAGTTTTGATCCTATTACGTCTTTTCTGTAAACGAAATACAAAAGATTCACAGTTTTTTTTGCATTAGAAATATCATTTATCATATCCTCGTACTGCTCAGATATGTCAGTATAAATTTTAACGTCATTATTAATCGCAAGAGGAGCAAGATTATATTTTGAATTAAATTCTATTATATCCTTAACATTATTTTGCTCAAAAAAATCAGTTTTATTGAATTCTTTTATATTTCTCTGAAGAAATTTTGCAAGTTTTGTATCGCTCTGCATTTTTATATAAAATCTTTTCCGGTTTTTTAAAGACGGGCCTTTACCTATAAGAAGATATAGAAAAAAACCAAATATTGGCAGCAGAAGTATGACAAGAGTCCATACCATTATTGAATAGGGTTTTCTGTGTTCTTTAAAAATCATAAAGATTATCAACAGAAAATTAAATAGAACAAAACCGAGCAGTACAAGCCAATAAATGCCTATTTCCAGTTTAAACATTTTTGACGCCCCTGACATACAGTTTTTATGATTGTATTAAAAACTGTCGTCTTCGTCAACCTTAATTGCCCTCTTAAAAAACTTGACAAATAGCATAATTTTATATATAAGTATGGAGAAGAATGTTAATTTGTTGCAGCCGTCTCTGCTTTAAATATATTTTTCAACAATTATCAGAGTTCCGATGGCGGGATTTTGTTGCCTAAGGCATTTCACCGCAGTATTTTTAATTTAAAATTCAAAACAATTTAATAAGGAGCCATAATTATGTTAGAGGATAAAAAAATAATTTTAAGCGAAAAAGATATTCCCAGACACTGGTATAATATAGTCGCCGATTTAAAACCCATGGATCCGCCTTTTAATACAAGAACGGGTAAAATAGCGACAAAAGAAGATTTCCTTCCTATTTTTTGCGAAGACATCATAGATCAGGAAATGAGCCGCGAAAGATTCATTGAAATTCCGGAAGAAGTTGTTCATACATACAAAATATGGAGACCTTCGCCTCTTATAAGGGCAAAGCATCTTGAAAAATTTCTTGATACCCCGGCAAAAATTTATTTTAAAAACGAAGGCGTAAGTCCTTCCGGAAGCCATAAATCAAACTCAGCAATAGCGCAGGCATACTACAATAAAAAATGCGGAGTAAAAAGAATAGCGACAGAAACAGGCGCCGGACAGTGGGGCTCTGCGCTTGCCATGGCCTGCGGTTTTTATGGGATGGAATGCGTTGTATATATGGTAAAAGTTTCTTTTGAACAAAAACCTTACAGAAAAATTCTTATGCAGGTATACGGAGCAAGCGTGTTTTCAAGTCCGTCTAAATTTACGGAAGTCGGCAGAAAAGTTCTGGATACCGATCCTTCAAGCCCGGGCTCTCTGGGAATTGCGATATCGGAAGCGATTGAAGATGTCGTTACTCATAAAGATACAAAATACGCTCTCGGAAGCGTTTTAAATCATGTTGCGTTACACCAAACCGTTATAGGTCTTGAAGCAAAAAAACAGATGGAAATAATCGGCAGATATCCTGATATAGTAATAGCGTGTCTTGGAGGCGGTTCTAATTTTTCAGGCATAAGTTTTCCTTTTATTATGGATAAGATTAACGGAACACATAAAAATCTAAGAGCCATAGCGGTTGAACCGTCAGCGTGTCCGAAACTTACCCACGGAGTATTTGCATACGATTACGGAGACAGCTCGGGATTTACTCCGGCTATGAAAATGTATACTCTCGGTCATTCTTTCATTCCGGAAGGCACTCACGCCGGAGGTTTAAGATACCACGGAGCATCGCCTATAGTTTCTGCAATCGTAAAAGAAGGATTGGCTGAAACCGCGGTAGTAAAACAGCGCGAAGTTTTTGACGCGGCCATAAAATTTACAAAATGCGAAGGCATTTTACCCGCTCCTGAATCGGCGCATGCCATAAAAGTCGCCATTGATGAAGCGTTAAAAGCAAAAGAAGAAGGAATTTCAAAAACAATCTTGTTTAATCTTTCGGGACACGGTCATTTTGATTTGTCGGCTTACGAACACGCCCTTGCCGGAGATTTGGGAGACTGCAATTATTCAAAAGAGGAAGTTGAAAAGAATCTAAAATTTTTACCAGAGGTTAAATTGTAATGGCTAAAACAGGAATTATTTGCACCATGGGACCGGCGACAAGGTCTCTTAACGTTTTAAAAAAGATGGCGGATTCCGGAATGACCGTTGCCAGACTTAATTTTTCGCACGGAAGTTTTGAACAGTATGAAAGAGATATAGCTTTGATAAGAACCGTCAATAAAAAATATAACAAAAAAATTAAAATTCTCGGCGACTTGGAAGGGCACAGAATAAGAATAGGTGAATTAAAAGACGCAAAACCGGTAGCTTTAAAAAAAGGCCAGAAGCTGATTCTTACCACAAAAGAAATGACAGGCAACAACCACACTGTTTTTATAGACTATTCAGGCCCTATTTCGGATTTTAAAAAAGGGCTTGATATTTACATAGACGACGGGAACTTAAAACTTTCCGTTATTTCGGTATCAAAAGAAAACAAAAGCATAGTAACCGAAGTAAAAATGGATTATCTTTTAAAACAAAATAAAGGCGTAAATATACCTGACGCTAAACTCCACTTTCCGGAAATAGAAGAGCACGATATGCTGCATATAGAATTTGCAATAAAAAATAAACTTGATTTTATCGCAAATTCGTTTGTAAGAAATAAACATGATATGATTGCTCTTAAAAAAGCCGTATCAAAAAGACATCCAAAATGCAAGCTTATCGCAAAAATAGAAGACAGAGAAGGACTTGACAACATAACTTCAATCATAGATACATGCGACGGGATAATGGTAGCAAGAGGCGATTTGGGAATATCAATCCCGCTGTGGACCGTTCCGGTGGTGCAGAAATATATAATAAAAAAATGCCGTTCAAGAAACAAATTCGTCATTACGGCGACTCAGATGCTTGAAAGCATGGTTGAATCTCCGACTCCCACAAGAGCCGAAGTCAGCGATGTCGCAAACGCAATAATAGACGGCAGCAATTTCGTCATGCTTTCTGCGGAAACGGCGATAGGAAAGTTTCCGGACAAAGCCGTACAAATGATGGGCAATATAATAAACTTCACTGAAAAAAACATATACAGACTGTAATTTTCGGCAAATAAAATTATTTATCGGCATTCCGGCGGCGATATAATAAAATCCGCAGGTTGTTTATCCTTATATAAATTATTTTATTTTTAAGTTTATATTCTCCCGCATTAACCGGTATTCCCTAAGATTTGCCAAATTCATATTCAAAAACATTCGGTTTAACTTAAAATTTGTTAAATCAATATTTTTCAAGTATAATATTTTCGTTGTTTAATTTATATTTATAAAATTAAAATCATGAAATTCAAAACGCTGTTCATCCTTACGGTTATATTTTCGCTGACCGCGCTGTCAGCCGTCATATTCATATCAAAACTGATTGACGAATTGCCGCCCATATCAAACCTTGAAAGTTTTAAGCCGAGCATAGTTACAAAAATTTACGATAAAGACGGAAATATAATTTCAGAGTTGTTCATTGAACGAAGAGTATTGGTTCCTCTTAAAGATACCCCCGCCGACCTGCAAAATGCTTTTATCGCAATTGAAGACAACGATTTTTATGAACACTGGGGTATATCTACAAAAGGCATTCTCAGAGCGTTTGTTATCAATTTTTTAAAAGGAAAAGTATCTCAGGGCGGTTCTACAATCACGCAGCAGCTTGCAAAAACGATATTTTTGACATCCGAAAGAACAATAACAAGAAAAATTAAAGAAATGCTTTTAACCGTACAGTTAGAACACGAATATACAAAAGAAGAAATTCTGCAATTATATATAAACCAAATTTATTTCGGAGCCGGCGGATACGGAGCCGAATCTGCATCTAAAATATACTTCGGTAAATCCGTTAAAGACATAAACCTGGCCGAAGCGGCTTTAATCGCAGGCCTTCCCAAAGCGCCGAATTATTATTCTCCTTTAAAAAATCCGGAAATCGCAAAAAACAGAAGAGCCGTAGTTTTATCGCGTATGCGCGATTTGGGATTTATTACTAAAGAACAGGAAGAAGAAGCAAACAATCAGACTTTGCCGGATAAACGGCAATTGCCGGACCGCAGTTCGGGACATTATTTTATAGAATATCTGAGAATATTGCTTGAGCCGAAATACGGCACAAATGTTCTTCACAAAGAAGGCTTATCAGTATATACCACTCTTGATTCAAAAATGCAGGCCGCCGCCGAAAAAGCGCTTTCGGAAAGCCTTGATAATTTTGATACTCAGCAGTCTGAATTTTTTAAAAAAGAACAAATTGACCCTAAAAAAGTTCAGGGCGCTTTAATAGCAATAGATCCTAAAACCGGCGCAATCAGAGCAATGGTAGGCGGACGCGATTTTAAAGAAACAAAATTCAACAGAGCCATACAGGCAAAAAGACAAGCCGGCTCTTCCTTTAAACCGTTCCTTTATACGGCCGCTATAGACTCAAAAATTATGACTCCGGCGACAATTCTTGAAGATAAACCTGTTGTATACGCGTTTGACGGTAAAATGTGGAACATCGCTTCAAGAAATACGCATTATGTTGAAGTGCTTGCCGAAAAAATGACTTCCGATGAATTGATTGATCCGATGAAAATATGGACTCCCGCCAATTACGGAGGAAAATTCAGAGGAGAAATGACGTTAAGAAGAGCTATAGCAAAATCGGTAAATATATGCGCAATTGAAACTATTGAAAAAGTAACTCCGTCAAAAGTGATAGACTACGCCAGAATGATGGGCATAAAAAGCCCTCTTGTAAATTCTTTGTCTCTTGCTTTGGGTTCAAGCGACGTAACGCTGCAGGAAATGGTTTCTGCGATAGGAACTCTTGCCTCGGGCGGCATTCAGACGGAACCTTATTTTATAACAAAAATAATTGATAAAGACGGGAAAATACTTGAAAATAACATCCCGAACGAAAAAGAAGTTTTAACTCCGCAAACGTCATACATTATGACAAATCTTTTAAAAGGAGTAGTTGAAAGAGGAAGCGGAATCAGGGCTAGAGAACTGGGCAGACCGTGCGCAGGAAAAACCGGAACTTCAAACGACAGTATTGACGCATGGTTTATAGGATATACTCCTCAATTAGCGGCAGGCGTTTGGGTAGGTTATGACGACAGGACTTCTCTGGGAAAAAATGCGACAGGCGGAAACACGGCATGTCCGATATGGACGAGTTTTATGAAAAACGCTCTTGCCGGTTATCCGATTAGGGATTTTGCACAGCCTAAAGGAATTGAATGGGCATTGATAGACCCGGCCACAGGGCTTCTTGCATTAAGCAAAACTCCCGGCGCTTATCTTGAATCTTTCCTTGAAGGAACAGCGCCGACAACTTATTCAATTATGAAAGACTCGGCAAAAAAATCCGCCGAAGAAGAAGACGACTTAATAAACGAAGACGGATTCTAACAACAACAGAAGTTTGGAAGCTTACCAAAAACAAATACAATCAAAAAATCAATTCACAGAATCATTAATGTTTTGTCGGTAGTGCCACGTAAGCGCGTTTTACTGATTTTGTGTTGTTGCTGTTAGAGACTTCATAGTTGTTAGCGAATTGAAGAATTTTCAAGTTGCAGTGTACATAAGTAAAGCGGAGCGAACGGTACATAAGACTTGAAAATTCAAAAATGCAGCAACAAATGTGAAGTCGCCACTATGTTCTTTTGAAAAATTTTTCAAGTTCTTCTCTCGTAATCTTATACATCGTAGGTCTTCCGTGCGGGCAGGTGTAAGGCATCTTGCATTTAAATATATCTCTGACCAATTGCAAAGCCTGTTTATCAAGCATAATATCTCCTGCTTTTATGCTGCTTTTACAGGCAATTTTTATTATAGTTTCCTGCATTTCAGGAACAGCCGCGTTTTTTTCTTCTTTTAAAAATTCAATCACGCCGTTTATTATTTCAATCAAATTAACGTTTCCGCCCAATAATGCCGGATAGGACGTCAGCCTGAAAGTATTGGAACCGAATTCTTCCAAAGCAAATCCCAATTTGTTAAATACCGCCAGCGAATTTTTCAAAACTACGCTTTGCCATGCCTGCAGTTCAAAAACATCAGCAATCAAAAGCTGCTGCACCGATAATTTATTATTTTGAATTTCATCGGTAAACATTTCGTATTTTACTCTTTCCTGAGCCGCATGCTGGTCTATTATATAACACACATTTTGTTTTTCGGCGATTATGTACATATTGAACATCTGCCCTGCAAACTTATATTCATCCGACTGCAAAAGCTCTTCCTGTACGCCGGAATGCAAATTGCTTGAAGAATATAAATTCTTATAATCGGAAACGGATACGTCTCTTTTATAATCATAACTTCTGTTGTATTGATATCCTGCATTTTCCGAAAGCTGTTTTCCGGGTTTTGCAGATTTAACTTCAATTATGCCGGCCGGACCGTCATTTTCAACGGCCCCTTTAATAAACGTATAAAACAATTCATACATTTCATTTTCTCCGGAAAATTTAATTTCTCTTTTTGCCGGATGTACGTTTATGTCAATATCGGACGGGTCTGATTTTAAAAACATAATTATTCCGGGATGTCTTCCTATCGGAGTTGACTGTTTATAAGCCTGATATATTGAATGAATAAGCCATTTCGGATAATTCACGCCTCTTGAATTTACAAAAAGATACTGGGCGTTTTTATGAGACAGAGAATTATCTCTTGTCGTAATAAACGCTTCAATTCCTATTTTAGGATGGTTAAAACTTATATATTTCATTTTTTTTGACAGATCTTTTCCCAAAACATCTTCTATGCGTTTTATTTTAGAATCGGTTTTGCGGTATTGGGCGAATATTTTTCCGTCCGTTATGATCGTAAAATCAACGTCGTTTCTGACAAGAGCGATTTCATCTATGCAATTTATGATTTTTGCTTTTTCGGTTGTGTCGCTTTTTAAAAATTTTAGTCTTGCCGGAGTATTAAAAAATAAATTTTTAACTTCAACCGCCGTTCCGCCCGAACCGGCCCAAGGCTGCAAATCAGCCTGTTTAGAACCTTCCATAGACAAATGCCAGCCCGAATCCGAATTTTTTTTCTGCGTTTTTATATCAAATATTGATATCGCCGCTATGGAAGGAAGAGCTTCCCCCCTGAATCCCAAAGTCAGCGTTTTTGACAAATCTTCAAAAGCCGAAATTTTACTTGTGGCGTGTCTTTGCACGGAAAGAAGCAAATCATCTTTATCCATGCCGCACCCGTTGTCGCTTACTCTTATTAATTTTTTTCCTGATTTTTCTATTTCAACCGATATATTTGACGCGCCGGCGTCCAAAGCGTTTTCAACCAGTTCTTTTATGACGTTCAAAGGTCTTTCTACGACCTCTCCGGCTGAAATTTTATTAATTGTTTTATCGTCCAAAACTTTTATCATATTTTTTGTTTTTTGTCGCACAGAACGTAATAGCTGCATTCTTTTTTACAGATATCCGTCGCTCCCAAAGCTATTTTTGTTTCGCAGTCGTTAAAATCTATCGCCATTCTGTTGATTTTTTTTGAATCAAGCGTGTCTATTTCCAAAAATTCAAGACCTACTTCCCACATTGAATTTTTTAGTTTTGATCTTACGACCTTGCCGAGAATCTGTTTTGTTTCCATTTTGGGGATGTTAATCATAAGCGAAACTTCAGCGCTTATCGGTATGTCCGCATACATCAATAAAAGCATTCCTCCCGCCGACAAATTGATAATTATGCCGGGGAAAGCCTCTTTTTCCGTGCCTATTGAAACAGCGTGGCCGAAATCTTTTATTACAGGAAATCTCGGATGTCTTCTTTTATTTAACATACTCTTTCTCCCAAAAATTATTTTTTATATTTTTCTTTCCAGTCCGATAATAATTTTAACGCTTCAATAGGTTTGAGATTATCAACATCCAGTTTTCTTAATTCTATCAAAATTTCAGGTTCTATTGAAGTAAAAAGATTAGGCTGTATATCCTGTTCAAGTTTTGAAAATTTTTTATTGATATTTTTTTCAAGTCCGTCAAGAATCTGATAAGCCCTTTGTATGACTTTATGCGGAACCCCGGCAAGACGGGCGACGTGTATTCCGTAAGATTTATCAGCGGATCCTTCAACGATTTTATGAAGAAAAATAACGTTGCCGTCCCATTCCTTAACCGACACGCTGGCATTAATTATTCCGCTGCCTTCGGAAGCAAGAGACGTCAGTTCAAAATAATGAGTCGCAAACAGAACTTTTGCGCCTTTGTTGTATCTGCTGCCGGTATCGGAAAAAAACTCCAATATCGCCCACGCTATGGACATTCCGTCATAAGTGGACGTTCCTCTTCCCACTTCGTCAAGTATAATTAAGCTTTTATCCGTATATCTGTTTAAAATATTGGCCGTTTCCGTCATTTCAACCATAAACGTTGATTCGCCTGCGGCAAGATTATCTCCGGCGCCTATTCTTGTAAATATTTTATCAACTATTCCTATTACCGCTTCGGAACACGGAACAAAAGAACCTATCTGCGCCATAATTACAATCAATGCCGTCTGTCTGAGATAAGTTGATTTACCGGACATATTGGGGCCGGTCAGTATCATTATTCTTTTATCGCTGTCGTTTAAATCTATGTCGTTTGCCACAAAATCGCCGAATTTTAAAATTTGTTCTATAACCGGATGTCTGGCGTTTTTTAAAACAAGTTCTTTGCCGTACGTCATTTTAGGGCAAACATAATTATTTTTAACGGCGTTAGAAGCAAAAGACATATAAATATCAAGTTCGGCGATCATTGACGAAATATTAAGTATTACAGCCGAATATTCCGCAAGTTCCTGCCTTAAACATACGTAAAGTTCGGTTTCAAGTTTTATCGTTTTATCCTGGGCTGAAATAATTTTTTCTTCCAGTATTTTTAATTCCTGCGTTATGTATCTTTCTGAATTCGTCAAAGTCTGCTTTCTTATGTAATGAGCCGGCACCGATGGTATATTTGATTTTGTAACGTCAATATAATAGCCGAATACGGACGTATATCCTATTTTCAAATTATTTATTCCGGTTGACTGTCTTTCTTTTGTTTCAATTTCGGATATATATTTCTTAGCGTCTTTGCCGAGAAGTCTTAATTCGTCAAGCTCGGGCGACACTCCCGTTTTTATAACGTTGCCGTCTTTAAGCATCACAGGCGCTTCCTGCTCTATATGAGATTCTATTTTTTCTATAACTTCTTTTACGGGTTCAACGCCCGGATTTTCGCAATAGCCAATTTCTTTTAATTTTTCAAAAATCGCGGTTGCTCCGATAAGAGAATCTTTTAACGCCAGAAGTTCTTTCGGATTTGCCGAACCGCTTATTATTCTTGCGGCTATTCTGTCCAAATCGGCTATTGATTTTAAAATTTCGGACAGTTCGTTGCGCGCCGTTTCATTTTCAATGAATATTTTTATTTTATTCTGTCTGTCTTCTATCTTTTTTATTTCAAGAAGCGGCTTTATTATCCAGTTTTTTACAAGTCTTGCCCCCATAGGAGTTATCGTGGCGTCAAGCACCGATACAAGAGAACCGTCCTGTTTGAGAGAAGTTGACGATCTTAAAATTTCAAGATTTTTAATCGCGACGCCGTCCAAAAGCATATAATCGCCGGTTTCCAAAAACCTGATGTTGTTTAAAATCGGCAGAGTCTGCGGCTGGTTGTCCTGCACGTACATAAATATCGCTCCGACAGCCGATATAACGCCAGGCTTATCGGATATGTTAAAATGATTAAGAGAAGATATTTTTAATATTTTCTTTATTAAATTGCCGCAATATACGGCGTCCGAGCATATATCGTTTACGGTTGAGGCCGTAATATTTGATTTTGAAAGAATCTTTTTTAAATTTTCGTCTTTTGCCAGCGACTGGGCTATAATAATTTCTCCGGGTTTGTATTTTATGATTTCATTTTCCAAATTCTGAATATCCGTCTCGTAAGCGAAAAAATCGCCCGTTGAAATATCTGCCGCCGCTACCGCGGCTACGGAAGAATCTCCGCCGGCAAAAAACACCGACATAAGATAATTGTTCATTTTTGAATCAAGAAGATTGTCTTCCAAAAGAGTTCCGGGAGTAATGACTTTTACCACTCCTCTTTTCACGATGCCTTTTGTCGAGCCCGGTTCTTCCAATTGTTCGCAAATTGCTATTTTCAAACCGGCTTTTATCAATTTTCTTATATAATTTCCCGCGGAATGATACGGCACTCCGCACATCGGGACGGTTTGTCTTTTTGTCAGAACAACCTCTAAAATCGGAGAGGCTTTTACGGCGTCTTCGCCGAACATTTCATAAAAATCGCCGAGTCTGAAAAACAGAATAATATCGGGATACTTGGCTTTTATAGCCATATACTGCTGCATCAGCGGCGTTAATTGTCCGTCGTCTTTATTTGTCATAAAATCTTATTTCCAAAAAAATATAGCTCTTTCTATTTTATCAATATATTTCAATATTGAGTATATTTTATCTATTTTTTTTACGTATTGTTTTGTTTCATTAAACGGCATTTGTTCAAAATCATATTCAACGATAGGATTCATCTGTCTCCACTGCGTAACATTGCCGAGCCCCGCGTTATAAGAGGCAAGTATTAAATTCATATTTCCTTTAAACATCGTATTTAATATTTTATAATAAAAAACGCCGAACATTATATTTGTTTCAGGATTTAAAAGCATCTCTTTTTTAAAATTTTCCATCTCTAAATATCCCGCAATCTGTCTGCCTGTGGCCGGCATAATCTGCATAAGCCCGACTGCTCCCTTATTTGACACGGCATCCGGCGCAAAATCCGATTCAACCTTGATGATGGCTTTTACCAAAAGAGGATCCACGTTATATTCAGCCGCGTATTTATGTATAAATTCCGAATATTTCCACGTTTTGTTGATTTTAACAAAAACATACAAAATTATAAAAAATAAAACGGCCGTTATCGCAAGCAATAATTTATTTTTATTAATTTTCACGCATATCTCCGGACATGCTGTTTGCAAAAACTTTCGTTATTTTTACAGTGACGGTTTTTCCGGTCAAATCTTTAGCTGAATTAAAAAAAATTTTTATATTCTGGCTGTTTCTTGATTCGCATATTCCGTTTGCATAAGCGTCCACCAAAACTTTTTCCTCGGAATTTATATAATATCCGTTTAATTCTTTTGATATTTCATTTGAGCGTTCAAGCAAAACGGAATGCCTTTCTTTTTTTACCGCCGTTGAAACGTCGTCTTTAAGTTTATACGCCGATGTGTTAGGCCTTGGCGAATATTTAAAAATAAACAAACCTCCGAATTTTAAATCTTCAGCCGCGCGCAGAGTTTCTTTAAAATCGTCGTCTGTCTCGCCCGGAAAACCTATTATAATGTCGCTTGTAATATTTATCCGCGGTATTTTATTTCTTATTTTTTCAACGAGCAGTTTATATTTGCCGTATGTGTATTTTCTGTTCATTCTGTTTAAAACGTAATCCGACGCCGACTGCATGGGCAGATGAATATATTTGCATATTTTATCGTTTGCGGCTATTTCGTCTATTAATTCGTCCGGAAAATCTTTCGGATGGTTGGTCATAAACCTGATTCTTTCAAGTCCGTTTATTAGCGAAACTTCTTTTAAAAGACCGGTAAAATCAATATTTTTATAATTATAAGAATTTACATTCTGTCCTAAAAGTATTATTTCTTTTGCGCCGCGTTTAACGCACTTTTCGGTTTCCGCCAATATTTCGTCAACGCTCACGCTTTGTTCCGGACCTCTTACGTAAGGAACTATGCAGTAAGAGCAAAAATTTTCGCATCCCCTCATTATCGTAACGTATTCAAAGACTCCTGATTTCCTTGTTGCCTTACGAACTCCGCCTGTTTCTATGAATTTTGAAACGACGCCTGCAAATTTATCAAGTTCCTTTGCGCCCAAAACGAAATCAAGAAATTTAAATCTGTTTTTTATGCTTTTGCCGGCATATTGCGCCATACATCCGACAACGCCGGCAATAAGTCTCGGATTTTTATCTTTTTGTTCCGAAAGCCGTCCCAGAAAAGAATACGCCTTATGTTCGGCGGAAAATCTTACCGAACATGTGTTAAGTATCACCAGATCGGCCTGTAAAACATCGTCCGCGTATTCCAAACCCTCCGATAACAAATAATCAGTTATTTTATCGGAATCGTTAACGTTCATCTGGCAACCGATCGTTTCAACAAAAAATTTCATTTATTCCGGCTCATTTGCTATTTTTTCAAGATACTGTCCGTAATCTGAATTCAAAAGTTTGGTGTTTTCAAGAAGCTGTTGTTTATTTATAAAACCTTTTCTGTAAGCTATCTCTTCAATGCAGCCTATCATTATTCCCTGTCTTTCTTCTATCGTTTTTATAAACATTGACGAATCTATAAGCGAATTATACGTTCCGGCGTCAAGCCATGAAAAACCCCTGCCGAATAATTCAACGTGGAGTTTTCCCCGTTTTAAATATTCGTTGTTGATATCGGTTATTTCAAGTTCGCCTCTTGCGGAAGGTTTTACGTTTTTTGCGATTTTTATAACTTCGTTATCGTAAAAATAAAGACCGGGAACCGCCCAGTTTGATTTTGGTTCTTTAGGTTTTTCAACTATTCTTACGGCTTTTTTATTTGAATCAAGTTCAACTATTCCGTGTCTGTGCGGATCGGGAACGTAATAAGCGAAAATCGTGGCTCCGTCGTTTTTTTCGGCGGCTCTTGTGACTATGTGCGAAAGTCCGTGTCCGTAAAATATGTTATCGCCCAAAACAAGAGAAGCGTTATCGTCTCCTATAAATTCTTCGCCGAGTATAAACGCCTCGGCAAGCCCGTTAGGATGTTCCTGTATTTTATAAGATATGTTTAAGCCGAGTCTTTTTCCGTCAGAAAACAATTCTTCAAATTTCGGCAAAGCGTCAGGCGTTGAAATTATAAGCACGTCTTTTATTCCCGCAAGCATAAGAACCGACAAAGGATAATATATCATCGGTTTGTTGTAAACCGGAAGCAGCTGTTTTGAAACGACATACGTTAAAGGATAAAGGCGCGTAGCTTTTCCGCCGGCAAGAATAATACCTTTTGTTTTTTTCATTTTATTCCCCTTATAAACTTTTGAAATATTTTATCGTTTCACGCAATCCGTCTTCCAACTGAACATCCGGAAGCCATTTTAATATTTTTTTTGCCTTTGTTATATCGGGACGCCTCATTTTCGGATCGTCCTGAGGAAGTTCTTTATAAATTATTTTTGATTTGCTTGCCGTTAATTTTATGATTATTTCCGCAAGTTCTTTTAACGTTATTTCGTTCGGATTTCCGATATTGACGGGATATTTGTAATCGGACATCAGCAATTTATAAACGCCTTTTACCAAATCCGATACAAAACAAAAACTTCTCGTCTGCCTTCCGCTGCCGAATACGGTAACCGGCCGGCCGGCAAGAGCCTGCGATATAAATTCAGGTATGGCCCTTCCGTCTTTTTCATTCATTCCGGGCCCGTAAGTATTAAAAATTCTCACTATTCGCGTCTTAACTCCGTAATCTCTCAAATAACACATAACGGCCGCTTCCGAAAATCTTTTTGCCTCGTCATAAACGCTTCTGATCCCTATTGAATTTACGTTTCCCCAGTATTCTTCAGGCTGCGGATTTACAAGAGGGTCTCCGTATACTTCGCTTGTAGAAGCGAATAAAAATTTTGCTTTTTTAAGTCTTGCCAGTTCCAAAAGATTTAAAGTTCCCAAAGAGCCTGTTTTTAAAGTTTCAAGCGGATATTTTATGTAGTCTTTGGGGCTTGCGGGAGACGCAAAATTCAATACGGCGTCTATTTTTCCGGGTATTTTTATATTTTTTGATATGTCGGCTTTGATAAATTTGAATTTTTTATTTTTAAGAAGATGTTTTATGTTTTCTTTTTTGCCGGTAATAAAATTGTCAACGGCAATAACTTTATGATTTTTTGAGATAAAAAAATCACACAAATGCGAACCTAAAAAACCAGCTCCTCCGGCTATCAAAACGTTCATTAAAAATCCTCTTTTTATATTCGGTGATTATATAATTTTGGGAGGTTCTTATCAATACATTATATAGAAGCCCGGCAGCTTGGAAGTTTAGAAGTTTGGCAAATGCCAAAACGGCTAATTCAGCGGAACAAGATGCGAATCCCAGCCGCCGTATTTTGCCCTGTTGTATTCGGCAATCAATGTGTCGTCATCGGTCAAAGCGTTTTTTACTCTTAACGCCGTTTCAGTATTGTATAATCCGCCGACTAAAATACCGAACCCTATCGCGGCCGGCGGTCCTACGATCGGAATTTTCGCTATATCCGACGCCACCGATAAAATGACTATGATCTGGTCGGCAAACATTTTTGACATAAGTCCGACAGTCAAAAGTTCTGCTCCGGTTTTTGTATTTTCTTCAGCAGGAAACATCGCATCGTCAACATTATAAACTCCGGCCGAGCCGTAAGCCATAATCGGCGGATATTTTATCCCTATAATTTTTCCAAGAACGGGATAACCCCTGTTTGAATCGGCATTCGGCAGTTTTGTTCCTATTCCGACTATTTTTTTATCGTAAAAATTTTCGTTCTGAACGTACCAAGAATATTTATCGTCTTTGAACCCTCTGCTTTTTTGGGCGCGTACAAAATGTCTGTGCCCCGCGATATTGACGCAAAAATTATAGGTTCCGTAATATTTTATGCCTTTTGAATTCTTTTTTATCCCAAGCAATTGTTCCGCAAGAGCAACCGGATTTGAACTTTTCAATGAAAACGACTTCCAATTTTTTGCATATCGCGACGGAACAACGATAATTTTGCAGTCATCAGCAGGGACATTTGCAATTATATCGGCATAACCGGCTATATAAGCTGAAAGTATGCTTTTTTGAATATTCTGAATACCGTTTACCGTCCTTTTAATATTTCTGACGCCCTGTTCGCTGTAAAAACCGGGCAGACATTTATAATCTGAAAACGGGCCGGCAATCATTGAACCGGCAATCCTTTCGGTTGAAAACGACGGATACATTAGCCCGCCGAAATCTATATTAACGTCAATTTTCAATTTCTTTAAAATTGCGCTTATATCGGGTGTGTGCGGATCGGACGCGAAAGATAAAACCGTCGCCATCAGATAATTTGTCGCGCCTATGGCGTTTAAAGTTCTTGCCTGCAGCGTCGCGATTGAAAGAGTCGTATTATCAACCGAGTTTTGAAGAATCATTCTGTCTCTGATAAGCTTTGCTATGTTAATCATCATAGCCCAGCTTATCAATAATATCATTGACAAGACCAGAAAATAAGCAAGCACCTGTCCTTTTCTGTTATTGTTTATTATCATTTCCTATTTTTACAAACCTTCTTGCTCCCGGATATGCTTTATCATAAAATTCTTCATCCGGAGATTTTATCATTCTGGCTCTTGCCCACTGCGTCCGTGCTCCGTCCAAACCGAACAGACTTGAAAACATAAGTCTCATGTTATATTTAATTTTTACGTTGTATTTTTTCAGATTTATTCCGGAATGATCTTTTATATCCTTTCCCAAAACAGTCCCGTTCCAATTTGTCGTTTTTGAACCTTCTTCATCCGCCGAATCGCTTATATTGCTTGAACTCAATCCGTTTAAACGAATCATTTTATCGGCCGCTTTTTGCGCGGTCTCTTTTATTTTACCGGATTGCGCCACGGAAACGGCTCTTACAGCCATAAAAGCGGCTTCGTTGTAAAGAGTATCGTTAACCGCGATAATACATACCTGTATCAGGGCAAACATAAAAACCGTTATAATCATTACGGCGATTAAGCCTTCAATAAAAGCCTGCCCGTTATTTTTTTTAAATAAACGCATTGATAACTTCCCTACCGTATCCCAATAAAAAAAATTTGTACTGCCAAAGCCAAATAAACAGTTTTATCATACCGTATGAAGCGGCGAATAAAACTATGACGAATAAAATATATTCCGTTGAAGCCTGCCCTTTTTTATTTTGTGAGATAAACCTTAACGCGGATTGCGTTTTAAGAGAATGTTGTTTTAATCTGTCCATATTACGAGTCCGCCGGCATTAAATTTTAAGCGGTTATTGCTCTATTATTTTGGGTGTCACAAAAATCAAAACGTTCGTTTTATTATCTACCGTTTTTGTATTTTTAAATAAAGTTCCCAGAATAGGAATATCAGATAATATCGGGACTCCGGAAGTGGTCTTGTCTTTGTAGTTTTCAATAAGTCCGGCTATAACTATCGTCTGCTGGTCTTTAAGGACAACGTTTGATTTGGCCTGTCTTTTGGCTATATTAGGAAAGCCCTGAACGCTGTTTGACCAGTCCAGCCTTGAAAGCTCGGCTTCTATAGTAACGTCTATCGTGCCGTCAGGTAGAATTTTCGGAAGAACTTCGGTTATAATTCCGTATTCTTTCCATTCCACGTTCCCGCCGGATACGCCCGAAACGGCGATCGGAAATTCTCCGCCTACCAGAAATCTGGCTTTATTGCCCGATTTTGTCACAAGTTTCGGATTTGACAAAACCTGCGCCGCCCCGTTTTCCTGCAGTAATTTTAACGTCGCACTCAGAGGAGTATATCTTACCCAATCGTTATATTCTACAAGCGAGGGATATATAGTAGTATGGTGTGCTCCCTGAATAAACAATTCTCCCGTTGATATTTCATCAACCCATTTGATGCCGTATTCTTTTGCTTTATTGTTGTTAATCTCGGTAATTTCTATCGATATTTCAACCAGTTTTTCGGCAAACAAATTATGTATGCACAAAAACAGCAACATCATAACAAAAAAATTTTTTTTCATTTTTTACCTTCTGTAAAATGGTTTTTGAACTATTTTTATGTTTCGCATGTTATTGTGAATGCTTATCTGAAGCTGTTTTGTTTCATCCGTATTAAAATCAATAAGTGCAAGCCCTATGGCTTTTTTAAAAGTGGGAGAAAACGTGCCGCTTGTTACGTATCCTATTTCTTTGCCGTCAGAAAATACTTTATTGCCGTTTCTCGCTATTGAGCCTTCGCATATAAACGCTATTGATTTTTTTGATATTTTATTTTTATCAAGGGAGTTTTTGCCTATAAAATCTTTATTCCAGCATATTGTTTTTTCAAATCCGGCGTCAAGCGGCGTAATGTTTTCGTCTATTTCATGCCCGTGTAAAGGCATGCACGCTTCAAGACGCAGCGTATCTCTGCATCCCAGACCGCACGGTTTAGCTCCGAGTTCAGTCAGTTTATTCCATATAAACGAAGCCTTATCTTTTGAGATAAAAATTTCAAATCCGTCTTCGCCCGTATAGCCTGTTCTTGCTATTTTTGAAAATCGGGCTGACACATTTTTTAATTTTATGTCTCTGCCGGTAAAATATTTCATATCTGAAACATTTTCTTCAATTATGTTTGAAATAATTTCAACGGATTTAGGACCCTGAAGCGCCAGAAGACAAATTTCGGAACTGATATTTTCAATATCAGTATCTCCTGTTTTATGGTCATTAAGCCATTTAAAATCTTTATCAAGATTGCCTGCATTAACAACCATCATATAGTAATTTTCGAATTTATAAACTATGATATCGTCTTTAATTCCGCCTTCATTATTTAAAAGCATTGAATATCTTGCTTTGTATAAAGGCAGATCAGACATTTTTGAAATCGTTACATAATCAAGAAATTTACCGGCATCATTTCCTGAAATGATAAACGTTCCCATATGTGACGTGTCAAAAATTCCTGCATTTGTTCTTACGGCGTTATGCTCTTCAATAATTGAAGTATACATAACCGGCATATCCCATCCGCCGAATTCGGTAAATTTTGCGTTTAATTTTTTGTGTTCTTCATAAAGAGGAGTCTGTTTTAACATGGTGTTTTTCCTTTAGTTATATATTTAATTTTTTACTGTTTTTAAATTTCAAAACTGCCGTTAATATTTCGGCTTTTTAACAAGACAAAGAATTCTGCGGCTGCGTACGAAAGCAAAAAGAAGCGAACTGTAAGAAAAATTCAAAATCGCAATCAAAAGAACAATGGCGTTATAAAATACTTGGAAGCTCAGTGCACTTACCCAAAGCCTGATGACAGGCGTTTAAAATCATCTCGGAAAGTCCCGGATGAAAAAACATATTTTTTGATAAATCGTTTACGGTATTTTTATTCTGCACGACCACGGATGCTACGTCTATAAGTTCGTCGGCGTTTGCGCCTATAATCCATACGGCAAGTATTCTTCCGGTTTTTTTATCAACAGCCGCTTTTACAAAACCCGTTCTTTGTCCTTCCATCTGCGCTCTTGCCGAAGCGGCAAAAGGAAATTTACCGTAAAGTATTTCGCCGTATTCGTTAAAATCATTTGATTTTACTGAAGCTGCCGGCGGATATGAGAAGACTGCTTTGGGAATAACAAATTCTTGCGGATTTAAAATATTTTCAGCAATATTTAATCCGTCCTGCTGGGCCGTATATGCAAGAAAATTTTTACCGGTTATGTCGCCTGCGGCGAAAACATTGTCATTGTTTGTCGTTCCGTTTTGTTTCACAGGTATATAATTTTTAGCGTCCGTTCGAATCCCCGCGTTTTTTACTTTAAGCGCGTCAGCCGTTGACTGTCTTCCGGTTACTACAAGAACCTTGTCAAACGAATCAGCGTCTTTCAAAGCGTCTTTACAGCCGGTTTCAACAGTAACGCCCTGCCTTTGAAGATTTTTTGTAATTTCTGCGGCGATTTCAGCGTCTTCGCCGGGCATAAGCTGAGGAAAAATTTCTCTTAAAGTTATTTCAGAACCAAACGCCGAATATATCGTTGAAAGTTCTATTCCTATGGCTCCGCCGCCTATCACGAGCATTTTTTTTGGAACTTCATTTAATAAAAGAGCGTCCGTTGAATCTATAAATTTATCATGGTCTATTAAAACGCCGGGTATTGATTTTGACTCTGAGCCCGACGCGATCACTATTTTGCCGGCAGAATATTCGGTTCCGTTTACCGTTACCGTAGAATCCGACGAAAAAGAAGCCTCGCCTTTTATTATTTCTATTTTATAGCTTTCAACCATTCTTTGAAGGGATTTTCTTAAATTTTCAATGAATTTGTTTTTCTTTGCCATTATATCCTGAAAATTTAGCTGCACGGGAGAAGTTTTTATGCCGTATTCGCAGGCTTTTGATACCGTATTTTTTAATTTCAGAGACTGCCACAAAAATTTTGTCGGTATGCATCCGCAGTTAAGGCATGTTCCGCCTATTTCGTTTTTTTCAATAAGAGCGGTTTTACTGCCCAGCTGGGCAAATCTTACGGCGCAGGTATATCCGGCGGGGCCTGCTCCGATAACGATGACGTCGTATTTCTTATCCATTTTTCAAACTTTCTTGAATTTTTGATTTTATATATTCAACGATTTTATCCGTTTTTATTATTTCGGCTTTCGTTTTATCGTCTTTTCTGGCCTTAAATTCAACGTTGCCGTCTTTAAGATTTTTTTCGCCGACCGTAATTCTAAAAGGTATTCCCATTAAATCGGCGTCTTTAAATTTGATTCCGGCTCTTTCGTCGCGGTCGTCAAGCAAAACTTCAATTTTATCTTTTTTAAGCTGTTTGTATATTTCTTCGGCTGTTTTTTTAATCGCCTCATTGTTAAAATCAACCGGCACTATTGAAACTTTATACGGCGCAAGCGAAACCGGCCATATTATTCCGTTCTCGTCATACGACTGTTCTATAGTGGCGGCAAGGATTCTTGTTACTCCTATTCCGTAACAGCCCATTACCATAAAATTTTCTTTGCCCTGCGCGTCAAGATAAGTCGCTTTCATTGATTTTGAATATTTTGTCCCCAGTTTAAAAACATGACCTATTTCAATTCCTCTTGAAAACTGCAGTTTTTCTTTTTTGCATCTGGGACAAATATCCCCTTTTAAGACCGTTCTTATATCGGCGGTAATGTCGGCTTTAAAATCTCTGTTTATATTGACGTTTTTAATATGCTTATCGTCTTTGTTTGCTCCGATAACGGCGTTTACAATATTCCCAACCGCATAATCGGCTAATATTTTTACCTGTTTTTTTAAATTAACCGGCCCTGCAAAACCGACTTTCGCGCCGGTTACTTCCTGTATTATTTCAGGCGTTGCAAGTTCCAGCTCATTGCAGCCTAAAAGCGACTGAAGTTTTGATTCATTAACGTCATGGTCGCCTCTTACAAGAACGGCTACGGGCGCACCGTCTGCGATGTATATCATCGTTTTTATAAATTTCCGCTCTGTAGACGATAAAAATTTAGCGACGTCTGCAACCGAACCTATATTAGGCGTTAAAACTTCTTCCATTTCGGGCATCGGCTCCGAATTTTCTTTTTTTTCATACTTTATACATTCGGCTTTTTCGGAATTTGCGCCGTATCCGCAGCTGCACCATGCGATTTCTTCTTCGCCGGTATCGGCAAGCACCATAAATTCGTGCGAAAAATTTCCGCCTATGGCGCCTGATGACGCTTCAACGACTCTGTATTTAAAACCGCATCTTTTGCATATATTTTCATAAGCTTCGTAAACTCGTTTATAGTATTTTTCCAAGTCAGTTTCATCCGCGTGGAACGAATAAGCGTCTTTCATCATAAATTCTCTGGCTCTCATAACTCCGAATCTGGGTCTTATTTCGTCTCTGAATTTCATGCCGAACTGGTACAGCATCAAAGGCAGCTGCCTGTATGAGCTTACGTCGTTTCTCACTACGTTTGTTATGCCTTCTTCATGCGTCGGAGCAAGGCAGAATTCTGCGTCTTTTCTGTCTTTAAGCCTGAATAATTCTTTGCCGTAAACGTTCCATCTGCCCGTTTCAATCCACAAATCTTTCGGCAAAAGTAACGGAAGACGGACTTCCTGCCCGTCTATATTATCCATTTCTTCTCTTATTATGGTTATTACGTTTTCAAGAGTTTTCAGCCCGGTCGGCAGCAGTTCAAAAAATCCGCTGGCAAGTTTTCTTATCATTCCGGAACGAACCATTAATTTTGCAGAAATATTGTCCATATCCGAAGGAGCTTCTTTCAATGTCGGTATAAAAGCTTTTGAAAAATACATAAATATCCTCTTTTCGTTGTTTTTAGATTGTTAATTTTATCATTTTTTATTGATTTTCACTAGTGCCGGAAAACGCGCCGGCTTTCAAAAACAGAATAAATTTTATATCATAGACCGAAATAGATATCAGGAGGGGCATATGAAAGTCGTCGCTTTTAACTGCAGTCCCAGAAAAGACGGCAATACTTCAATTCTTATAAATACCGTGTTTAAAGAACTTGAAAAACACAATATTGAAACAAAACAAATACAGTTCGGCCCGCAAAAAGTATCAGGATGCATAGCATGTTACCAATGCGTAAAAAATAAAGATAAAAAATGCGTATTAAAAGACGATATGGTAAACGACTGCATATCGGAAATGGATAAAGCCGACGGAATTATAATAGGCTCTCCCGTTTATTTCGCCAACATAACGCCTATTGCGGCTTCTTTAATATGCAGAGCCGGCATGGTTTCAAGGGCAAACGGTTCAATGCTGGCAAGAAAAGTCGGAGCCGGAGTAGTTTCATTAAGAAGAGCGGGAGCGCTGCACGCCTTTAATTCAATTAACAACTTTTTTACAATATTGGAAATGATAGTAGTAAGTTCAAATTACTGGAATATGGGTTTCGGCAAACAGCCCGGCGACGTTTTAAAAGATGAGGAAGGCTTACAAATAATGGCAAAACTCGGCGAAAATATGGCATGGCTTTTAAATAAAACGGGGAATAAATAAAATGAAATATCTTTTAACGCTTTTTACTATTTTGACGTTTGTCTCAGTTTCTTTTGCGCAGCAGCAAGCCGCAAATAACAGGCTTTTTATCATAGAAAGAAGCAAAAACGCAAATGTCGTATGTTATGACGCAAATATGACAAAAGACGGGAAAATTGATAAAGAAAAACCGGTTGACGCATATTGGATTATGTATGCAGAAAACGCCGGCAGGGAAGAAATAAGCGCTTTTGAAAAAAGAGCGTACGGTTTTAAAATAAAATATAACGAAAGCGCAAAAGATTTTGATTTTTCGTTAAAAGCCGTTGAAAATAAGAATATGAATATAATTATGGTTGACGGAAACCCTAAAGTCAAAATAATGATAAATAATACGGAATCTTATTTAAATAAAGTATACATTCAGTCAAAAGACGGCCCTTTGGGAATACCTAAAGTGTATTACTATGTATTGTACGGAACAACAATCGCTTCAAATGAAAATATTGAAGAAAAAATCATATTGAAAAAATAGTTAATTTATGTTAGACTTATTATGCGAAGATGGGATATATACCTAAGAGGTTGTATATGAAGAAAAAGAAAAGAGGTTTTTCTCTATCGGAACTTGTTGTAACACTTGTTATGGTTGCTATTCTTGCAATCATAGGGTTACCTATATACAGAGGATACGTAAAAAAAGGCATCGCCACTGAAGGAAAGGCGCTTTTGGGCGAAATTAACGCCGCCCAGCAGATATATTATACAAGACACGGACAGTATTACGCGGGATCCGTAGGTCAGACTTTCGGCGGAGCATTTGGCGTTGACGCGAGAAGAAATAAATATTTTACATCTTATAATCTTTCTACCGATGCGCAGACGTTTACAGCCACAACGAATTCTAAAGACGGAACCCAGAGTTTAACTTTGGTCGGAAGTTTCACTACCGATCCGAAATTGATTGAAAGGTAAGTTAATTAAAAGATATAATAAAAAACAAGAAGTTTCTCATTCTTGTTTTTTATTTTGTTGTATAAAATGGAGAGGTGGCCGAGTTGGTTTAAGGCGGCAGTCTCGAAAACTGCTATACGAGAAATCGTATCGGGGGTTCGAATCCCCCCTTCTCCGTTCATTTCTTTTTTAAAGAAACAAATCAACATTAATATTTTGGCTACAATTTTGTATTTCAAAAGCTTATGTACCGTTTTCACTTTTGTACACCGCACTTTTGGAATACTTCATTTCGCCTAAAATCTTAATGTTTCAAAAAACAACGTATACCCATCACAGACATCAAACCTCAAAATATTTTAAATACTCGCACACATAATATTAAGCCATCAAACTTTTAAGTTCGTCAATTAAAACTTTATTCATTTTAAAAGCATTAGTTTTCACTTCTTTCCAAAAGCAATCTTTTACATCTTGTTCTTTACAAATCAACATTTTAGCCTCTTCCATACCAGATACACATTTACCACGAATATTTGAATGTGCTCTTGTTAAATATGATGGCACATCTTGTGTAGTAATTTTTTTATAATCCGCTTCAAATAATTTATTCACACAACTCTCAAGAGTTGTGTCAAATTCTTCAAAAAAGTTTTCTGAAGCAAAATTATCTGGGAACAACAGAATATTTACATTATTATCAAACTGATATTTTTTAAATCCACTTTCAGTAGTCTCTATAGGTATCTTTCCACGAAGTATAGTTTTAAACTCATCACATCCCTTATCATTATCAACTAGCAAATAAATATTTCTTTTTGTTATATTCCCCATTGATATCAGAACATTAAAATATCTTTTCAAATCAGTAACCCCTTCCACACTTTTAGAAATTGGAATACCTGCCTCACAAAATTTGTCTTTAGTAATTTCTTTTTTATCTTCAATAATAATAAAATCTGTATTATTAGAAGTTTCAAAATAAACATCAAAATTTGGATCTCCCATAATTTGACCAATTTCAATTAATTCTTTTTCATCCCAATTCGAAGCAAATTTATCTTTTTCTAAAGAATAACTATTCAACAAAAACCATTTTATTCTATTTTCATTTTGTTTTGATGTTGAAAGTAAAAGAGGAGAATGAGTTGAAATCAACATTTGTATATTATTAAGCCAGGTATCAGATGAAAGCAAGTTTCCTAATTTAAAAATTATATCAGCGTGCAAAAATGATTCTGGCTCTTCTATTAACCAAATAGGATAATAAAATCCTCTGTGTAAAGTTTTATCACTATCTAACAAAAAATGAGTATGATATAAGATTGTAGATTGAACCCCAGTCCCTTGTGATGTTAAAGATATATCTGGAGAGTTAGAATCAGCCCTAAACATTATTTCCGAAATTGCAATAATATCATCAATTTTTTCAGGCAAATCTATTTTCGTTTCACATCCAGGCCATATTTTTTGCAAATTACTAGTCAACCCGCTGGATAAATAATCATTTGCCATTTTTCTTAAGTCTGACCATTGTTTTTGCAATTTTTCTAAACCTTTGCATATGTTTGCATTTCTTCCCCAATTAGAAAGCAATCGTGTTCTTAGTTTGCCTTGTGCTTTTTCTAATAGTTCCTTTGCTTCTTGAGGATGTATATACGAAACCTTTATTTTAGATAATAAATCAGTAATCCTTTCAGGTAAAACATCACTTGTAAAATTTTTACCTCCAAGGGTATAATCAATAACTGTTATATTTGTATTTTCTCTATAAGTAAAATTTTTATATAAAGTAATTCTATTTCCATATTCTTTCAGTAATGTTGCTTTGAGCGATTTTGTAGTTATTGCGTTTATGTCAAAAGTTATACCTATAGATGATTTATTATATCCGGAACCTTTTGAACGAAATTCAGTTTTATTTATAAATTCCTTAGAATATTGACTGTCCTCAAAAAAACAATGCAAAGCTTTTAAAACAGCAGATTTTCCAGCATTATTTGCACCGATAAAAAAATTTGATTTTTCCAAGTTAAAATCTTGTTTTTTACGATAACATTTAAAATTCTGCAAAGAAATAGACTTAACCAAACTCATTAGTTTTCTCCTAAATATAGTTATTCTTATTTTTCACACAAGCAAAATTTATATATTTCATAATATTCTGTAATTTATGCACAATATAATATCATTTTATAACCAATAATAGTAAAGTGAAATTGTATAATATTAAAAATACTCTAGAACCATATCAAATATAAATGTACAATATTTATATCATAACAGGAGTTAATATATTAGTAAGGATTTATAGTAAAATGGATACGGTTCAGACAAAATATAATGAAGAACTCAAATATCAACTAAAAATTGTTTGTATTGCTACAATTCATGCATTAATAGATACGCATATGTTCATGTTTCCGGCAGCATATCAACAGAAAAATCAAAACACACAGGTTTATTTATATACATATTATGCAATACGTCAAAGAGCAATCCTTTCTGTTAGAAAATTAATAGAACCTTCAAGTAAAAATAACGATAAAATTACACTCCAATCAATAGTAAAACTGGCTACAAAATCAGATTTTTTATTACTCACAGAAAAAGAAAAGATTGCGACATCAGAATATTTTGACAAATTATTCAACTCAGAACATACAAAGCACGTAAAAGATTTTAGAGACTCATTTTGTCATAACATGCCGGACAAGGATGAGGTTAAATGTTATTATAAAGATTTTATGCATATCGTAAATGAGGCAATTTATATTTTAGAAAATTTATATATTAAAGAGTTTTCTATATTTCCAATTTTCTTCATAGAAGCTCGAGATATTGCAATATTTTTATCCAAGGAATATTGGCAATCTGTCAGCAAAGCAGCAGAAACAGCAAATAATAGAAATGATATAAACTCTCGATTAGACCAATTACTAAACGGAAAATTTTAGCGAATATTTTATTATAAATTGAATAATATTAATTTTAACCACCATTGAAACACTTCTTTTTATATCCTAAATAACAAAAAAGTGGACAGCAAGGCTCTTGAATAAAACAAAAACCTTAGGTGCGATTTTATTGATTAGTTTAAGACACGGATGATGAAGGGGACGGTAAAGGCTAACAGCAAAGCTGTCATTATTGGTCTTAGAAGATTTTTTAGCACGTAGTTTTTATCTTTTATCGCCGAATAGGCATGGTTGCAGGCTGATAGCGTAAGAAATATCAGCAATATCATCAGTACTGCTGCTTCGGCGTGTGTTCCTCATCCGAAAAGAGATACTATTATTGCGGTTATTGCCACTGCGATGTTATTCAAACCGGATTGGCGTTGATATGCAGGATTATATCCGTAACCGCTAAGTTCAGACGCCGCCTTACCAAGCCAGACCGATTCAATCCCTGTAAGTCCCGCAAGAGGTATTACAAGCCACGGCATTATTATGTGAAGTTGCCCTGCAGGGTCCTGACCTGAAAAATAAGCCAGATTAAAACCGACTACTATGCACGTCCACCTTACAATTTCAAGAATGCTACAGATCTGTTTCTGTGTCATTTTTCCTCTTTGCCTGATATTAACCGCATTATACTAAATTTGTACATCTTTTGACCTTTTGAAGTTTTTCAATATTTTGCTTTTCAAATCTGCCGATTTTATACAGATATTATAATTTGACTTAAAAAGTTTTTAATGATATAAATAGAAATAATTTCTATTTAACAATTAAAAAAAAGATGCCGGAGTATAAGATGTTAAAAAAAATATGTTTTATTTTTGCTTTGTTATTTGCCGCTTTTGTTTCTCTTTACGCAAAAGATGCCGGAGCAAAAATTGAAATAGTTACGACGCTTTTTCCGACCTATGATTTTGCAAAACAAATAGGAGGCGAGAAAGTAAATGTTTCGCTTCTTTTACCGCCCGGAGTTGAGCCTCATACTTTTGAACCGAAACCGAAAGATATCGTAAAAATAAATAAATCCGATATTTTTATTTATACGGACAAATATATGGAGCCGTGGGTTGAAGATCTTTTAAAAGGAATACCAAATAAAAATCTTAAAATCGTAAATTCAAGCGCAGGCATTGAATTTATGTCGGAAAAAGACGAACATGACGAAGACACAGAACACGGCAGTCATCATCACGGCGGAAAAGACCCTCATATCTGGCTTGATTTGGCAAACGCGCAGATCATGACCGACACGATAGCAAAAGCGCTTTATGAAAAAGATCCCGCAAACAAAAATTTTTATATGCAAAACGCGGAAAAATACAAAGCGCGGTTAGCTGCTTTGGACAGCCGTTTTAAAGAAACTTTTGCCGCGGCAAAGCAAAAAACGATTATTTACGGCGGTCATTTTGCTTTCGGATATTTTGCGAAACGTTACGGACTTAATTACGAATCTCCGTATAAAGGATTTTCCCCTAACGCCGAGCCAAATCCGAAAGCCATAGGCGAATTAATAAATAAACTTAAAACATCCGGAATAAAATACATATATTACGAAGAACTTCTTGACCCGAAAGTGGCGCGCACGATTTCTGAAGCGACAGGCGCAAAACTTGAGCTTTTGCACGGAGCGCATAACGTAAGCAAAAACGAACTTAAAAACGGAATAACTTTTATTGATATTATGAATTCAAACTTAAATAAATTAAAGGAAGGACTGCAATGCCTGCAGAAATAATACAGATTAAAAATCTTAGCGTAAAATACGGCGAAATTGAAGCTCTTTCGGACGTTTCTTTTGACATTATCTCAGGCGATTACGTAGGAATCGTCGGACCTAACGGGTCCGGCAAATCAACGCTGATAAAGTCAATTTTAGGGCTTATTCCTTTTGAAGGTAAAATTATTTTTCAGGGTGAAACTTTATCCGATTTTATATTAAAAAATAACATAGGCTATCTGCCGCAAAAAATGTCTTTTATAGATCAGAGATTTCCGGCGACCGCAATGGAAATAGTCGTATCCGGTTTATACTGCCAAAAAAAATTTCCGAAACGCGTTACGAAAAACGATTATAAGTCAGCAGGCGAAATAATGGAAACCCTCGGGATAAGCGGACTTGCAGACCGTTCAATCGGAAAACTTTCGGGCGGGCAGCAGCAGCGTATTCTGCTTGCAAGAGCTTTAATTCATTCTCCGCGGCTTTTAATTTTAGATGAGCCGACCGTAGCGCTTGACCCTCAGTCAAGAGACACATTTGCTTCAATTATTAAAAAATTAAACTCAGAGCACGGTGTTACTATTTTACTTGTATCGCATGATTCAGGTTCAATGGGCAAATATGCGTCAAAACTTCTTTATCTTGACAGAAAAGTCGTTTTTTACGGCACGTTTGACAATTTCTGCCGGTCTGACGAAATGACAAAATATTTCGGCGCAGATCAGCATATTATATGCCACAGGCATTGATATAAATTAAGGAACTAAACTATGGAAATATTTTCACAAATTTATGAATCTCTCCAGTACGTATTTGTGCAGCGGGCGATAATAGCCGGATGTTTTATGGCGCTTGGATGCTCTTTTTTGGGAATTTTTCTTGTTTTAAGAAGATTTTCTTTAATAGGCGACGGGCTTGCCCACGTAAGTTTTGCGACGGTCGCCATAGCGCTTCTTTTGCAGGCTCAGCCGATGATAGTTTCAATACCGCTTGTGGCGGTTGCTTCTCTTATTATTTTAAGTTTAAATGAAAAAGCGAAAGTTTACGGCGACGCGGCAATAGGGCTTGTGTCTTCTTTCGGAATTGCGCTCGGCGTAATTATAGCTTCAACGGCGGGCGGTTTTAACGTTGACCTGTTCAGTTATCTTTTCGGAAATATCCTTTCGGTAAGCTCGTCCGAAGTGTGGCTAACCGTTTTCATATCGCTTTTGGTAGTGCTTGTGACGATACTTTTTTATCACGATCTTTTTGCCATAACATTTGACGAAGATTACGCGCATGTATCCGGCATTAAAGTAAAAACCGTAAATAAAATTTTAATACTTCTTACTTCGCTTATTGTTGTTCTGGGAATAAAAATAGTCGGTACAATGCTTGTTTCAAGCCTTATTATTCTGCCGGCCGTATCGGCATTACAGATTGTGCGCAGTTTTAAATCGGCGATAGCTCTTGCGGGAATATTTGCGGTGGCGTCGGTGATAATAGGAATATTTATTTCTTATCTTCTTAATTATCCTTCGGGCGCGACGATTGTAATGGTAAATTTCATATTTTTTATCGGTTCGTTTATATCCGGAAGTCTCAAAAAATAAGGAAATAAAAAATTGGAAAAATATCTTGAAAAATTAAAAAATTACGGTCTCAAACTTACTCCCAGAAGACAGGCTATAATTGAATTATTTTTAAACTGCAAAAGCCATATGACGCCTGAAGTAGTTTTGCATAAATTAAAAATAAAAATAAAATGCTGCGGAGTACCCGGCATCTATAGAAATCTTGAAAGCCTTGTTGAATGCGGAATATTGACGAGAATTCAACAGTTTGACAGAAAAAGACATTACAGCCTTTGTTCCTGTATTCATGATAAACACCACCATCATATCACATGTATAAAATGCGGAAAAGTTGACGTAATAAAAGACTGTTCTTTACACAGCGTAAAAAAAATAAACGGTTATAAAGTCGTAAGTCATTTTATGCAGATAAACGGTATCTGTCCGGAATGTTCGCAAAGGAAAAAATAATGTGCCAATACTGCGGCAACACCGGACTTTGCGGAGTTTTTATAAGCATAGTACTTATAAAAATACTGCATTGGATTACGACATTATTTAAAATACTTCTGAATAAATTCAAAAAACTTCAAAAAAAACCTGCATAATCATTCGTAAAAATACAAAAGATTTTATAAAGTAAAACTGAATTTATATATTTTATTTTGCTTTTACGGCGTAAAAACTTCCGCCTAAAAACGGCAATGCAATCAATAAATAAATTGCATAATTTAAACTTACATAATCTGCAAACAAACCTATCAAGGCGACCCCTAATCCGCCTATACCTATACCGAATCCCAGCATTAACCCCGAAGCCATAGCCTGATTTTTAGTTAAAATTTCCTGAGCCGTTACTACCGTTACTGAAAAAGAAGCTAAAAGAGCCATTCCGGCCAGAGAAAGAAACATTATGCTTAATATTCCTTCGGTCAATATAAATCCGCATAAAAAAGGAGTCGCAAGCATAAGAGAATAAGCAATAATCGGTTTACGTCCGAATTTATCCGATAAATGCCCGCCGATGAGTCCGCCTATCGCGCCGCTGAACAGCATTATAAAAAGCAGATGACTGCTGACAGTAATTGAAATATTTTTACCCTGAAGATACAGCGGCAAAAATGAAATCAATCCGAAAAACGCCAAAGATCGCATTGACACAGTTATTACGATTTTTGTCAGACTTTTCCAATTTTGTTTTAAAGCCTCTAAAGTTGAATGAGTTGAAGCTTCTTTATTGAACTTCATCTTAGGAGAATTTATTTTCAGAATAATTCCCACCAACAGAGCCGGAATTATAAATAAAGGAGTTATTTTTAAACCGAATTCTCTTACAAAAGGAACCAATATTAACGGAGTAAACGCCAGCCCGACGTTTCCGGCGGTAACAAATATAGACTGATACAAACCTTTTTTATTTCCGCTTATTGAAGTAACCATCGCGGAAGCCTGAGGATGAAAAGCGGCTGTTCCGAATCCCGCCAGCGTAACCATTATAAACAATAACGTGTAATTATCAATAAGTCCTATTAAACTCAAAAGCGTTCCCATCCAGACAGTCCCGACATAAACCATCCAGCGTTTGTTCTTTTTGTCAACAAGATATGCGAAAACCGGCTGCAAAACGGAAGAGCTGATTGTAAACGCAGAAATTAAAACGGCGCTCTTGCTTATGCTAAAACCTGCTAATACCAAAAACGGCAATAACGTCTGCATATAATTTGAATACCAGTCATTTAACGCGTGCGCAAACGATATTGAAAATAATTTCAAAAATTTTGATTTTTGCCTGTCTTCTAAAGCGCACTCTTCCGCATTCATAATAAATTCCTTTTATAAATAAACATTATGTATTATAACTCTTTTAAAAATTAATTCTAAGCAATTTTAATTTTATATAATATTCCTATAAACCGCGGGAGGTTGTCCAAATGAAAAAATTTCCGTTAAAAAAAGCTTTTACATTCATAGAACCCGGTCCCGTTGTAATGATAACGACATTTGACGGCAAAAAAAATAACATAATGACGATATCCTGGAACATGGTACTGGATTTTACGCCTCAGTTTGCAATTTTAACAGGTCCGTGGAACCATTCATACAAAGCGCTTGTTAAAACAGAAGAATGCGTTATATCAATACCTTCCGTAGCCATATCCCAAAAAGTTATAAAAATAGGGGCATGCTCCGGAAAAGACACTGATAAATTTAAAAAATTTAATTTAACAGCGCTAAAAGCAAAATACGTCAAAGCTCCTCTTATAAAAGAATCTCTTGCCAATATAGAATGCCTCGTGACAGACCATATTAAAAAACATAATATTTTTGTACTGGACGGAATCTCCGCATGGTTTAACGACAAACTAAAAGAAAAAAGAATGTTTCATGCAGCAGGCGACGGAACGTTTACAGTTGAAGGACGGAGAATAAACCACAAAAAACTGATGCTTAACAAACTGCCGGACGGAGTCTGATTTGAAATATATCGCGCTGCTCAGAGGAATCAACGCCGGAAAAGAAAGACGCGTTGACATGAAAAAACTTAAACTTATTTTTGAAAGGCTCGGGTTTACGGAAGTTTCCACGTATATAAATTCAGGAAACGTCATTTTTAAATCCGGCAAAATAAAAAATGTTATACTCTGCGAAATTAAGCAAATACTCAAAAAAGAATTTGATTTTGAAATACCAGTTCTTGTCAAAACCGAAAAAGAAATAAAAAAAATAACGGACGCCATTCCAAAAAACTGGCAAAACGACAAACAGCAGAGAACAGACATAGCTTATTTGTTTAAAGAAATTGATTCTGAAAAAATTGTCCGTGAACTTCCTTTTAATACAGAGTTTGTTGATTTGCATTATATAAAAGGAGCTGTTTTTTGGAATATTGTAAGAAAAGATTACGGCAAGAGCCGTTTAAATAAATTAATCGGAAGTAAATTTTATAAATATATGACGCTGCGTAACGTAAATACGGCGCGTTTTTTGGCGTCTTAAAATTGATATAATTTAGCAGATACTATAAAAAAGAGAACCCGAAATGATTGAATTCCAAAATTTAAATCCCGTTTGGCAGGCGCTTCTTGCAGGCGTCTTTACATGGGGGCTTACCGCTCTGGGCGCGAGTCTTGTTTTTTTCAACAAACAATTTAACCAGAAACAATTTGACGCGATGCTTGGTTTTGCGGGCGGAGTAATGATAGCGGCAAGTTTCTGGTCGCTGCTTGCGCCGGCAATTGAAATGTCGGAAAAAATAAATATCGCCAAATGGATTCCGCCGGCTATAGGATTTTTGGCGGGAGCCGTTTTTTTACGCTTAATTGATAAAATTCTGCCTCATCTTCATCTTGGTTTTCAAAATAATGAAGCTGAAGGTATAAAAACAAGCTGGAAACGAAGCACTCTGCTAGTTTTGGCTGTTACGCTTCATAATATACCTGAAGGGCTGGCCGTGGGCGTCGCTTTCGGAGCGGCTGCCTCGGGTTTTGAAGGAGCTTCTCTTTCGGGAGCAATTGCGCTTGCTGTCGGAATAGGAATACAGAATTTCCCTGAAGGTTTTGCTATTTCTGCACCGTTGAGACGTGAAAAATTATCAAAATTTAAAAGTTTTTGGTACGGACAGCTTTCTGCAGTAGTTGAACCGGTCTTTGCGGTAATAGGAGCCGCTGCAGTAGTAATCGCGCAGCCTGTGCTGCCGTATGCTTTGGCTTTTGCGGCAGGCGCAATGATTTTTGTCGTTGTTGAACAGGTTATCCCCGAATCGCAGAGAAACGGCAACGCCGATTTAGCCACCGGCGGAGCAATAACCGGTTTTTTAATAATGATGATTCTAGACGTAGCTTTGGGATAAAATGGAAACTGAAACCGGCAGAATCACCGATTCAGATAGTTTTCCCGATGATAAAAAAATTAAAGATTGGATAGGCGCCGAAGCCTTTGCATACTGGCGGGAACTTGAAGGCTGGATAAACCAAAAATATCCTGAAATATTCAATCCGCAATGGTTATACGGCGGAAAAAAACACGGCTGGGCGTTACGATATAAAAAAAACAAATCATTCTGTACTTTTGTTCCGGAAAGAAACCGTTTTAAACTTTTAATTGTTCTCGGAACCGAAGAAAGAGCAAAAACGGAAAAAATTTTTAATACGCTGTCAGCCGTTACACAAAAAGAATACAAAAAAGCCGCGACATATCATGACGGCAAATGGCTGCTTTTAACGGTTGACAGAGTTAAAATTATTGAAGATATAAAAATCCTTCTTGCGTTAAAAAGAAAACCTAAAATTTTATAAATGAAGAATCAAGTTTTATTCTCTTATCTTCTGCCGTATAAATATCGTTTATTCCTATTTTTTTTATAAATTCAGGTTCGTGAGAAACCAGAAGAAGGCTTCCGGGATATACCGAAAGAATTTGCGCAATATGTTCTTTTGTAAGCAGATCAAGGTTATTGGTTATTTCGTCAAGAATTAAAAGCTGAGGCACTCTGCACGCAATGGCGGCAAGGGAAATCCTTGCTTTTTCCCCTCCTGACAGCAGCGGTATTTTTTCATTTACTTCCTCATTTTTTCTGAACAGAAAATCATTAAGATGTTTTCTTATTTGGGCATTCGTCCATTGAGGCGCTATATATGAAATAAATTCTATTACAGTTTTATTAAAATCAAGATTTGAATAATGCTGGTCAAGATATCCTATATTTTCTTTTTTTGGAACTATCCATACGCCGTTTTTTAATACGTTCCTATCGTCTGTTAAAGCCCTTAGAAGCGTAGTTTTTCCCGAAGCGTTTCTTCCGATAAGAGCGGCTTTTTGTCCCGCGGCTATTGCAATGTTTATATCGCTAAGAACTTCGTTGTTTTCATATCCCGCAGAGCCTTGTGATACCGAAAGATTAAAAGAGACCGAAGAAGAATTCAAATAAAAAGAAGGCGTTATCTCTTCGCTGATTTCCAATGATTTAAGCCGTTCGTTGATATCATATCTGCGCTGCGAAATTTCGCTTTTTTGTTTCCCTGCCGATACCTCTGCGCCGCTTTTTTTAATTCCTGCCGCAATAGGCGCCCATTTTGCTTCTTCTCTTTTTTTCTCGCCGCCTTTGCGGCTTTTTGAAGCGCGTTCCTGCTGTTTCATAAGTTTTTTATGCGCGGATTTTTTCTCTCTTTCAAGCATTTTCTTTTCTTCCTCAAGAGAGTTTTTTGTCAAGGCCGCGTTTATTTTGTAATCGCGGTATTTGCCGTTAAAAATTTTTATTTTGCCGCCTTCTATATGCCATAAAATATCGGCGTTTTTGTTTAACAATTCCTCATCGTGCGATACAATCAGCAAAGCGCCTTTAAACCTCTCAAGCATTCCCATAAGAGATTTTCTGTTGTAAATATCAAGATGGTTTGTAGGTTCGTCAAGAATAAGCAAATCGGGATTTTTAGACAAAGCCAGGCTTAATTCTTTGTTAAAACGCTGCCCGCCGCTTAACTGCGGATAACTTTCTATCGTCTGCGGAACATAACCGGTTATAATGCCGTCAGGAATATATATTTCTCCTTCCAGTATGTTTGCGCAGCCTGCAATCGCTTTTACAAGCGCGGTTTTTCCGCTGCCGTTATTTCCTATAACGGCTATTCTGTCGCCGTAATTAATTACGGCGCTGAAATTTTGAAAACATATTTTATGATTAAATGTTAATGAAATATTTTCTAATTTGATTGGTTTGGGCATAAATAACCTCCTGCTGTTGTTAATTTTTTAAAATTAAGAATAAAAGGTTATTTATTTTCCATAATGCGCAGGTTTTATAATTTAACGCCTGCAGGGATAATATATAAAATTATTTACTAAAATGGCAAATTATATTTGTTTTTAAATAAAGGGTTAAACATTCTCTTCATTTTACGGATATAAGAAAAAAAAGGACTGGACAAAAGGATCAACGGTTTATATGAAAGTATTATATATAACAGCAGATGTTTTTTATTTAAAAAATATTTATATCCGGCCCTGCTTATATTCACTTTTTCAATATTCAGATTTTTAAGATATTCTTCTTTAAATTTAATATCCATAAACTCATAATAACCGCAGAATATATCTATAGCAAAATTTGCAAAACTTTGTTTAAAAAACTCAAATGTATTGTCTTTAATTAAACTCTCTTTCAAAAGAACAAGAACTTCATAAAAAGACAACGAATATTTAATTTTTCTTGACATTGACGTTGCCGACGTATCTACGTTTATTCTGTAAGTGCATAATGTTTTATTTAACACGGACATTCTTTTCGCTTTTGTTAAAGGATAAGCGGCAAAAAAAGAATCATTATGAACTTTAGTCGTTTGAAACATAAAATTATTTTGCTTTACAAACGACGCCTTATAAAGCTTGTCCCAGCACCAGTTAAGCCCTATCTGAAAAATATATTTTGAATTTTCTTTTGCCGAAAAAACTTTCTTATCGGGCAAAATATTAAAATCTATAAAATCGGCGTCTTTTACGGTTTTTGTCCTCTCGTCAAAAAATTTAACGCCGCATACGGTTATATCGGCATCGTATTTGACCGAATTTTCATATAACCGCTCAAACATATCCGGCTCAAAAAAATCATCGCAGTCAAGAAATGATAAATATTCTCCTTTTGCCTCCGGCATAGCCCTGTTTCTTGCCGGAGAAACTCCCGTATTTTTCTGGTTTATTATTTTTATTCTTGAATCTTTTTGCGCGTATTGTTCAAGAATCGCAAGCGATTTGTCGGTTGAGCCGTCATTGACGCATATTATTTCAAAATCCTGAAAAGTCTGGTTTATAAGGCTGTCCAGACATTGTTTAATATACCTTTCTCCGTTATAAACCGGAATAATTACTGAAATTTTAGGGCTGTTCATTTCTGCCGTTTATTATATCAAATATATAAAATCATTCATAAAACAACATATTTTTGATTGTTATAAAAAAATGTTGACAAACTAAAAAAACAATATTATAATTCTTACACAAATGTGTAAGAATTATGGGAGTGTTTATGGCAAGAAAAGGGTCAGATACAGATAAAAAAATAATAAAAGCCGCAATAGAACTTGCTCATAAAAAAGGGCTGTACGGATTTTCGGTAAGAGAACTTTGCTCAAAAGCAAAAGTAAATTCCGGCATGTTTAATTATTATTTCAAAAAGAAAGAATATCTCAACGAATGCGTTTTGAAAACAATTTACGCCGGAATGATTAAAAATATTGAATTAAACGTTTCCCCTTCAAAAACACCTAAAGAAAATACAACGGAAATACTGCACGCCTTAAGTATCTTTTTACATGATAACAGAACAATAATTTCAGCGTTTGCCGGAGACGTTTTAAGCTTAAATATAACGGATAAAAAAATATTCGGCAATTTTACCACGCATATAAGGCTTTTATCTGAAGAATTGTCAAAAGCGAAAAGACAAAAAATGCTTGCAACCGATTCAATAACGAATGCAATTATTCTTATGATTACTCCTTTGATAATTCCGCAGATGGTATTGGGCTATCTTGAAAGAGCCGGACATCCGAAATCAATACAAATGTTTAATCTTAATTCCAACGAATTTGACGCAACGGTAAACGAAAGAATAAAAATCGCCGTAAACTCAGTCTTTAAAGAGAGGATAAAATGAAAAAACTTTTTTTATTATTGCCGTGTCTGTTTTGTTATTGGCACGTTTATGCCGCGGATACCGTAAAACTGACGCTTGAAACCGTTGAAAAACAGGCTCTTGAATATTCGTCTAAAATCAAACAGGTTCAAAGCGCGGCGCAGGCTCAGGGCTATATTTCTGAAAGCTTTGTCGCGTATCTTTATCCGGCGCTTACTCTTGACGCAAAAGGCGGATGGGTTTCGCAGATACCCGAACTTACAATGGGTATGACAAAATTAAAATTCGGCGATAACTGGTCGTATTCGGCAGGCCCTACTCTTCAATATACCGTTTTTGACAATAACCGCAGAAAAGATAAAGTAAAAAGCGAAACGGCGGTTTATAATTCAAAAATGCGCGATTTTGAAGCCGTAAAAAAACAGGTTCTGCTTGACGCAAGACGTTCATATTTCAAAATACAGCGAGATCTTGAAAAAATATATTTTCTTTTTGAATATATGAAACTTACGCAAAAACAGCTCAAAGATATAAACTCGGCTTTTAAAACAGGCGTGAAAAATAAACGCGACGTTATAATGGCTGAAAAACAGTTTATTAAAGCAAAAATTTCAATAAGCGCCGCAAGAGCCGTTTTATCTCAGGATCTTTCGGAACTTTTTAAAATTACCGGAACGAATTTTTCAATAAATAACGATTATCCTTCCGATTACAGAATAGAAACTGCAGAACTTGAAGGAACGGCAAGCGCTTTGATTCAGTGCGACTCGCCTGACGATACTCTCGTAAAATTTACGCCCGTTGAAAATTTAAACTTTGACTCCGAGCAGGCAAAACTAGTTTCTTACGACGAACTTGTAAAATCATACGAATATTTAAGCGCTTATTATAAATCGGAATTGTATCCTAAAATCAATCTTGCCGCAGGCACTTATTTTGAATATCCTAACGGCCCGATAACTGAAAGCGTATTTCAAACAAGAGCAAACGCCGCAATAAGCATGCCTCTGTTTGAAAAATCAAAAAACAAAAAATTGTCTCAGGCGCAAAAATCGGCGGCAGAGTCGGTCTCGGCGCAAAAACAGGATATGTCTGAAACGTTAAAAAGCCTTTTTGAGTTTTCAAAAAGAAGGCTCTATTCTTTAAACATAGAAAATAATCTTACCGAAAAAATGATAGAAGACTCAAAAACGGCTGTAAAACTTACTTACGACGCATATAACGCAGGGGCCGTAACGTTTTTAGAAGTGCAGAACGCAAACATTGATTTGCTTTCGGCGCAGACGGAACTTTCAAATTTAAAAATAGAAAAACTCAATTGTCTTGCCGTAATGGACAATTTAGGAAAATGAGGTTAATATGAAAAAACAAAAAATTATGCTGGCGGTTATTTTTATCGTAACGCTTGTTATGCTTGCTCTTATTTTTATAAGACGCGAAAATTTTGCTTACAGCGGAGTGATTGAAGCCGTTGAAGTTGACGTCTCTTCAAGAATGCCCGATATCATTTCAAAAATAAACGTTGACGAGGGAAGCGTTGTAAAAAAAGACCAGATTTTAGCCGTTCTTGAAAACAAAGAAACTAATCTTGCTTACGAGATAAGTTTAAAAGAATTTAAACGCGCCGAGCAGCTTTTAAAAACGTCGGCAGGCTCGCAGGAAAATTACGATTTGAAAAAGAACAGATACCAGCAGGCTTTGATAAAAAAAGAGTGGGGCGAGATAAAAAGCCCGATAGACGGTAAAGTATTGTACAAATATTATGAAGCAGGCGAATTTATTCCTGCCGGAAGAAAAATACTTACTATTGCCGACTTAAAAAAAGTAAACGCATGGATATACGTTGAACATGATAAACTTGCAGAGCTTTCAATAGGGCAGAAAGTTATCGGTTATCTTCCTGAATCCAAGCAGACTTTTAAAGGAACTATTACGGTTATAAATGATGAGGCGGAGTTCACTCCCAAAAACGTGCAGACAAAACAGGAAAGAACAAGACTTGTTTACGGAGTAAAAGTTTCATTTGAAAACGACGATAAATTTACTCTTAAACCGGGAATGACCGTTGAAGCCGATTTCGGCAAAAAATAAATTTAAACGGAGCAAAAATGCCCGCTTTGGAAGTTTCATTTAATAATGTCAGTAAAAAAATGGCTGACGCCCAAGCCTTAAAAAACGTATCCGCCGAACTGAAAGGCGGACAGATTAACGGCATAATAGGGCCTAACGGAGCCGGCAAAACTACGTTTATAAGGCTTACTGCAACGCTTCTTACTCCTGATTCAGGCAATATATTTTATTTTGAAAATAAAATAAAAAAAAGCGCTTACCAGATAAAAAACGACGCGGGCTACTTTCCTCAGGAACCGAGCTTATACGCCGATTTAAGCTGCATTGAAAACATGGAATTTTTCAGAGATTTATACGGTATAACAAATAAAGAATTTAAAGCAAGAAGCGAAGAACTTTTTTTTGCGACCGCAATGGCACCGTTTAAAGACAGGCCTGCCGGAAAACTGTCAGGCGGAATGTATAAAAAGCTGGGGCTTATGTGCGTTCTTTTAAACCGTCCTAAACTGCTTTTATTGGACGAACCGACTGTCGGCGTTGATCCTTTAAGCAGGCAGGAATTATGGACGCTTATAAACAAATTTGCAGGCATTGATATGACTGTAGTAATTACGACGTCATATATGGAAGAAGCGTTAAGATGTTCAAACGTCATAGCGCTTGATGAAGGAAAACTTATAATACAGGATAATCCGCAGAATATAATGAGAAAATTTAATCTGAAAAATTTTGCAGATATATTTTTATTAAAAAACAATGAATAATATTATAGACGTAAAAAATTTAAGCGTTTTATTCGGCGGTTTTAAAGCGGTAAACGATATCTCTTTTGACGTCAAAAAAGGAGAAATATTCGGATTTCTTGGAGCAAACGGAGCCGGCAAAACTACGACTATACGAGTTTTATGCGGGATATTAAAACCGTCTTCGGGAAAAGTTGTTCTTGAAGGAAAAGACGTAACAAAATCAATACAGATTCTTAAAAACAAAATAGGGTATATGTCGCAAAAATCCACTTTATATAAAGACCTCACGATAGCCGAAAATATTACATTTTCGGGCAGGCTTTACAATATGGATGACGATAAAATAGAAAAAAGGCTGAAAGAGCTTTTTGATTTTATAGGTTTAAAAGAGAATGTTTCAAAAACAGCAGGCTCGCTTCCTTTGGGAATAAAACAGATGGTCGCTTTGTGCGCGACTGTTATTCATGACCCCGAAATAATATTTCTTGACGAGCCGACGGCAGGAGTTGACCCGAAAACAAGAGAACGGTTTTGGGAACTTATAAAAAATATGGCGTCTTTTGGCAAAACCGTTTTTGTCACTACACACTATATGGACGAAGCCTCATACTGCAACAGAATAGTCCTTATGGATAAAGGAAGCATTATAGATTTTGATTCGCCCGATAATCTTAAAAATAAATATTTTAAACAAAAACCTGTTGAAATAAAATTTAAAGACGCACAAGTCCAGAATAAAATAATGAAAGAATTTGAAAATCAAAATGCGGGATACGGCTATATTTTTGCGGACACTTTAAGATTTTTTGTAAATGATAAAACAGGTTTTGAAAATATTATTTCGGAATATAAAAAAGATTTAACCGTTACCCAAACAGAAGCTACTCTTGAAGACGTTTTTCTAAAAGCGCTTCAAAGGGAGAATAAAAAGTGAACCTCTTTTTAAGACGTATTTTTTCAATATCAATGAAAGAATACAAACATATTTTAAGAGATCCTTTTACTTTTGCCGCAGCCGTCGGCATTCCGATTCTTTTTGTAATATTTTTCGGTTTTATAATAGATCTTGATTATAAAGGCGTAAACGTCAACGTAAGAGACAACGACCAGACTGAATCGTCAAGACGTTTTTTACAGCTTATGGGTTCAAGCTCGTATTTTAATCTTATCCCCCTGCACCAACAGTCTGAAGCGGATAAAAAAATAAATCAAAACGATATGTCAGCCGTATTGATAATACCAAAAGGATTCGGACAGACCGTAAAAAAAGGAGAAGAACCGGCCCAAATGCAGCTTTTGATAGACGGAACAGATAATGCAAAAGCAGGTATCGTTACAAGCTATATAACGCTTGCTGCCGAAAAAGCGTCTGAAGTTTTATTTGATAACAACGGCATTCAAAAATCTGCTTTAAATATCAAAACACGCTTTCTTTTTAATCCCGAACTTAACAGCAGATGGTTTATAGTGCCGGGACTGGGTACCGTTATAATAGGGCTTATCGCAATAGTTCTAACCGCTCTTACCGTTGCAAAAGAATGGGAAAACGGCTCTATGGAACTTCTTCTTGCTACGCCCGTATCGGCGTCTGAAATAATAATCGGCAAACTGATACCTTATTTCATACTTGCGCTTGCCGATATATTTATGATTTTTATATTTTCAATATTTGTTTTTGCGATACCTTTTAAAGGAAGTTTTTTGTTTTACGTTTTATCGTGCGTAATTTATATTACGGGCGCTCTGGCTCTCGGGCTTTTGATTTCGGTTATCACAAGAAAGCAGGAACAGGCGACGCAGATCGCTTTTGCCGTAGGAATTCTTCCGTCTTTTATTTTATCGGGATTTATTTTCCCGATTGAAAATATGCCTCTTTTTTTCAGAATTTTAACGGCGGTTTTTCCGCAGAGATGGTTTATGCAGATAAGCAGAAGCGTTTTTTTAAGCCCGTCGGGATTTTTTGAACTTATGATGCCGTTTCTTTTTATAACATGCTTTGCCGTTTTAATGATATTTATATCAATTAAAAAATTTAAAAAAGATTTGGAAGTGACGCAATGAGATTTACTATTTTAAAAGGTTATTTCATTAAGGAATTTATACAAATTTTACGCGATAAAAAAATGATCGCGCTGATATTTTTTATTCCGATTATGCAGATGACTATGGTCGGACTTGCCCTTACAAGCGAAGTAAAAAACATAGAGCTTGTAATTATCGCAAAGCCCGGCAAAATAGCAAGAGAACTTACCGCAAGAAGTCTGGCGGGAGGCTGGTTTAAAAAAATAACAAATATTGACGTTTACAAAGAATCAGACCCTGTTTCACTTATACAAAAACATAGAGCAGAAGCCGTTTTAATTGCTCCGAAAGAAGGTTTTGAATACGCCCTTGAAAGAGGCGGTAAAGATATTCAGCTTCTTGTTGACGCTACAAATTCGCAGAGGGCCCAGCAGGTTTCAGTTTATGTAAAACAGCTTCTTTTACAGACGGCAAAAGACAAATACGGAAAAGAAAACTTTAAAAATATGACAGACATAAAAACAAGAGTTTTGTTCAACCATTATATGAACACGGCGGATTTTATGATACCCGCTTTAATGGTAATGGCAAGTTTTATCGTTTTGATGCTTGTAAGCTCAATGAGTTTTACAAAAGAACGTGAAACAGGTACTCTTGAAAAACTTGTAGTTTCCCCCTCTTACACATACGAGATACTGTCAGGCAAAATACTGCCTTATTTCGTAATCGGGCTTCTTCTTATGACGTTTATGCTCGTTACGGGAATAGGCGGTTTCGGGCTTTCTTTCAGAGGAACGATATGGCAGCTTTTTGTAACGGCGGTTCTTTTTATAGGCTCTGCTTTATCATGTGCCGTTTTAATTTCAACTTTTGCAAAAACACAGCAGCAGGCAATGATGGGAAGCATTTTATTAATTCTTCCGGCAATACTTCTATCGGGAATACTTTTTCCCGTTGAAAACATTCCGCAGTCGGTAAGATGGATATGTTATCTTAACCCGATGATATATTCGGTTACAAATTTCAGAAGCATAATCCTTAAAGGTGGAGATTATCTGTTATTCTGGCAAAACTGCACGGCATTACTGTTAATCTGCATAATATTATCGGCAATCGCATACAAAAACTTTAAATCCAAATTTAATTAAAATAATATTTTAATATTGTATAATCTTAAAAAATGCGCATAAGGAGCAGAAATGAAAAAATTTATTGCCGTCTTATGTTTTCTATTTTTAAGTATTTTTGTTTCAAATTATTCTTTTGCAGAAGAATCGAAGCACTTAAATGCTGACGAATTAAAACAAACTGAAGTTACATCTTATTTACAGCAACAAATCACAAACGGTAAAAATTTGATCTATTGTTCAACATTTCAGCTTGCATGGAACGTCTTATGGGATGATCTCATAAAAGCTCCTATTGAATTGTCAGGGAACCCAACAATCCAGAAAATGCTTAATAAACGATTAACCGGCAAAGAAGATATTTCAGAAGATGCTTACATTGCAATGGTAGGATTTAACAGAGACGGCATTGTTGAAAAAATAGACGAAGCATTATTAAAGAAATTTAACAATAAACAAGGATGCAACATAAAATTAAATAATCCCAGTGATTTTTTGGCTTATGCGTATCTGTTTAAAAATCTTGAATTTGAAAATAAATTTGAAGATCTAAACTCCAATCCAATTTCTTTCAAAGATGGGATAAAAGCACAAACTTTCGGCATAAAAAAATACTCATACGAAATTGCCAAGCAGGTTAAAATACTTCATTATAACAATGACGATGATTTTGTATTGCAGCTTGAGTCCAAATCTCAAAATGACGAGATAATACTTGCAAAAATAGAACCAAAGGAAACGCTTTTATCAACTGTTGATTATGTTTTTGAACAAATCAAAAATAAAAAAACTATTATCGTAGAAAAAGGTGATATCCTAAAAATACCAAAATTTGACTTTGATATTTTCAAAAAATATTCGGAACTGATAAGCAGAGAGTTTCTTAATAAAAATTTGAAAGGATACTTTATATCAGATGCTTTTCAGGGAATTAAATTCAAGCTGGATGAAAAAGGAGTAATCCTTGAATCATACGCAGGCATTATTGGAGCAAAAAGCATGTCAGGCCCTCTTGAGACAAAAAAGTTAATTTTTGATAAGCCTTTTTTATTCTGCCTTAAAGAAAAAAACGGCAAATATCCGTATTTTGTAATGTGGGTTGACAACGCGGAACTAATGCTTAAAAAATAAAGAGTATTTTTTGAGGTAAAATGTTTTCAAAATCACAATATGTCAAATACAAGAATTGTCATAAATGGTTATGGCTTTATAAAAATACGCCTAATCTTATGACTACTACAAACGAGCAAAAAAGACATTTGGACGTAGGCAAACAAATAGGAGAATTAGCCCGTAAAAAGTTTGCAAACGGAGTTTTAGTAAAAGAATCCCCTATTGAAATAGCTAAAACTGTTGAAACAACAAAGAAGTTATTAGAAACTGAAAATACAATATTTGAAGCATCTTTTTTATTCAAAGAAATTTTTTATAATGATGAAGGTAAATTTGTTAATGCCCCTTATGATTGTTTTGCCCGTGTTGATATATTAAATAAAACACCTGACGGTTGGGATTTAATAGAAGTCAAAAGTTCAACTGAAGTTAAAGACGAATATTTAAGCGATGTTTCCATGCAAACGTATGTATTAACAGGTTGTAAGTTGAAATTAAATAAAGTCTATATAATGCATGTAAACGGCGATTATGTTAAACAAGGCAGTGAAATAGATTTAGATAATTTTTTTACTTTAGTTGACGTGACCAAAGAAGTTGAAGATTACATTTTGGTACAAAGAACTCTCTTAGAAATGGATTACCAAATAAAACAACCGGAACCCGATGTAACAATATCAAAAACTATGTGTTGTGATTGCGAGTTTCATTCTTACTGCTGGAAAGATATACCAAGCATATCCGTATATAATTTACCAAGAATAAAATCCGACAAAATTAATTTAATTACAAAAGACGGATATTTGGATATAAAAGATATCCCTGCGGATTATCTAACTTCAGAAATACACTTAAAATGGCTTGAAGTTTATAAAAGCGGTAGACCTTATATTGACAGACAGGCTATAGCAGACTTACTTTCAGAACTTAAATATCCGTTATACTTCTTAGATTTTGAAACCACACAGCAGGCTATACCGATATGGGAAAACTCCAGCCCTTATCAGCAAATACCATTTCAAGCTTCTTTACATATTTTGGAATCTGAAAATGCCGAGTTAAAACACTTTGAGTATCTTTTTGAAAATGAAAAAGATCCAAGAGGTGAAATGATTAATTTTCTTCTCAAATATATCGGAGATACAGGCACAATCATTGCCCACAATATCGGTTTTGAAAAAGGCGTAATTAAAAACTTATCTGACCTAGACATATCAAATGCAGATAAATTAAAGCTTCAATCTATGCTGGAACGTTTTTGGGATACAATGACTCCATTTCAAAAATATTATTTGCATCCGGACTTTAATTGCAGCGCTTCTCTTAAAAAAGTTTTACCTGTAATGGTTCCAAGCATGACTTATGACGGGATGGATGTTGCAAACGGCGGAGATGCCATGGAAACTTTTGATATTTTATACAATAAAACTTTACCGCCTGACGAACTATCTAAGAAAAGAACAAGTTTATTAGAATACTGCAAACAAGACACTTTGGCTATGGTCTATTTGGTAAAAGAACTTCAAAAAATCAGTCAAAACAAATCACTGCAAGGATAATAAGAGATGAATAAATTAGACTATTTGCGTAAAGTTTTTAATAGAACATCGGGTAAAACATTAGAAAATTATGTAATTAATCAAATCTGGGCAGGAGTAAAAGATTTAGGCTTATATCCGGTAACCCAGCAATATGTTAATAGAGGAAATGGCAATTATGCACTTTTAGATTTATATTTTCCGCAAATAAATTTTGCAATAGAAGTAGATGAAAAAATGCACGAAAAAAATAAAAAAGCAGATAAAATGCGTATGGATGATATTTATAGTGCAATTAAAGGTATTAATAGTAAAAGAATTAAAGAAGTAAAGCTTTTAGAAGACCTTGAAAATCAAATACAAAAAATAATAAAAGAGATTTCTGCAAAATGTAGAGGCAAAAAACTAAGGTGGGATGAAGGCTGGCAAGATAAAGAGTATAAAGAGTTCCTGAAAAAATTTGAAAGCACTAAAAAAATAGAAGTTAAGGATTCAATACACTTTGCTACGTGCTATAATGTAGGCAATAATTTATTTAAATTAACTAATAAAAAAGGCAGCTATCGAAGAAGTTTGTTGCAAATAAAAAAAAATAGCAATAAGTGGATTTGGTTTTTTAAAAAAAGCATTGTGAATAATAATTCAAAAAAACAACAAGAAAAATACCAAAATACTATAACGGAAAATTTAGAAACAATAACAGAAACTTATAGAACTTTAGCAGAATTAAAAAAAGCATCAAAAACTCACACCGGAAAAATTATCCGATATTCTTTTGCTAAATACAAAAATTCAATAGGTCAGGATGGATATCATTTTATAGGAGTTTTTAAGTTTCAAAAGATAAAAGATAAAACAGTTTATTATAAAAGATTTGATGATAAAATAGACTTTACTAAACTTTAATTTAAACGATATTAAGTTGTCATATCTCTTTTATAACATATAACCATAACTTTACAAAGGAAACCCATTTTTTCTTGAATAACAATATTTTTTTTGATAACATTAAACCGTTATAAATCAAATTATTTTTGATGATTATTGTTATCAAATCAAGCAAAAAATATGTCAATTTTATTAAATTTTTTTACATTAATAGACCTTTTATATTCTTGCTGATTTTAATATTAACACTCTTTCTTGCTTATATTTTAATTAAATTACTTAGGAGGAATCTTATGTCTCAAGACACTTTAGATAAAAAAGATGCTATCAGATCAATAGTACATGCCTCTGTTGAATCTTTTGCTGTTGGGTTTCAAGGAAGACATGAGGGTGAACTCGAAGATCCTGAAGGCACTTTGAATATGAAAATTCACAATATTTTTATATCTATTCTTGGACCAGAAATACAATACTATACTGCACTAGTACGTTCTCTTGATAGTTCGCTTGGCAACATGCTTGAGGGAATGGCAATAAATATTGCGAAGCTTTTTTATGAAGTAAACAGAAGCGTAGAGGGAATTTTGTATCCAGAACAAATATCAAAAATAGCAGAGTTATTGGAGGGATATAAAAATACAACAAATCCATTAGTACCGCAGATATCTCACTATGAAGAAATAAAAAACATAAAACCACATTCAAATGCCAAACTTGAATCAAAAACTCATATAAGCGATTATTATATTATTGATAAAGAAACAAACACTCATCATCTGATTGAATTAAAAATAGGCGGAGACTTAGATAACAAGAAGGCACGCTCTGAAAAAGAAGCTATTTTTGAACAATATGCAATACTGTCAAATTCTTTAGGAAAAGATGCAAAAATCAAAGCGCATTTTGCGACTGCTTATAATAGGTTTGGTGAAGATAAAGAATGGAAGCAAGGAAGGGTTTTACAATTTTTTTCTAAAGATGAGCTTTTGATTGGAAAAGATTTTTGGAATTTTGTCTGCAAATCAAATGATGGATACGATATTGTTATTAAAGCTTATAAAGAAAAAGCTAACCTTATTAAAAACTCATTGGATTCAATTAAAAAAACTTATTTGGGATAATTATGCAACCACTAATTAAATGGCCTGGAGGAAAATCTAAAGAGTATGAACAAATAAAAAATCTCATACCCAAGCACTCTCGTTACATTGAACCATTTTTTGGTGGTGGTGCAATATTTTTTAAACTTCAGCCGAAAAAAGCAATAGTCAATGATATTTGCGAAGAATTAATTGATTTTTATCGTTTCATTCAAGGTAAAAAAAACAAAATTGAGTTTAAAAATTGTTTATATGATTATGTTGATAATTGGGAAAAAATTCCAAAGTACATAAATATATTTGAAAATGAAATTAGCAAACTCTATAATGACTATAAATGCGACAAAAAAAACGAAAAAGAAGTAAAAAAAATAATAACTGAAAAATTAAAATCTAAAGAAAATCAGTTTAATGGTTTATTTTTGGAACAATTTGCCCTCGATCCTAATAATTTACTTCAAGAAATAATAAAAAATTTAATTTCTAAAATAAGTAAAATAAAAAAGATTGAATTAGAACGTGGATTACTGCCTGACGGTGATTTGCATAAAAATATTGAAACTGCTTTTAGAAGTGGATTTTATATGCACTTTCGGAATATAATGAACAAAAATACATCAAAATATAAAATTTCTTTAGCCAAAAAAATTTCTAATTACTACTTTATTAGAGAGTTTTGTTATGCCTCAATGTTCAGATTTAATGCCAAAGGTGATTTTAACATTCCTTATGGAGGAATTGCATATAACAATAAGGATTTTAGAAGCAAAGTAGATTATATATTTAGCGATGAAGTTGAAAAAATACTAAAAAAAACAGAAATTTTGAACACTGATTTTGAAATAATTCTAAATCGAAAAGATTTGACCAAAAATGACTTTATATTTTTAGATCCACCATACGATACTGATTTTAACAATTATGAAAAAAAGAGTTTTGATAAAAAAGATCAAGAGAGATTGGCAAAATGTCTTTACAAAATAAAAATTCCTTTTATACTAATAATCAAGAAAACTCCTTTTATTTATAACTTATATAAAAACAAAAAAGGCATTAAGCTAACTAGTTTTAAAAAAACATATCTTTATAATGTTAAAGGGAGAAACAATAGAAATGTCGAACATCTTATTGTTTACAATTTCTGATTTAATATGCAAGAATTAATCAACACAATCATACATGGTGACTGTATACAGGAAATGAAGAGGATTTCTGATAATTCTATTGATCTGATTTTTGCAGATCCTCCATACTATTTACAGTTGCCAAAAGGTAAAAGATTAAAAAGGGCTGACGGGTCAGAGATTATCCCAGTTGATGACAGTTGGGACAAATTTGAAAATTATGAAGATTATGACAATTTTACCAAAAATTGGATTGTCGAATGTCAAAGAATATTAAAACCAACTGGAACTTTTTGGGTTATTGGGATGTATCATAATATTTTTCGAGTCGGAAAAATTATGCAAGATCTTGGGTTTTGGTTTCTAAATGATATTATTTGGATAAAAATTGATGCATTACCAAACCTTAATGGGCGAAGATTTACAAATAATCACGAAACTTTAATTTGGTCTGTAAAAGACAAAAATTCTAAAGGATATACTTTCAATTATGAATTTTTAAAACAGATTAATGGTGGGAAACAAATGAAAGATACTGATTGGATTTTTGGTTTATGTAAAGGACATGAAAGATTAAAAGATCAAAATGGAATAAAAGCACATCCAACGCAAAAACCGTTAAAACTTATTCAGCAAGTTTTACTTTCAGCAAGTAACAAAGGTGATTTAATTTTTGATCCATTTATGGGAACTGGAACAACCGCAGTTGCTGCAAAAATTTTGGGCAGAAACTGGATTGGTATTGAAAAAGAAAAAAAATATGTTGATCTAGCATATAAAAGACTATCAACTTTTGTAATTAAGTAATATTTTATCCGGTTCATCATTTATAGCGATATAAAATTCGTGAACAAAAACAAATATTTAAAAACCACTCATATACAAATTTTCAAAACATAATCACTCTAAGAAATATATTTTTGCCACGTTTAGCACGTCTATGAATGAACTGTTTTTTGTTGTAAAATTTTCAAACAGATAAAATTTTAAGTTCACTTGTCCAAAGAAAAATCCGTTTCATTATGCAGTAAGGATTTTTCAAGTTGTGAACTGTGCGACAAAAAACAGGAATGAATGTGCGACTTGTGGCGGGTCTTTTTGGTTACTTTTTAGACTCGTGATAAAAAGTAACTTGCCGTGGGTCAACCACCCACAGTTGTTGCCTTTAAAGGCTCTTATGAAAAAGTATGGCACCATGCGGGGCATCCGCACAAAATTTGTTATCTTTAAAAAGTATTAAGATTATTAGTCTTGTTTTGATTAAACTTTGACAAAGTTGCTACTTAAACTCTTCTTTGGCCATCTCCCCAATCGTAACATAATCA
>Ga0302243_1000214_pt1 | contig 61474 bp, 42 predicted proteins | sample AAG_UR_Met_MG_FD_193514 | JGI IMG/M metagenome (GOLD analysis project Ga0302243, IMG submission 193514) | Enriched activated sludge microbial communities from anaerobic digester in WTTP, New Holstein, Wisconsin, United States - AAG_UR_Met | ecosystem: Engineered > Bioreactor > Anaerobic >... | reverse complement strand
TTAAGTTCTTGTGTGAAATTTTCTGTATTTTTATTTATCATAATAGAAGGGTGTGTTTTTGTTGTAAGCACTTCAAATATAACTAATTAAGTTGTAAATGAAGAACAAAAACCCCCTTTTTATGAATTATTCAGGTTAAATACTTTTAACAATCCACGGATGAATTTTTACCCCCCCCTTATTTAGATACATTCTAAATAAGCTGTTGAAATCATCGGAATTGCTTCTCATGAAACAGTCCTGAAAAGTTAAATATCAAACCGGGAATTGTACTCTGCCTGCATCCGGACTCCCGGCAATAAAAGGACAATCACCGGTAAGGAAAATCATAAATCAATTGCTGAATACTTACTGATAGAAAAATGATTATCATTGCAATAAATTGTTGAAATATCATTCAGGGGCCGGTATTACATTTCTGCCTGCCGATTTATAAAAAACCAACAACATGATCATGAACAAACTGATAGCAATCGTTCTTCTGGTTTTTCTTGCCTCTTTCACCCGCGGTAATGAGCCGAAAATTCCCTGCTACGCCTGGCTCGACGGCCCGGGCAAAGCTACTGACACCAGGCTGAAGGCGCAGTTCACGGATCTCAGGAGCAAGGGGATTGACGGGCTCATGTACACGGCGGGCCGAGATCCGGAGGTCTACCGCCGTGTGGGAAAGATCGCAAAAGAGGCCGGGCTGGAATTCCATGCATGGATACCGACGCTTATCCAGAGCAATAACCCGGATATGAAACCTGAATGGTATGCTATCAACGGGCTGGGAGAGTCGGCTTATGACAAGCCTGCCTACGCCGACCATTATAAATTTGTCTGCCCCAACCGGAAAGAAGTTGTTCAATATCTTGAAAACCTGTATGGGACAATTGCCGGTATACCCGAAGTTGACGGCATTCACCTCGACTTTATCCGTTTTCCCGATGTGATCCTTGCCAGAGGTTTGTGGAAAAAGTACAATCTGGTAATGGACAGGGAATATCCACAGTTCGACTATTGTTATTGCGACAAGTGTAAAAATGATTTCCTGATAAACACGGGGGTCGATCTGAATGATGTGGAGGATCCGTCGCAGGTTGAAAAATGGAAGCAGTTCAGGTACGATCTGATAACTGACCTGGTCAACAGGCTGGCAGATGCAGTGCATTCAAAGGGTAAAAAAATTACTGCCGCAGTTTTTCCCGGTCCGAATTCCATTGCAAAAAAGATTGTAAGGCAGGAATGGGACAAATGGAAGATCGATGCTATTTATCCGATGAACTACAACGACTTCTACCTCGAGGGTACGAAATGGATAGGTGACATGTGCAGGGAAGGAGTCACCTCTCTCAACAATTCCAAACCTTTGTACAGCGGACTGTTTATCTGTCCCGATCCGGCCGGCAAGGCGAATGACCCTGATCCCGAGAACCACGGGCTGGTGCCAGGTGAACTTGAGGCTGCGATAAGGGAATCGATGGAGAACGGCGCGGCAGGTATCTGCCTTTTCACCCCCGACAGGATGACTTCCGAAGACTGGGTGATATTTAAAAAGGTAATCCACAATAAGTATCAGAATAAAGTACTCCCGGCAAAATAGAAGATTTTACGATACTATAGTCCTTTAATCCAACCACAGGGAACACGGTTGCAGTCTGCCTGCCGGCTTACTGCAGCACTGTGCTGGCACAGATTGAAAGTGCTTCTGAATAGTCTGATTTACTTACATGATTATTCTTCGTATGCCATCTTTTAATTGCTGACCATTAAAGTTGATAAATCAATTAAAATTCATTAAGAAAGAATAACAGTGTTCTCCGTGCTTCCGATATGCCGGCAGGCGTATCGGAACAGTGGTTAATAAGGAATTCAAATTGACAGACAGAATCCGGTCCGGGAGAGATTTTTAAAAGCTAAGAAATTTATTCATATCTTGCTGATTGTTAATATCCGGAATTATACAAGTTCCTTTATCGTATTAAGTATTTATGCATCAGGGTTTGTAAATATGCAGAGATGGGTATTTTAAAACGACATGCTATTTTTATTCTTCTCTTGTTAATTGCCTTTATTCTTCTTGCAAACAAGCTGTTCATCTGGGGATTTGTCGCCCTGGGCATTGGATTGATAATTTTCGGCATCCAGCAGTTGATCGGGCTGAACGTAAAACTGTCGAAGTTCCAGGACCGGGTCGGGGGACTGGAAGAAAAAAACAAGTCGCTGCTTAACCTGAACAGGAAACTGGAGGAAGAAGTCAGTTTCCTTAAAGAGAGGCAGTTTCAGATAACAAAGATCAGGAATATCCTGGAACTTAACCTGTTTGAAGTCGAAACAACCTTCAACAGGCCGGTTTCCAGGAAGGTTACCTCGGAAGATGACCGGGAAATTAAGTATTTCGGCAGCCTTAATATATCACTGGGAGCCAAGTTCGGAATAGACTGCAAGGAACTGAGATTCAAATATCTTCCTGAGAATGACGAACTTATTGTGGCAAACATCAATCCCCGGTTCCTTTCATTCGGAAAGAGAAAACTGGAATGGGATTTTTTTGAAATATTTGAGTTCCGCAGTCAGAATGCACTTGCCGAAAAAAGATGGATGACAACCGACAATTTGTACAAATATGCCAGTAAAGTAAAGGAAGAATACCGGCTGAACACCGAGAAATCACTTGAGAAGGGTCCGGAGGAGCTGGAATGGATCCACAAACCTATTATGCAGACTGTAATAAACACTATCAGGGCAGTTTTCGGCAGCCTCTGTAAAAACATCACTATTGCTGAAACTGCCGATGAGACATTCGTGCCAATCGAAAAAATAAGGTTTGATCCATTGCAGGATGCAAAGGAGATTCAGCCGGCAGAAAAAAAAGCCTTAAAAGAGAGCTGATCTGAAAGGGATCCGGCTTATTTGCCATCTTCTGTTAACAGAATAACAATAAAACGGGAAAAAATTTTTTCCCCGGATCATGAATGCTTAACTGCTGCCGGACTCCTGAACCAACTAAAAGAATTGTAAATTTACTTTTTTCACCATTCTGACGGAAATGCCGGAGACAATCATTTCAAACCAGGGGGCTGGTTCTGCAGATGAAGCCTTGTATCCCGATTATTTTGCCCGGTTCTATGACCTGATATATCATCAGGTAAGGGACGATGTGGATAATGAATATTACCTGAAAAAGGCCGTCGGGACGAAAGGAAGGATACTCGAGGCAGGTGTCGGCACAGGGCGTTTGTTTACCGCGACCCTTGACAACGGCGCAGACATATACGGAATCGATATCAGCCCGGCCATGACAGATATTCTGAAAAGCAGGCTGAATGACAGCCAGGGGTCAAGAATAACCTGTCAGAACATAATTGATTTTAAATTCGACTTCAGTTTTGACCTTATCATGGCTCCTTTCCGGGTATTCATGCATCTGACGGAGAAATCTGACCAGATCAGGGCCCTGAACAATGTCTATGAACATCTGAATCCGGGCGGCAGATTTATATTCGACGTTTTTGTTCCTGATCTGCAGATACTTATTTCCGGCCTGAACAATGTGATCGATTTCGACGGGGAGTTTGAACCGGGAAACCGGTTAAAAAGGACAGTCACCACCAGACCCGACCTCATTAATCAATTGATTAACGTCACTTTCAGATTTGACTGGAATGAAGGAAGGTCAATTTTCACAAAGGAATGGAACACTTCCCTGAGATATTTTTTCAGGTTTGAGCTTGAGCATCTTATCGAGCGGTCAGAATTCGACAGTTACACGATCTGCGGCGATTTTGAAGAAAGCGAACTGTCTCCGGAGTCGAAGGAGTTTTTAATATCATGCATGAAATGCTGATGAAATCCACATTATTGACCAAAAACCCAAATCCGGATGAAGTTAATCGTTTGCAATCATGTGTGTTTCCCTGCCCGGGGGGTCAGACAGGCATCCGAACTTTAAAAATAAATCATATCCGGCTGAAAAATTTATTGCTAATTCCGGTTTTAATCATATGTTTAAGCATGCAAGCCCAGAATAAGAGAGCAGCCGACTATGGAATACGCTTCGGAGTGTTGAATCCGGGGCGCAACAATGCCATTACAGATGTACCCGGAGTCAAAGTGGGACATGTTACCCTTAAGGAAGGCAACGCTGTAAACACAGGTGTGACAGCAATTCTGCCTCATTCAGGTAATATCTTTCAGAACAAGGTTCCGGCAGGGATCTTTGCCGGCAACGGATTTGGCAAGCTCACCGGCGTATCCCAGGTTGAAGAGCTGGGAAATATAGAAACCCCGGTTATTCTGACGAATACCCTGAGTGTTCCCGTTGCAGCAGAGGCATTGATTGATTATACCCTGGGTCTTCCGGGCAATATTACCGTGATGAGCGTCAACCCCGTTGTCGGGGAAACCAATGATGCCGGGCTTAATGATATCCGGAGAAGGGTCATCACCAGGGAGCATGTCCTCAATGCGATAGCTGCAGCTGACACAGGTCCGGTGGCTGAAGGGAATGTCGGAGCCGGGACGGGTACCGTCTGCTTTGGATTCAAGGGAGGAATCGGAACCTCTTCGAGGATTCTCCCGGAATCAAAGGGAGGCTATACCGTGGGAGTGCTTGTCCAGACAAATTTCGGAGGCATACTCAGGATAAACGGGATACCAGTAGGAATTGAGCTCGGCAGGCATAAATTCATGAAGATTACCGAAAAATACAAGGAAGATGGTTCCTGCATGGTTGTAATCATGACCGACGCCCCTCTCGATTCAAGGAATCTTAAAAGACTGGCGGCAAGGGCTATGGGAGGGATCGCAATGACCGGAGGCATGACTTCGAACAGCAGCGGGGATTTTGCAATTGCCGTATCAACTGCGGAAAACCTGAGGATCCCCTGGAGTGCGAAATCAATGTACCAGGAAATGACAGTTCTTAGAAATGAAGAGATGGATCTTCTTTTCGAAGCAGTAATTGAATCGACCGAAGAAGCGATCATAAATTCTCTTTTTGCAGCTGAAACAGTGACCGGCCGGTATAATTTCAGGATTGAAGCGCTGCCGGTTGAAAAGACACTTGAGATCCTAAGGAAACATAACATCATAAAATAACCTAATACCTCAGCATATGAACAGGATACCCGGGCTTTGTACTGTAATTGTTACTGCCATACTGATTTCATCGTCCATTTCATGCAGTCAGAAGACACCTGATCCGGTTGATTACGTCAACCCGTACATGGGAAACATCAGTCATCTGCTGGTACCCACCTACCCTACCGTTCATCTTCCGAACAGTATGCTGAGGTTTTATCCCGAAAGGGATAATTACACAACCAACAAAATGGCGGGATTTCCCCTGAATGTAGTATCGCACCGGTCAGGAACAGTTTTCATGATCATTCCCTTTTCGGGGAGTAATGCCGGTGAGCAGGCTTTAACCCCTTTTACAACTGACAATGAAAAAATCAGTCCTTACCGTTATTCTGTAACGCTTGATGAAAGAAACATCGGTCTGGAATTCTCCCCTGCAGCCAGGGCAGGTTTTTTCAGGCTAAAATTCAACGACAGCCCCAATTGCGGGGTTGTAATCACGACAGGCGAAGGAGGTAAGCTCAGCTGCGGGGAAAAGGTTGTTTCCGGTTATGACATTTTCAGGGGAGTGAAGACCTATCTTTTCCTCGAGTTCGAGCGGGCTCCCCGGTTTGATAACATTACCCCGGGGGACCAGGGAACAGGGGCCATCGGCAGCAAATCCATAGTTGCATCATGCACCGAAAACGGCAACGGCGAGATGAGGATTCGTTACGGAATATCCTACATCAGTGAGGAGCAGGCCCGTAAAAATCTTGAGGCAGAGATCGGCGAATGGGACATTGACAAAGTGGAAAAGCGGGCGCGTGACATCTGGAACAAAACTCTTTCGGTTATTGAGGTTGAAGGAGGAACAGATGACCAGCGGCATGTCTTCTACACATCACTGTACCGTTGCTTTGAAAGGATGGTCGACATCACCGAAGACGGGAGGTATTTCAGTGTCTGGAGTGGCCAGATCGAATCTGCCGGTGACACGGCCTTCTATACCGACGACTGGGTGTGGGATACATACCTTGCCATGCACCCGCTGCAGGTTATTCTCAACCCCGGCACGCAGGACGAAAAGATCACATCCTACATAAGGATGGCAAGACAGTCGGGATGGATGCCTACATTTCCCACGCCGACAGGAGATCATCATGCAATGAACGGGAACCATTCTGCGGCGGTAATACTGGATGCATGGAACAAGGGGATAAGGGGATTTGATCTTGAAGAGGCATACAGGCATCTGAAACACACTGTTCTCAATGAAACAAAGCTGCCATGGATCAGGGGAAAGGCAACCAGGCTCGACAGGTTTTACGATGAGAATGGCTACTTTCCCGGGCTTCTCAAGGGAGAGACCGAGCCCTATTCCATTGTCAACTCTTTTGAGCGGAGGCAGTCGGTTGCAGTAACCCTTGCCTCGGCATATGATGACTGGTGCCTGGCTCAAATGGCCAAAGAACTGGGGAGGAAAGATGATTATGATTTTTTCATTAAGCGGAGCCTCAATTACAGGAACCTGTTCAATACCGAAACCGGATTCTATCATCCAAAAGATTCCCTGGGAAGGTGGATCGAGCCCTTCGATTACCGCTTTGATTCCGGGACAGGGGCGCGTGATTACTATGATGAAAATAATGCATGGACTTATATCTGGCAGCCCTACCATGCTTTTGACGATCTGATCCGCATGATGGGGGGCAAGGAAAAACTCGGGGATAAGCTCGACCAGCTATTCAGCGAAGGGCTGGGCAGGACCAAATGGATCTATTATTCAACCTTTCCCGATGCCACGGGCAACGTAGGACAGTTTGTTATGGGAAACGAGCCGTCAATGCATATACCGTATCTATACAACCTGGCCGGTACGCCCTGGAAAGCGCAGAAACGCCTGCGGATGCTTATGGACACCTGGTTCAGGAATGATCTCATGGGAGTGCCGGGAGATGAGGACGGCGGCGGATTATCCGCTTTCTATGTGTTCTCGGCAATGGGTTTTTATCCCATAGCGCCAGGGATCCCCGAATATCAGATCGGTAGTCCGCTATTCAAAAAGATAAGAATTAAACTTCAGAACGGCAGGACATTCAACGTTATTGCTGAGAACAACAGCCAGGCGAATAAGTATGTGCAATCGGCATGGCTGAACGGAAAGGAGCTGGGAAAAACCTCTTTCACGCACAGTGATATTACGGAAGGCGGAACCCTTATTCTTAAAATGGGTGATAAGCCGGATTACCGGTGGGGTGTTGAATGAAACCAGGTGTTCGTTTTTTCAGCAGCTGTTTTCAGAATCGGAAGCCTGCTGACAATCCGAAACCGAAATTCCTGAATGCGGCTTTGTTGCCGGTCAGGCCTTCGTACTCAGGATAAATATTCAGCAGGCCCAACTGGCCATCGATCAGAAAATACAATCCGCTGTACAATTCATAACCGAAAAGGACACCTGCTCCTGCGTCAAGGGGTTTGATAAAGGCACCTGCAGACGACAGGTCGGATATTGATACCTTGCTTTTGAATTTTATTTTGTCGTTATCTTTCCCGTAACGCTTGCTTCCGGTAACACCGTAACCGGCATACGGACCGATCCCAAGCAGCATGTGCCCGTTACCCACCTGCGGCCGGAAAAGAAAATTAACGGGAATCTCAGCATAATACAGGCTTACTTTCATCCTTTTTCCTGCTATGATTTCCTGGCTGAAGCCTTTAAGTGCCAGTCCCAGTCCCGGCTGAATGTACAAATCAGGTGCGATTGGAATATTGAAGTTAACGCCTGCGCGGAAACCCGGATTCAGATCATAATTCAGATCCTTCCCCTCAAAATCTTTACCGTAGATGGTCTGAAGATATCCGCCTGCCTGTACTGCGGGATGAATTCCCATATCGGGTCTGGGTCGTGTCTGAGAAAATGACGGTGAGGCAATACCCGTTAAAATCACTGCCAGCAGGATCAGTTTTGTCTTCATATTTTAATTTTTGTTTTTACTCAGTTATATAATTTTCCATAAAAGGGATTCACTAAGCCCGGCCAAACAGGCTCTGGAATTCCATGTTTTTTTGAACTACAATAATTGCAGATTTGCATCATGCTTAGTATATAACAGATAATCTGCAGGTTGATGTCTGAAATATATGACTGCCGCTGCATCTGAATTCCGGTTTTCCCGGTAAATCTGACTGTTCATTTTCACCGGCAATTTATTGTGTTTTTGCCATATGATGAACTTTGCAAAAAGTTACTTTTCAAATTATCATCTGAATTATTAACAAAATGCCAGCATAAAAAGTTCCCTGAAACCATGGCTGGTCCGGGAAAAGCCGGGAGAAGGCTATGGGGTGAAACTTCTGGTTATTAAAAAAAGACGTTTTTTTGTTGTAACTTTCTTTTGCTTCTCCAAAAGAAAGTCACCAAAGAAAAAGAGCCACTGCGCCGCTGTATTCAGGATACTGCCATTTTTTGTTTTGGGCGGAGTTCAGTGAAAATAATTAGATGATTTAATTTCAGAAAAAACAGATTGCCGTTGAACACTTATTCTTCCATAGTGTTATATCACAAATTTCACATCGTTTAAGAAAAAAGAAGATTATTTCCTGATAATAACAACAATAAATTTAGTATCTATGAAGAAGTTCATCTTTCTCTCAGTTCTGATATCATTTTACCTGTCATTGCCCCTCCATTCACAAAGCCTGCTTAATAAGATAAAGAAGGACGTGACAAAAGAGATCACCGGGAAAAGCGGCAATGATGACAGCAAGGTTGCGCCTGAACCTTCATGCAGCTGCGATAATGCAAAGCTCATCATCGACCTGAAGAAATATAATCTCGATTACAGGGAATTGTACTTAACCATAGGCATCGACGGCAGTATAGTAATAAAGGACAGGCAGACACAGAAATTCTACATACTTAAAAACGGACAGACTACTGGGCCTCTTAATGAAAATGATCCGCGGCTTATAGCTGCCGGCAATACCAGCAATTCAAATTACAACGACGATAAAGAAGACTATTACGTGAAGGCCTATCCCGGGATCATAGTAAAATCAGGCGATAAATATTTAATAAAACACAATGGGAAAAGCTATGGTCCTTACGCTATTATCAGCGATTTCGCCCTGAGCAGATCAAAAAACAAGTTCGCGGCCTTCGTCACCGAGACCGTGTTAATGGGCGAATCGGACTTTAAAAAGTTAGAAGAGGCAATGGCAAATGCAAAAACCGATCAGGAAATGATGGAAATCGGTATGAAGATGGGTATGCAGATGCAGAACCAGATGATGCAGTCAGGCGGGCCGGAATCATTACAATCAAAATTCGTTACCAATATCCCGGTATCAAGTTATGATGATAAGAAAATGGTTCCCGGAAGACTCAATGGCACCGCTAAATATGACGATATCGTGATCCAAACCTTCGACAAAATATTTGACCTGAAAGGAAATCCAATCCTGACACTTAACGGGGACCATTATGATAATGATGATCTTTTTATAAGCAGTACGAACAACAAGTATGCATACTACTCATCAGGGACCCTGTCTTTCAATGATAATACAAAATTATCGGGCTTGTTTAATCCTTATATGACCAGTATTGATGGAAAACCAAGCCTCACTTACATGTATCATTCACCGGGGAAAGATGCCATCATGCAGTGCACGATTCCATTCTGACCCTCATATTAATAACCGCCGGTTATTCAGACGGACCATTCAATTTCAGGTTACCGGATGAAAGTTCTTCAGGCTGTTGTTATACTGGGCTTTAGCACATGTATCCTGTTTTCCCAGGAACAGGACTACAGGAATACTTTCGGGAAGGACTGGGACAAAGCTGCAGAATTCATAAATGAAAATGAACCGTGGATGAAAAAGCTGTCGGCAAGGTTCAATGTATCTTACCCGGTAGCTGTTGCTGTGGTTTTCCCCGAACTGATACGCTATTCCGCCCTCCGTGACAAAATGGAAATTACAATCCTTAAGTCATTGTATATTTATGCCGGGGAGGATTATGCGAATTTCTCCGTCGGCCGTTTCCAGATGAAACCCTCATTTGCTGAAGCTGTCAACGAAAGGAGCCATTTATTGAAAGGCAGTCTGAGAAACTTTTTCCCTGATCCTGCAGCATACAACACCGCCTGGAGATACAGATCGTCAATAGTGGCCAATCTCGAAAACCCCCAGGCGCAGTTTATCTATCTTATTGCCTTTATCAGGATATGCGGGATGACATTTGACATGGGAGGGATGGATGAAGAGGAGAAGGTAAAATTCCTGTCGGCAGCATACAATTACAGCTTTCTGAAAAGCTTTGAGGAAGTGAACTTAATGGCCGACAGGAAGTTTTTCAGCACGAAACTGGTTGCATCAGAATATTATTCCTATTCTGACATTTCACTGGCCTGGTTCAGGTCATTTAACCGGTAATAAGAGGTAATAGCAACCGGGGTTAGCCTGGACCTGCATCGCCCCAGTATTGGCCGTAAACGGCCGGTTTGGTTCGGGGTCAGGAGATATCCGTTTCTGATTAAAATCCGGGCGCCGGTTAAGGGCCCATGGTAAACCCGGTCCCGGGTTAACAACGCATGAAGGCCGACAGGATGACATAGACTAAAATGCAGGTCTTATATTTCAATTTCCGGGCATAACTAAACATCCCCGGGAAGTATATTTTAATCAACCATCTTAAAAATTATTCTGAAAAAGAAGCATTTGTTTATTGAAACAGAATGATTAATTTGGGATCAATAAAGAGTTTTCTTCAGTCAACTGATTTTTATGTCTGTATTATTTAAAAATATACATGTTATACAGCCATGTCGATACGCCGGACACCGGTGGTCTGCTTGTTTCATCATATGCGCATTTTAGAAGTGCCGCAGTGAACACAGACATTGGAACATGAAATTCCGGGACCTGACAGGCTGGTTCAGATGAAAGGCATATAAAAGAATCAATTTCAAACTAAAACTGTTAACTATGGGACTAATTTCATTTATCAAAAACGCCGGCGACAAGCTTTTCAAGTCAGAAGAAAAAAGGGAACAGGAAAAAGCTGATCTGATAGTTGCTCACATTAAGAAGTTCGGGTTTGACACGAGCGACATAAAGGTAAAGGTCGATGACGACAAGGTTATCCTGATGGGCAGCATCGACACGATCGAGAACAAGAACAAGGTCATAGTTACGGCCGGTAACGTTGACGGCATTGCCACAGTTGATGACTGGCTGGTTGTAAAGAATCCGCCGGTTGTCACCCCCCCTCCGCCGGAGAAGCAGTATTACACCGTGAAGAAAGGTGATTATCTTTCCAAGATCGCAAAGGAAGTCTATGGGAACGCAAACAAGTACAATATCATTTTCGAGGCAAACAGGCCTATGCTCAAGGATCCTAACCTCATCTACCCGGGGCAGGTGCTGGTTATTCCGCCTCTTGACAAATAAGTTACCAGAATAATTACCGTAATTATAAAATGATTTTTTATTTTGAGGGTGTCCTGGAAGGATGCCCTCCCTTTTTCAGGAAAGCAGTTTATTCCTTGTGCACCACAAAAATAGTGTAACAGGAAAAGCAGCGGGGAAAAGAACTCATTCTCCGGTTTCACACTGATTCAGACAACAATATCCATTTTTACCTGCAAAATCCGGCAAAACAACGGAGATATACCAAACGCATCATTTTTACCCCTCCGGCCAGCGATAAGGAGGCAAACCCCGGCGGTCTCCGCTGACTGGTTGCAGGATTTGTTCATGTACCATCATAGGGTTACGTAAGGGAAACAGGAATGCTTTCCCCCGTTTGAATAGCCGCGCTGATCAGGCATTATCAGGTTTCTTTTCCATATCATTGCCTCCCGCTTTCTTTTTCAGGTTTTCAGCAATATCTTCAAGCTTTTCGGCGGTTTTTTCAGCGGCTTTCTTACCGAATTTCTTCATTTTTGCGACCGTCTCCCCTGTTTTATCCTCAACCTTTCCGGCAAATGCCCCGAGTTTTTCCTTTACGCCGCTCTGTTTGATGTCCTCAATCTTGTCTTCCACGAAATTCTCCGCCTTCTCATAGGTTTCCTTCACTTTTTTGAAGGTTTCACTTTTTTTCAGATCTTCGACTTTATCATCAATAAAGTCATCAGCCTTGTCAACCAGCTTTTTTGCCTTGTCGATCAGTCTTTCCTTTTCAGTCTGACCGGATTCATGAGTCGTATTTTCTTCCATTTGATGAATTATTAGGAGAGCCATTAATAAGCATGTTTCCGAACGGATTGTTTAATTTCCATGAAAGTTACTAAAAGAATAAATATCCTGATTTCCGGATATGAATTTTTTCAGGAATCCGGCATATCTTTAGAGAAATGTTCGGGTCATGGAAAAGGAGATCATCACAGCAGCCGCGATTGGCCTTGGTTTGGCGGCAAGCTGCGGATTCAGGGTGTTTGTGCCCCTGCTTGTTGCCAGCGTTGCGGCAAAGCTTGGTATTTTTCCTGCAGCTGAAGGCTTTCAGTGGCTTGCCGGCTGGCCGGCCATAATATGTTTCGGAACTGCAACGGTTGTTGAAGTCATGGCATATTACATCCCTTTTGTTGACAATCTGCTCGATACGATAACCACCCCGCTGGCGATTGCTGGCGGGACTCTCCTTATGACCTCGGTTTTGCCGGTTGACAATGATCTGCTCAGGTGGGCTGCCGGGCTTATTTTCGGAGGGGGATCGGCAGCAGCCGTACAGGGCGGAACGGTAGTGACCCGGGCCGCTTCATCCAAACTAACCGCCGGAACAGGTAATGCAGTGCTGGCAACCGGGGAACATGCTGCATCGTTCGGAGTTTCTGTACTGGCCCTGTTCATACCCCTGATCATTGCAGCCTTGCTGATTGTACTCATTGTATATTTAATTTCCCGATCAGGCCGCAGGATCCGCGGCGGGAAAAAGCCGTAATTATTTATCCGTTTTGCCTGAGGCGGAAAATGGCTTGATTTTTATATGTAATTTTGCATTATGCCGGAAACTTTCAAGCCTTTATAATTTAATCCGTATCAGAATGGAAGCAGAACACAATCAGTCAAAACCCTCCCGGTGGGCAGGTGTTGTCAAGGCAACAAGAAGAATTGTCAGATGGACAGTGTTCATTCTTCTCCTTGCCCTTGGATCCTTTATTTATTTCAAATATTTCTTCACTTACAGTGAAGGCTCCAGGGCAGGTTTGCTGCAGATTTTCTCAAAGAGAGGGGTGTTTTTTAAAACTTACGAGGGAGAGCTGATATTGAGCAGTGTATCGAGTAACTCAAATGTTGCGCTCGCATCAGAAAAATTCCAGTTTTCGGTACTGAAAAAACACATGACACCCGAATTTGACACGCTGCAGGGAAAAAATGTAATTGTTTACTACATAGAGAAAAAAGGAGCGATTCCCTGGAGGGGAGAATCCCGCTTCCTTGTCGACAGCATTGCCCTGAGGAAATAAAATCGGCCTTAAAGCGGTTCATCCATCCTTTCAGGGATATTTTCCTTATCCTGAAAAAGATCTTGCTTCCGCGGGGATCAGCGAAGTATCTTATTCATTATACCAAAAACTCCCCTGATGAATGTGGCACTTGTAAGCACTTTCACGACGGGGCTTCTGGCGGTGCTTCTGCGCACAGTGGTTCCTGTTGTCCTTCTTCTTCCTGTTTCTTCTCTTCTTTCCCTCTCCCTCTGCTTCTCCCATTCTTTCCTTTCCGTTTCGGCAGCTGCCTGTTTCTGGGCTGTCTCGATTTTCCTTGTAAGAATCTCGAAAGCGCTTTCGCGGTCAATAGTCTGGTAATATTTCCTCACAAGTTCGGAATTCCGGTTTATGGAATCAATTTCCGATTGCGTTAGAACATCCATCCTGCTCATTGGTGCCCTCATCATCACTGCGGCAAGGGGTGTGGGTATTCCTTTTTCATTAAGAGCGGTAATAAGGGCTTCACCGATACCGAGCGAGGTAAGGGTTTCATCCGTTTTATAGAATTCCGATAAGGGAAAGTTCTGGGCCGTAAGTTTGATTGCCTGTCTGTCGAGTGCAGTAAATGCCCTGAGTGCATGCTGTACCTTAAGTCCGAGCTGTGCAAGAACATTGTTTGGCACATCCATGGGGTTTTGGGTCACAAAAAAGACCCCAACCCCTTTTGACCTGATCAGTTTGACAATATTCTCAATCTCGTTTAAAAGTGCTTTACTTGCCTGGTTGAACACAAGGTGGGCCTCATCGATAAAAATGACCAATTCCGGTTTATCAACATCACCCAGTTCCGGCATTGTGGCATACACCTCGGCAAGAAGGCAGAGCATGAATGTAGAGAAGAGTTTCGGCCTGTTCTGGATATCGGTGAGCCTGATAATGTTGATATATCCGTTTCCATCCCTGTCGCGGCGCATCAGGTCTCTCACCTCGAATGAAAGCTCCCCGAAAAAGAGGTCAGCATCCTGTTGTTCCAGTTCCATTATTTTCCGGAGGATTATACCTGTTGAGGAAGCTGATATCTTGCCGTAATCCTGCTCAAATTCGGCTTTTCCTTCCCCGGTGGCGTATTGAATGAGCTTTTTCAGGTCCTTAAGGTCAAGCAGGGGTAATCCCCTGTCGTCGCTATATTTAAAGATCACGGCAAGAACTCCTCCCTGGGTGTCATTCAGGTCGAGTATTCTAGAAAGGAGGACCGGTCCGAACTCCGAGACGGTTGCACGAAGGCGCACACCATCCTGTTTTGAGATTGTAAGGAGTTCAACGGGGCATCCCCGCACCGAATATGGCAATCCGATCTTTTCGTGCCGCTCTGTAATGAACGGCTTCTCGGTGCCGGGCATTGCTATCCCGCTCAGATCGCCTTTTATGTCCATCACCAGGACCGGGACTCCCTTTTGTGAAAGCTGCTCGGCTATCACCTGGAGTGATTTGGTTTTGCCGGTTCCCGTTGCACCTGCAATAAGGCCGTGCCTGTTCATTGTTCTTAGCGGAACCTTCACATGAGCCCCGGTTATGGTGACGCCGTCAAGCATGGCGCCCCCGAGGATCACAGAATCCCCCTTGCATGCATATCCACTGTTTATATGTGCGGCAAATGTCTCTTTTCTTTCCATTTTGATTTTTCTGATTTTCTTTAACCCGGCTGAAGACCGATGCAATTTAGCAGTTTAGATTTAATAATCAAAAATTTGAAACAGAACATATTTAAACAATTATATATAATAATTTGTTAAAATTTATTATCTTTGCCCGATGATCGCTGAAGGGTGCCTGTTGTTACTGACAGAAACGGGAGGAAAATCAGGTAAAGTATTTATAAAACAACGAATAAAGCAATTAAATTATTTAAGGTTACATCTTTTTTAATCAAAATTCAACATTATGGCAAAATTTGAAATTTACCAGAGTGGTCAGAAAAATGAATTCCGTTTCCGTCTGAAAGCCGACAACGGACAGACAATCCTGAGCAGTGAAGGTTATACAACAAAGGCATCCTGCCTCAATGGAATTGAATCAGTAAAAAAGAATGCATCTGATCCAAAAAGGTTCACCAAAACAACCACGCCTACCAAGATGTTTCGTTTCAGCATGACTGCAGCCAACAATCAGATCATAGGGACCAGCCAGAACTATAAAAGTGAAAGCGGCCGCGACAATGGTATCGAATCGGTGAAGAGAAATGCACCAAAGGCTGAAATCAAAGAGGTTGACAAATAATCATTTTTCGCTACCGGTCAGGAAAAACCGTTTCCGGTCTGCCTGAAAAGTCCATATCCGGAAGTGTTCCCCGGATTCAGCGGATACAGTTGATCCAAGGTCATACCGCAGGTACTTTTATGCAGGGGCGGGGTATCCTGTACCCATTGATTTTCTTACGGTCATAAGGCAGCAGTCATATTTATCTGCGAGGTGCCCGCGATGGTTTTTTTGTTTCGGCTGTATTAATCAAAACCGGAACAGTAATCAATATATAATTTTATCTGCTGTTACAGAATATCAATTATGTGCTGCAGGAAGGATTGTTAAAGTTGTTCATAAACATATCAGGCATGATCAAAAAATCAGGAATTACCCTTTTTATTTCAGTAAGTCTGGCAGTCTGTGTTTCCGGTCAGGTAACGGACGCAGAAAAACATCTCCGGGCAGTCAGTGCCGACACAACCCTTGGCTGGAAAAAAGGAGGTATTTTTTCAGTGACCTTGTCGCAAACGGCCCTTAAGAACTGGGCAGCAGGAGGTCAGAATTCAGTGGCTGTAAATGGTATTTTCAGTCTCTTCGCGAATCTCAGGGGTGAAAAATCATCATGGGATAATTCACTCGATCTGGGTTACGGAATTATGAAACAGGGTAAGAATGAAGATTTCAGGAAGACTGATGATAAAATTGACTTTCTGTCGAAATATGGCCGGCAGGCATTCGGAAAATTCAATTATGCCGCCCTTTTGAATTTCAAGACCCAGATGCAGCCGGGATATAACTACATCGACAATGATAACAAAAACAAGATCTCGGATTTCCTCTCACCCGGCTACCTGACCCTGGCACTGGGGCTTGATTATAAGCCCAATGATTATTTCAGCACATTCATTGCGCCGTTTACGGGGAAATTCACTTTTGTTACCGATGGATTTCTTTCCGATCAGGGTGCTTTCGGGGTGAAGCCGGGTGAAAATACCAGGGGCGAGCTTGGTGGTTACCTGAGAATGATATATTCAAGAAACGATTTCACAAATGAAATCCTGAAGAATGTTGCATTCACCACGAAAATCGATCTTTTCTCGAATTACCTCGACAAGCCTCAAAATGTCGATGTGAGCTGGGAGACACTGATCGCACTGAAAGTAAATAAATTTGTTACCGTGAACCTAAACACGCACCTGCTTTACGATGATGACATAAAGGTGCCTTTCGACAAAAACGGGGATGGCATAATCACAGAAAACGAAGTCGTTGGTTCAAAAGTTCAGTTCAAGGAAATTTTCGGCGTAGGATTATCCTATAAATTTTAATCACACAACTAAAACCTGACAAGATGAAAATTTTTGACGAATTCAAGGCATTTGCCATTAAGGGCAATATGATCGACATGGCCGTTGGTATAATCATTGGAGCTGCATTCGGGAAGGTTGTAAGCTCACTGGTAAGCGACATAATTATGCCTCCCATCGGGTTGCTGCTGGGCGGCGTTAATTTCACCGATCTGAAACTGGTAATGAAGGCAGCCACCGATACCGCAGAGGCCGTAACCTGGAACTATGGTTCTTTCATACAGGTGGTAATTGATTTCCTCATCGTTGCATGGGCCATATTCATTGTGATAAAGGCCATCAACGCATTTAAAAAGAAGGAGGAAGCAGCTCCGGCCGCTCCGGCCGCTCTGCCCGAACCTACTAAGGATCAGGCGCTCCTTACAGAGATCCGTGACCTGTTGAAGAAATAATCCGACAGTATTTTCCCAATACCCAGCAGCATGCATTAAAAGCCCCGGTTTCTTTTAATTTGCAGGCTGCAAATCTCTGCCGTCCGGAATGCGAAGCCCCGAGCGTTATTCATTGTACTGTGGAGCTTCGCATTCTCATGTACCGGGTATGCTGACCATACCCCCATAATGTTTTTTTACAATCCCTTTTTATCATGACAGGTCAGCATTATCAGGTTTAAAACTGTAACTTTACCTTCATAATGAAAAGAACTGTCTGCCTGTTTCTGATTTCAATTCTTATATCAGTATCATGTTCCCATGATATTCATTCCGGCATCAGGATCGGGAACCTGAAATGCAATAACCTGACCGACCCGGCTGGCATCGACAGTATCCCTTCATTCAGCTGGATACCTGAGTCTGTTACCAGGGGAGCCGGTCAGAGTGCCTATCAGATAATCCTTGACCGAAACATAAACAGGCTGAAACAGGAAAGGACCTGTCTCTGGAACTCCGGAAAAATCGTTTCACCTGAAACGGCATGGATAGTTTATTCAGGCCCCCCGCTTGAGCCTTCGGAAAAATATTTCTGGAAGGTGCGTATCTGGGACCAGGATGATGCTGTGACGGAATGGAGCGATGCAGCTTTTTTCATAACCGGACTCTTTGCAGACATGAACTGGAAAGGGGCAGAATGGATAGCAAACGAGGTTCTGCCTGATTCATTGCTTCTTGTACCTGGAGTTCACGGCAACGGGGACGACCTCGGCAATATTGCCCTGAAAAGAACGGTCATCCCGTACTTCAGAAAGGAATTCAATACAGGGAAAAAGATATCGCAGGCTTATGTTTTCATAAGCGGGCTCGGCCATTATGAGCTTCATATCAACGGCAGGAAGATCGGCGACCGCTTCCTTTCGCCCGGATGGACCAACTACGACAAAACATGCCTGTACAACACATACGATGTGACAAAAGAGCTGAAGCAAGGTACAAATGCGTTAGGAGTTATAGTGGGTAACGGATTCTACAATATTAACCGCGAGCGTTACAGGAAACTGGTTATAGCCTATGATGCCCCGAAGATGATCATGGCCCTCAGAATAAGGTACAGTGATGGCAGTGCAGAAACGATAGTGTCGGATGGAAGCTGGAAAACGGCCCCCTCTCCCATTACATATTCAGGCATTTTCGGAGGAGAGGATTATGATGCACGTTTTGAGCAGGACGGATGGAGTGAACCCGGCTTTGATGATTCGGGATGGAACAGTGTACTGACAGCCAGGAGGCCCAAAGGGGTTCTCCGGCCCGAAGCCGATTATCCGCTCAGGGTAATGGAGGCGTTTGACGATGCACAGGCAACCAGGCTCAGCGATACAATGTTCCTTTACGATTTCGGACAGAACGCGTCGGGTATTGTAAAACTAAAGGTTAAGGGAGTAAAGGGCAGGACCGTAAAGCTCATACCCGGAGAGCTTATCGATGACAGATCCAATGTCACCCAAAAAGCTTCAGGATTCCCTTACTTCTTTACCTATACCCTTAAAGGGTCGGGAGAGGAAATTTGGAGTCCGCGGTTTACCTATTACGGTTTCAGGTATGTACAGGTTGAAGGGGCCGTTCCGGCGGGCAATCCAAATCCTCATGATCTCCCGGTGATAACAGGACTGGAGCTTCTTCATACCAGGAACTCTTCACCCCCGGCAGGCAGTTTCAATTGTTCTGACAGTCTATTCAACTCGATCTACAAGCTCATCAGCTGGGCCATAAAGAGCAATCTGGCCAGCGTTGCTACCGACTGCCCGCACAGAGAAAAGCTTGGCTGGCTGGAGCAGACCCATCTGATGGGCAACTCCATCAGGTACAATTTCGATATCAGGAACCTTTACAGCAAGATAATCGACGACATGGCCGGGGCCCAGCTTGAAAACGGCCTCGTGCCCGATATTGCTCCCGAGTATGTACCTTTTTATGCAGGTTTTCGCGATTCCCCGGAATGGGGAAGTGCGTGCACAATACTTCCCTGGCAGATGTATGAGTGGTACGGGGATCTGGGTGCAGTAAAAAAAGCCTACCCAATGATGAAGAAATACGTCGGTTATCTTGAAAGCAGGGCTGACAGGTATTTACTTAGCCACGGACTGGGCGACTGGTATGATCTTGGTCCTAAATTTCCCGGGGAGGCACAGCTTACGCCCAAAGCACTGACTGCAACATCCATCTGGTATCATGACGTGGATCTCCTTGCAAGAATGGCCGGCCTGACCGGAAACACTGACGATCAGGCTCATTACAGGAAGCTGGCCGGAAATATCCGCGAAGCGTTCAACAAGGAATTCTTCAATCCTGAAACAAAGGTTTATTCAACGGGCAGCCAGACTGCGTATTCGATGCCGCTTTATTTCGGGATGGTTGATCCTGCCTGTATCCCGGAAGTGACGGAAAATCTTGTAAGCTCGGTCATCGCTGGCAATAAAGCCCTCACCGCCGGTGATATCGGTTACAGGTATCTCCTCCGGGTCCTGGAGCAGGGCGGACACTCACAGCTTATTTATGAAATGAATTCGAGGACCGATGTACCGGGTTACGGTTACCAGCTTTCAAGGGGTGCCACATCGCTCACCGAATCATGGGCTGCCCTTCGCGATGTTTCGAACAATCACATGATGCTGGGTCATCTCATGGAATGGTTTTACAGCGGCCTGGGAGGGATACGGCAGATACCGGGTTCAAGAGCCTGTGATAGTATTTTCATCTGTCCTGAACCCGTGAAAGGCATTGACCGGGCGGAGACAACATATCTTTCGATCCGGGGTGAAATCCGGACTTCATGGAAGATCTCGGAAAACACTTTCACACTGAAAGTGAAGATCCCGATGGGATGCAGGGCAACCATATCCCTGCCCGGAACCGATCCTGGCAGGATAACCGAAGATGATACTTCCATTTTTAGTTCCAGCCATGTAAAAGTCAGGGGAACCGGAAATGGCAGGGTACTGTGCGAGGTGCCTTCAGGGGAATATAATTTCAAAACAACCTTTTGATCAATTAACGGGGAAAACTGTATTTTTATTTCTTTCCTGTTTAACAAAACTGTTCATACAATGAGTTACAAGGGTATCATTTCAAAATTTGCCATATTCCTGTCCCTGCTGCTTCTGTGCTATTGCAGGAACGAGACTACTCCCCGGGCGGCGGGCAGCCTGCAGCGCAGCACCCCTGAAGCCGAAGGGGTCACATCGGAAAGTATCATAGGCTTCATTAAGGCAGTGGAAGCCTCGCCCCATGAGTTACACAGTTTCATGTTCCTCAGGCACGGCAAAGTCATTGCCGAAGGGTGGTGGGATCCTTACGAACCCGGGCTGAAACATACCCTTTATTCGGCCAGCAAGAGCTTTACTTCCACTGCAGTGGGGTTTGCCGTAACGGAAAACCTGGTAAAGGTCAGCGACAAAGTCATAACGTTCTTCCCGGAATTCCTGCCCGACAAAGTGTCACCCTTCCTTGCTGATATGGAGGTCAGGGATCTTCTTACAATGTCGGCGGGTCAGACTCCCGATCCGACCCGCATTCTGACCATGAATGAAACCAACTGGGTAAAGGGTTTCCTGGCACTTCCGGTCAAAGATGATCCGGGAACCAAATTTCTTTATAATTCGATGGCCACCTACATGCTCTCGGCCATTGTTCAGAAAGTTACCGGGGAGAAATTGATAGATTACCTGACACCCAGGCTTTTTGAGCCGCTTGGAATAAGCGGAATGGACTGGGAAACGGATCCTGAAGGCATCAATACCGGGGGCTGGGGTCTGAGGCTGAAAACAGAAGATATGGCCAGGTTCGGGCAGTTATATCTGAACAGGGGGATGTGGAACGGCAGGCAGATCCTTCCTGCCGCATGGATCAATGAGGCAACGGGCTTCAAGATAGATCAGATGCCGGGTGCAGTGCAGGCAGTAAGGGATTCGAGCGACTGGCTCCAGGGATACTGCTACCAGTTCTGGAGATGCAGGCACAATGCCTACAGGGGCGACGGGGCTTACGGCCAGTACATTATTGTCATGCCCGAACGCGATGCTGTTATTGCAATAACATCAGAAACTCCCGACATGCAGAAGGAATTAAATCTCGTATGGAAATTCCTTTTACCCGGCATGAAGGAGCAGAAGCTCCCGGAGAATCCTGCATCATACACAGAACTGAAAGGCATGCTGTCAGATCTTGAACTTTCACCGGGAACGGAAAAACCTGATCCACAGGTCGCGGCCATGGTAAGCGGCAGGAAATATTCATTTGCACACAATGACCGGAACCTCGGGGCAATCAGTTTTAAATTTGCCGGTGATGTATGCAATGTCATCCTTACCGCCGGCGAAACAGATTATTTTTTCAGTTTCGGCAACGGGAAATGGATAAAAGGGGAAACCGAAAAAAAGGGCCCGAATCTCCTTGAAAATGCCCGTGGTCATTTCGCGGGACTGGGTCCTGCGAAGACAGCGTGTTCGTACAACTGGCAGGATGAAAACACAATTACGCTGATACTGCGGTACATTGAAAGCCCACATTCCGAGACCTATACATGCCGGTTTGAAGGAGACAGCATTGAGGTCGCACTGAAAATTAGTTTCGCATTTGAATCAGAGCCGGTTATCCTGAGGGGAAATGCAGTAAATAACTAATTTTACAGGACTCCGGCTTTGTCACCAGCCGGTGAAACAAGAAAGATATAATAAAGGAAGAAAAAGGGTTTTACTGATCAGTATATTTGAATTATGGGAAGATATGTAAATAATCATCTGATACGGGATGAATCGGTCGTTTACGAAACAAGGCTTCACTGGGTGATTTTCCTTACCCTGAAGTCGCTTTTCACCCTCGGCATACTGCCTTTGCTGCAGAGGAAGCTATCGGAATTTGTAATAACGAACCGCAGGGTGATCATCAAGACAGGTTTCATTGCCCGGAGCACGTTTGAGATGAATCTCTCAAAAATTGAGAGCGTCAACGTTGATCAGAACATACCCGGGAGGATATTCAATTACGGATCTATTACCATAATAGGCACCGGCGGAACGAAAGAGACATTTAACAATATAACCCGCCCGCTCAATTTCAGAAAGGCATTCCAGGAACTATGCTGATTTTCAAAGCCGATTCTTCCCTGAAATACATCAAATGGGCCGGTTAATGCAGATCATAAAGCATTTTCAGGGCCTTTTTCACAACCATGTCGGAAGATCCTATTGCAAATCTTGTCGTTGTGACTTCATAGCCGCCCTCTTTGTAGAATTCGGCTGGTACCAGGTAACCACTTGAGCCGTTGCAGTGGGTGATAATGAACGTATGTCTGAAAGGTGATCCTTTTTTGATCTCCAGGCCTATTTCAGTAATCATTTCAACATTGAAGCCGACAAATGCCACATCGTCACCGATACTGGCGACAGTGATATTTACAGGTATGGTCGGAGACTGTGGCTGAGCGGCGCCTGCCTGATCAGCTGCGGTTTCTCTCCGGGGGCACTCCAGTGTTTCAAATGAGGTCCTGATCTCACCTCCGGGTTTCAATTCCTTAATTCCCCTGTAAACATGGACAACTTCCTCGCCCAGCAATGTTCCCAGCAAAACAGGTTCAGGTATCCATCCGGGTTCTTCGTTAAAACCGGGAAGAACCCTGAACCACGGATCAATGTTCCCGGAAGCCCCTGCAAATGCCGGCGTAATAACTTTGCCGCCAAGAATTTTCTCAACAAACTGTGAGGAAAGACCCAGGATATCCCCGCTAATTTTCATACTCGATCCTCCAAGGGAGGTGCAATGGGTTGCATAATCGTAGAGAGCACCGAGACTGTTCCCGTCCCCGGCAGCAATTTTCAGGACGAGAACCTCTTTGTCGGTCACGCCATAGGGATTTCTGCCAAGGGTTATTGATCCGTCCGGCAGCATTTCACGTCTGTTCACCCCGACTGGTGATGCTCCGGTCCCCGTTCCTGTCAGAACAGGCTGCATGTTTCTGAAAGCTTCCCCTATCAGATCAAGCAGTTTTTTCTGAAGTCCCTTCGTGTACTCAATATTGTTAGGATCACCTCTTTCAGGATTGAGGGTCAGTATCGGGGCGCTGTGATTGTGGATAGCTGAGAGGAATATTTCTGATTCCCTGAGATTGAATCTATCCATAATGCTTTTCTGAAACACCGTAAAGACATCCCTTCCAAATGATCCGAGATCGGTTGAAACCAGCAGAAGTTTCCTGCCATTGTTCTCGAAAGCAACAGCCCGGGCCGACAACGGGTCATGCACGCCTTCCGAATATGTTTTTCTGGCAGCATATCCATACAGTTTAACCGGTATCTCCGGTGTGATATCGGTTTTTGCGAATCCTGCACGCAGTCCTGTCGGCGCAGAGTCGGATCCGCCTGCCGCTTCAACACAGAAAAAGCCGAGCAGCGGAAAAAGAAGGGCAATTACTGAATTTTTCATCGGTTTATAATTTATTTGTAAAGGTTCGGAAACTGTCTGACCCGTCGGACCGGGGAGTCTTCATTCTGAAAATGATACTTACATGTATTTGTGCATTGTAAACATCCGGATTTCATAACAATGATCCGTTTAAGTTACAAACCATGGCAAAGCCGTTCTGCAACGGAGGCAGAATACCCGAAAATTTATATCAATAATGACCGGCCTCCAGGTTCAACCTGTTTGGTCAATAATTGAAACCTTTCGTTTATCAAATATAAATCAAATTGCATAAAAAAAGAGATTTTTGTTAATATTTTATTATTCAACTCATTAAAGAGTGTTTTTGTTTAACATAAGATAGCACGGAAGGTATTGGCATAAGTTTTGTCATGAGGTAAGTGTAAACAGGTTCTTCAAATAAACAAAGTCATGAAACGATTCTTAATCACCTCGATCTTTGCAGCGATAGTTGCAGCCGGGACAGCGATGATGCCCCAGGAGTACCCGAAAGAATATCTGGGTCTGCCGGGTGATAATCTTAATCTTTATGCCGTAATGAAATTGTTCCAGGAATCTGAAACCCTCGAGGGTTTTGAAAGGAGCCTGAACGATGAAAACTCAAGGATCAACAATCTTGACCTTAACAATGACAACTACATTGATTATATCAAGGTTCTTGACTACGTTGACGGGAATGTGCATACGATAGTGCTTCAGGCCGTTCTGGGCCGGAATGAGAGCCAGGACGTTGCAGTGTTCACCGTGGAACGATTCCGTGACGGGTCGGTACAGATACAGCTGGTAGGCGATGAAGCATTGTATGGGAGAAACTACATTGTGGAACCCTATTATGCAGAGACGCCCAACCCGGGTTATACCGGGACCAGGGTTCGCAACAACACAACGGTTGTGAGAACCACTTATGTAGAGGTTGCAGCCTGGCCGGTAATAAGGTTCATCTACCTTCCCGGATATACGGTATGGCGGTCATCCTGGTACTGGGGGTATTACCCGGTTTACTGGCGTCCCTGGCGACCCTACTACTGGCACTACTACTACGGTTATCACTACCACTGGTTCCCTGAATACTACAGGTACTACCACAGGTATGACCGTCTGCGGTGGACCGGATGGGACAGGTATTACTACCGCGACAGAAGGGTTTACTCCACAAATGTCACGATTAACATAAACACAGGAAAGTACAGGGATACCTACTCACGTCCTGATCAGAGAAAGGCAGGAGAGGCAATGTATGCCAAGGCGCATCCTGAAAGGGCTGCCACAATGTCGGCAACTGGCAGCAGGAGATCTGCAGCAGATGCATCGACATCGAGGCAGGGAAGCGGGACTTCTGTGAACCAGGGCAGAAGGTCTTCCGGCACTGTCAGCACCGGCAGGAGCACTTCTCCTTCGCAGGGACAGGCAGGCACCAGCAGGAGATCATCTGAGACAGTCAACCAGAACAGGGGTACAGCTCCCGTGCAGGGACAGGCCGGTACCAGCAGAAGGTCAACTGAAACCGTTAACCAGAACAGGAGTTCAGCTCCCGTGCAGGGGCAGGCAGGTGGAACACGCCGATCCGGCAGCCCTGCAATGAACAGCGGCACCCGTTCAACCCCCCAGGCTGGACAGGCTGCGACAGGCAACAGAAGATCACCGGAAGCTGCAGCAAGACCGGCTCCTGAATCAAGGAGCCAGGCTTCTGCTCCCAGGGCGGCATCTTCAGCCAGGCGCGGGTCAACCGGAGCGCCGGCAGCAGCATCAGCCGGCAGCAGCCAAAGAGCCTCGAAAGGAACAGCAGTAAGGGAAAGCAGAACCAGCAGTCAGGGCAGGAATCCAGAAAGCAGCAGTTCGCGGAGGAAATAAAAGGATCATTTCATTCAAAATAATTACCAGGAAGGTATCCGCACGGGATACCTTTTTTTTTATGTCCTGCCCGGAAAAGTATGACTTGCCGGAACTATTTCCGGCTGATTGTTAATCTTTTAACAATTGACCGTATCAGAATGCAGTAATGACTCCCACATTTACCTTTCCGAAATTCTTTCCCGACATTACCTGTGTGAATTCCCCCACAACCCGCATATTCCTCCGGAGCAGGTATCCCGCATGAAGCGTTGCCGAAGTGTAATCGAGGGCATCAAAGTCAGAATCAACCCAGTTAAACAATCCGGTAAGGTACCACTTGCTCATATCACCTTTCGGAGCAAAAATGACTTCTGCGAATGCCCCTGATGTAACCACATCTTTTTTTTCTGTATATGGAAATTCCACGGTATAAACCCTTGAATCGGTCCTCCTAACAAACTGGCAGTTTACAATAAGTTTTTCATCAAGGTCAATTGTTAAATCAGGCCCGAACATCCGGATATTACTCGTCGCCTGACCAAGAAGAAAATTTTCAATGACTTCCCTGCCGGCATACCCAAACAGGCCGATTGAAATGCTCTTCCCAACCGACTGGCTTATTCTCAGCATGAAATTCTTGTATTTGTCCTTGTCGAACAAATAACCCGACCCTGCTTCCCCTATTCCGGAGCCGTTCAGTATCTGTCCGACGACGGTGGTTCCGGTGCTGAAATCTTTTTCCACGACTATCCCCCTGTCATACTTCAGGTCAGCGGAAGAAGTACCGGGAGCCGAACTGTAAATTTTATATGGTTCAATTGTATACCTGAGTTCTCCCTTGAAGAGAGGATCGGAGACCTGGAACTGACCGAGATAAAGATTAATGCCCGTATTCAGAAGATCGTGGTACATGATAAACGCATCCTCCACTCCGGCAATTGATCCCCTTTCATTAAAAATAAAGTAGAAATAGTAGGACAGTTTGTCTGACAACTCTCCTCCCGACAGTATTTTAAGCATGAAAGGTGATCCAAAGTCGACTGATCCCTTATTTCCGAAATTATAGGTGACAAAGCCATCCATCCTGATTGCAACCGGGAGCTCCCGGAAAAGGGAAAGCATGTCGTCGCCTGTTTTGATAAAATAACGGGGTGATTCATATTCCGTGAGTCTGAAACCGTCACCGGCGAAATCATCTCCAAATGGTTTGAGCCGCGGCATGGCCGGTGAATGGCAGACCTGGCAGCTTATCTGGTATTTACGTGCAAAAGCCGGTATGGAGCCGGCCTCCTGAACTGTCAATGTAAGTGTTGCAGCAATTGCCGTAAAGATCATTTGGAAGGATCTTATTTTCACCTTCCGGAAGAAAACGGTTTTCAAATCAGGATTGCTCCCGCATGAAAGATCTTCATACTTGTGAGGATTTGCTGTACATATTCTTTTCATTGGATGATATTTTTACTCGTTGATGACAACAGATTTACGGAAGGACGTTAATAGTTGTAAAATGCTCATTTACCAGTTTGATTTCAGACTCATCATCAGGGACCTTCAGTAAATCGGCCACGGGTTTAACCAGCAGCTGGTAATTAAGTGCGGCTCTCACCTTCATTTCGCCGGATGCCGTTTCATAGGGAAGCCTGAAGGTGAATGTCTCTACCTTTGTTTCGCGCGGGCCAATCCGATAATCAACCCCAAGTGATGCTGTGTTCCATTGCATTATTGTCATTCTGCCCTCGGGATCAAAGAAAGGCATTCTGAAGATCCGGTTTCCCGCAGGGATCCCGTCGCGCTGCACTCCCCTGAAGTCGGGAATGCCAAGGGGAACGCCCATATCCTGGTATGCCAGGTAGTCGCCGGAGATAGTGTATTCCTCCCCTTCAAAGCCTTTCTTGTCCACATCGAGATGGTAAACTTTGCCTTTTGCGTCGGTGGCCTCAACCTGCAGCCATGCTATTCTGTCCTCCACCGACCCTGTAGGGAACTTATGGCCGGTCTTCTGGTTGAAAAGCACAACGGTAAATACCACCGTTTCACCGGGTTCTGCCTCGCGAATATCGGGGTTGATCCTGAGTTCTATTGTGCCCCTGACTTTCCCGGGATCATGTCCGCCATGGAAGAGATGGATCCTTGCGTCATTATAGGGCTTTGTCATCAGGGCATTCAGGAAGGGCCCGCCCCTTGGCATATGACAGTCCTGGCAGTGCACGCCCTCCCTGGCATAGGGTCCTTCCTTCCATTCAATCTGGGTTGTTTTTACCCATACATCGAAAGGGCTTTTTTCGTTGTGGCAGTTTCCGCAAAACTCAGTGGTTTTATAGAAATCGTTGGTCACAATTTTATGTGCAGGTGATTCAACTGCCGGTTCCCTGACGGCAAACTTGGTCATCCCGGGCCTGATCAGGTAGCTGAAATTGAAAGGAGGGTCGGTCTGGGCCGACTGAACCAGGTGGCACGCCTCACATGAAACCGATTCGTTAGCCATGCTGTTGGCTGAGGGCCTCGGGGGCGGAAATTCCCTGGCACCCATGAATGCCACCGGGGTGTGGCAGCCATTGCAACCGTCAACCACCTCTTTCAGTGCCGGATCGGCCTCGGAGTGTTTAACGGCAAGATCAAAATACTCAATCTCATCCCAGTGATGAGTATAGGCCTGCGACATCAGGGCCTGACTCCACTGCTCATAAATACCTTGATGACATGAGCCGCATTTTTTAGCCGACTCGAAATCGCGGTACGAATACCTGCTTTTAAGGTTCTCCTCCGGAGCTTTCATCCGCAAGACAAAGCCGGGCAACAGGAGGAGAATTACCGAAAGCGGTCCCGCCAGCATCAATATCTTTAAATAATTTTTTTTCCGCATATGCCGATATTTTAAGTTCAGAATGACTGTAAAAGGGTGTAACCTCTTTTTTCGTGGTAAATTTCACGGGGGTGCATCGTGGAAATGCCTTAAACCGGTCTTCTTATTAATCGTTATCAAAACAAAGTCAGCAGTTCTGAAAGAGATCAGGTCAGAAATCATTTACAATTTAGCAATATTTCAAATTCTGTTATTTCAAATATGCCAAAAATGCTGAAATTTCTGCAGCATATTTGCCTGCCGGGAAAAATCAACAATACAACTTACAGGATATTATATTTATTGATCCGGTCAGCCAGGAAAGTTAAGTAAAACATAATCACGATCAGAAAGGAGTTTGTACAAAACTTTTTGTAATTTTAGCATTAAGACTTAAATCCCGTGACCAATGGTTTTCCAACGCCACGGACCAATCCTGGTCCTGACATTCATCAGTATTTTCACATTATTGTCATGCGAATCAGGAAAAGATCCGGTGTATGCCGGATCGTGGAGATCAGTGAGCAGGGTGGAAACCGGGGATATTTTTTACAGGACAATAAGAACACTGATTCTTACCAGGTCGACCTATGAGGAAACTTATGAGATCCAGCGGGAAAATTCAGGGCTGACGGTCGGGATCCTGGGCATGAAAGGCAAGATTGCATTTTCACGATATTACATGATCTTCAGGCTTGAGGAGCTTGGCTCCTGCGTACGGGATGAGTCGGATGCCTGCACCCGGACGGTACAGTGGTTTGGAGAAGGCAGCCAGTACTGGAACGACAACATACCATATTTCCAGAAGACCGTGAGGGGGAGAATTTGAAGCGGGTGAGACAAGATTGCATCTGAGGCGGGATCTGAATAATGACAATGACACCGATGATCTGGGCGAAGATATTGAATTTGAAAGAATCTGATAAATAATTCGGGGATGAGACTGACAAACAGCTTTCTTTTTGCAATCATTTTAATCTCCGCCGGATGTAAGGGCGTGGGAACGGGATCTGAAACAATCAAGGCGGATGTAATTATATACGGCGGCACGTCCTCTGCCGTTTCAGCAGCAGTTCAGGTGTCGAGGATGGGCAGAAGCGTCATGGTTGTTTCGCCCGACAGGCACATCGGGGGGCTTTCATCTTCGGGGCTTGGTTACACCGACACCGGCAACAAGGAAGTGATAGGCGGCATTGCACGGGAGTTTTACAATCTTATTTACCGTCATTACCAGAACCCTGAAGCATGGGTATGGGAAAAGCAGTCGGAATACGGCAACAGGGGCCAGGGCATTCCTGCTATCGACGGTGAAAAGAGGACAATGTGGATCTTCGAACCGCATGTTGCGGAAGAAGCTTTCGAAACGCTGATTAGGGAGAACCAGGTACCGGTTTACAGGGATGAATGGCTCGACAGGGAGCACGGTGTGGTTAAAGGGAGAGGTAAGATAAAATCAATAAGGACTTTAAGCGGAAAGGTATTCAAAGGGAAAATCTTTATTGACGCAACGTATGAGGGAGATCTTATGGCCGCAGCGGGAGTTGGATACACAACCGGCAGGGAGCCCTGCAGCCTTTACAATGAACAGTGGAACGGTGTGCAGACTACCGACAATCCATACAAGCATCATGATTTCACTGATCTGGACATCAGCCCCTATGTTGTTCCGGGCGATCCGGCGAGCGGTGTGCTGCCCCGCATATCAACAGAAGATCCGGGCAGGCAGGGTGACGGAGACAGGAGAATACAGGCATATTGTTTCAGGACCTGTCTTACAAAACATGAGGCCAACAGGGTGCCGTTTGACAGGCCGGATGATTATGACTCAACCCGGTATGAGCTGCTGATAAGAATATATGATGCGGGATGGAGGGGAACCTTCAACAAGTTTGATGAGATCCCTAACCGCAAGACGGATGTAAATAACCATGGGCCCTTCAGCTTCGACAATATAGGTATGAATTATGATTATCCCGATGCCACCTATGAAAGGAGGAAGGAGATCATTGATGAGCACATTTCCTACCAGAAGGGATTGCTGTATTTCATTGCCAACGATCCCAGGGTTCCCGCCGACACCAGGGAAGAAATGAAGAAATGGGGATATTCAAAGGATGAATTCACAGACAATGGTTACTGGCCGTATAATATTTATGTAAGGGAAGCCCGTCGCATGACCGGGGATTACATAATGACCGAAAACGATGTCCTCAGCAAAAGGGTTGTACCTCATCCGGTTGGCATGGGCTCATACAATCTCGACTCCCACAACACCCAGAGATATATCAAACCAGACGGTTTTGTCGACAACGAGGGAGACGTACAGTTACCCGCAGGTAAGCCGTACATGATCGACCTGGGTTCCATCCTGCCGAAGAAGGAGGACTGCAGCAACCTGCTGGTACCCGTCTGTGTTTCCAGTTCGCACATTGCATTCGGATCGATAAGGATGGAACCGGTTTTCATGATCCTAGGCCAGAGCGCCGGAACACTGGCATCGCTTGCACTTGAAAGGAAACTGGCAGTCCACGATGTTCCCTACGGTGAACTCAGGAAAAAGCTCCTTGCCGACGGACAGGTACTGGAGCATTAAAATCACATTTTTTAGGATAAATACTTAACGGAAGCACATTCCCGGCATTCTTCATGCCTGGTTTCGAATGGCATGCAATTCCATGTTGATAAAAAAAAGGAATTGTTAAATAATAATAAAATGAGATACGTGCCGTTAAGTCAATTGGTTATTAATTTGGCTGTGGTAACCGGGCGAACAAATCAGTCAGGGCGGTTTCCCGGTAATGATCAGCTAAATCCAATCAAGACAATAAACATTAATTAGAAATTTTTTAAACTAAAAGAAGATGAAAAAACTGATTTTTATTCCATTGATGCTTTTTGCAGTTAACGCGGCATTGTTCGCACAGGCTTCAGCCACAGCTACGGCAACTGCAGTTATTGTGGGTCCGATAGGGATATCGAATACCGCGAACATGAATTTTGGCAACGTTGCAGTCGGTGCTACCGGTGGAACCGTTATCCTTGAACCTTCAACTACCGCTGGGCGCACTGCAACCGGGGGCGTTACTCTGCCGGCAACAACCGGAACCGTTGCAGCAGCTGCATTCACTGTAACAGGCGTAGCAGGCTACACTTATGCAATAACCCTGCCTTCAGCGGCTCTAACGATTAGTTCAGGAGCTAACAGTATGACAGTAGATAACTGGACCAGTAATCCCACCCCAACGGGAACCCTGGATGGAGGCGGAAGCCAGACTCTTTGGGTCGGAGCCACCCTCCATGTTTCAGGTAGTCAGGCTGCCGGAACCTATACATCGGCAACCCCCTTTACGGTTACGGTAAATTATAACTAGAATAACAGGAATCAGTCAGCGTTACACCGATATAATGATAAGGCTCAGAACAGTATTTTTCAGCCTGTTGTTGCTATTTGTTACAGGCGGGAGGGGTTTATTTGCCCAGTCAGCTCCTCCCGGGAGTGCAACGGGTCATGTCATAGCCGAAGTTATTCCGGTGTTTTCCGCAACCGAAACATCCCAGCTGAATTTCGGGAGGTTTTCCCCCGGCCCTGAAGGAGGAAAAATCATCCTCACCCCGCAGAATACGCTGTCGGTGGTTGGAAGCATATTCAAGGGACCCGGGGCATTCAATGCGGCAAGCTTTTATGTAACGGGCGACTCCGATGGCGCGTATTCGATAACCCTGCCGGCAGGTCCGGTAATCCTGAAGCACACCTCTGATGCCAAAACCATGGTCATTGACAACTGGGTGTCGGTCCCGGTTGCAGGGACAGGAACGGGAAAGCTGCAGAACGGTTTCCAGACTGTTTTTGTGGGGGCAACCCTCAACGTGGGCAGCCTGAAGGACAATCCGGTGGGCATTTACACGGGATCATACAATATAACCTTTGACTTTTACTAGCTGTCTATCCTTAATCCCTGACATAAAATGGCGCATTTAAAATCACAAAAAGCAACAAACTTCTCCGGATCGTGCAGGACGGGTCCGGCATGGCTTAAGCCTGCTGCAGGGCTCATGGTCCTGGTTTCATTGTTTTGCGGCAATGTTTCAGGCCAGGGTGATCTTCTGATCACGCCCCGGAGGATTGTTTTCGAAGGGCCGAAGCGATCGATGGATCTGAACCTGGCGAATACCGGCCAGGATACTGCAGTATATGCGATATCGCTGATCCAGATAAGGATGAAGGACGACGGAGGATTCGAGACCATTGCCGAGCCTGATCCCGGTCAGCGTTTTGCCGACCGTTACCTGAGATTTTTTCCGAGAACGGTGGTCCTTGGCCCCAATGAGGCCCAGACGGTGAAGATACAGCTTACCCGGACCAATGAACTGACAGATGGGGAATACCGGTCCCATTTTTATTTCAGATCGGTTCCCAGGATAAAGCCGCTCGGCGGGGAGGAAAAGCCGGAGGATACTACAGCCATTTCAGTCAGGCTGATACCTGTGTTCGGTATAACCATTCCCGCGATAATCAGGGTTGGTGAATCGACGTCGAAGGTTACTCTGAGCGGGCTGTCGCTCGGGGCCGGAGGAGATGGAATGCCCATGCTTGAGATGGTCATAAACCGTACCGGCAACATGTCGGTTTACGGCGATATAACGATTGATCATATTTCGGCCGACGGGAAGATTACCAGGGTAGGCATGGCCAACGGGGTGGCGGTTTACACGCCCAATGCCACAAGGAGATTCGGAATCAGTCTTATGGATGTCCCCGGAGTTGATTACGGGGCGGGTAAATTAAGAGTAACGTATTCAGCCTCATCGGATGTAAAACCAGCAAAATTTGCGGAGAATGAGCTCATTCTGAATAAATGATGTACTTAGCGCTTTTTAATACGGACATGATCCTGATGGTCCTGGCTGTTATAGCGGTACTTTCGGGATTTTGTCTTTATTGCCCGAGCCGGTTTATATCTTTTATGAACAAATTTTCCGGCAATAAGCAGGCCAGTGCCGCATTTTTTCTGTTATTCATTTTTCCGGCAGTATCATTGGGTCAGACGGCAGGTGATTACCAGTCTAGAGGAACAGGTAATTGGAATACTCCGGGTACATGGCAAAAATACAACGGGTCAGTGTGGCAAAACAATCAGGGCTATCCGGGTCAGAATCCTGGTACCGGAACGGTTACCATCCGCGATGGACACACTGTTACATTGAATGTTTCTCCTACCAATCCTGTTGGTAATCTTGTTATTGGTGAAGGAAGCAGCGGAACGCTTCAAACTGACAATTCAAACAGAATCCTAAACACTTCGGGAAACCTCTCAGTTTCAGATGGTGCAACATTTAATCTGGGAAGGATTACATTGACAGTAAGCGGAACAACGAGTATCAATGGATCCCTTACAGATAGCCACAACAATGGATCGGCCAGTTTTAACGGGCAGTTCATTATTAACAGCAATGGTTCTTTTTCAACCACGAACAATTCCCCGTTTACTTTCAGCGGAGGAATCACAAATAATGGTACTTTCAGCAAAGGTGGCAGCGGCACTGCCACCTTTGCCGGTTCACAGGCAATAAACGGTTCCGGCCCCTTGTCATTCAGCGGCGGCAATGTTTCAATTTCCAGCGGTTCATCTGTGACTAATTCCGGTATTGTCACAATAGCAGGTGTTTTGAATGGCGATGATGCCGGTTCACAATGGATCAATGGTGCCAATGCAACCCTTAATTACGGTAACGGCTCAGTACCAATGTCCACCGGCAGCCTTGTTGCCACAGCCACAAATAATACAGTTAATTACAACGGAACAGTGAACCAGTCAGTCGCATCAATTATTTACAGCAATCTGATAATTTCAGGCTCAGGCACCTCAACTCTGACTGGTGAGGTAACGGTTGAAAACACCATTACACTGGCATCGGGAACTCTGTCAATATCAGCGAATACCCTTATCCTTAACGGATCTCCCATTGCCGGAAGTGGCAGTCTCAATACAACAACAACATCAAGTCTTGTTTTCGGCGGGACATCATCGGGTGTTTTTGTACCATCAAATGTTTCCAATTTAAGAAATCTCACTATAAACAACCCGGGAGGTGTCACAATAAACAACAATCTGACCTTATCTTCGGCTGGTGAATTGACACTCACATCCGGAATCCTTGATATAGGGTCAAATACGCTTAGTATAGCCAATACTGCTGCAACAGCCATTACAAATAACTCAGGGGCCTTTGTGAACATTACTACCGGGGCGTTACGAAGAACACTACCCCGCAATCTTTCAGGAACAGGAAATGATTACTTTTTCCCTGTAGGTGAGGGCGGCGTATATAAAGGATTAAATCTTATAGATGTTAATACCGGCTCACCGGAACCTGTGCTAAGTGTTTCCGTCAGTCCGGCCGGCGCCCTGGATGGTGACAATATTACGATCGGCCCGGTTGATTCCAGGTACTGGACCCTGATAAAAGTCAGCGGAAACCTGACCAGTGCAAGAATTGAGTTGTTCGAATCAGGTCTGTCCTCTCAGAAGACCATTGGTATGTCAAATTCCGTGTCAGGTCCCTATGTATCAATCGGAGGCACCCTGAACCCATCATCAATGACATCATCTGTCGTTAGTGGTTTGAGTACCTTTTTTTGCATAGGGGATAAAATAAGATCAGATAAATTTTATTCATATCAGACTGGGAACTGGAACTCTGTCACCACCTGGACCTCGGATCCCAGCGGCACACTGCAGATCGGAAATGAGGTGCCCGGGAACACCGATAAGGCTATTATTCTTTCTGACCGAACGGTGACCCTGACAGGCAACATAAACACTACAGATCTTGAGCTGACCATTGAACCGGGGGGTGTTCTCGACCAGGCCGGCTACCGGTTCACAAACACCCTGGCAAAACTCGAAGGCCAGGGCACTCTCAGGCTTTCTTCCGTCAATTTCCCAGATGCCGTCACGAACACATTTATAACTGCCGGAGGCGGAACAACGGAATACTATAACAGTTCTGACTTTACAATTCCTTTCTCCCCTTCGTCCTATAATAACCTGATAATAAACTGTACCGGGCGGGTTGCAACATTGCTCGGCGATCTGACACTTTACGGGAACCTGGATGTTAAAGCTGGTAACTTCAGGATAAACGACAATATCTCGACAACGAAACTCATTCTCACGATCAACGGCAATGTAACGGTTAACAACGCGGCATCTGTTACCGTGGGAAATGGGGCTACTAACCCGGCCATAGGATCGGCAGGATTGGGGGGAAGCGCACCCTTTCTGAACTATTACCTTAACTTCCACACGGTGATAATCAGGGGTGATTTTACAAATAACGGGACAGTAAGATTCACCAATCTTACATATCCTCTTTATACTGCCTTTCCACCTGCCTCGGCAGGTCCGACCTCTGGCGCTGCATCCGTGTACTTTCAGGGAGCAGCCGACAACACACTCACATGCAACGGCACGACCGACTTTTACAATCTCATTGTAAATAAAGGAACGGATCAGACATACAAGCTGACAATAAACTCCTCCGAATATGATAATTTCCGCTTGTTCGGCGCCAATTCCCTTGCAACAGAATCGGTTTCAGAAAATCCGCTTCTGAAGAAAGCGCTCTGGATTCACACGGGAACGCTTGTATTGAAAGGTAAGCTGATTATACCATCACTTACAGAAGGGACGGCACCGAACGCTCATTATTATATTCCTTCAAACGGTGCACTGGTGACTGATGGCATCGATGTTGTCATATTCACCACCGCTGATGATTACAGGGAGGTTAACACGTCTTATGGGGTAGCTGCACCCAACAATTCAACGATTGGAATAACAACCGGGGGAAACAGTTCTCTTTACGTGTTCGGGAAGCTTCAAATAAACAACGGAATCCTGTCGACACGTGAATCGGGCGGTATTGTTACTTCTTCAACAGCCTCGGGGCAGATAATCATAAACGGAGGCACAGTTGATGCCAAACAAATGCTCGGATCAACGGGCAGCGCTTCATATACCCAGACGGGCGGACTGTTTATCCTGAGGGGCCGGCTTCAGAGGATCCCGGTATCTTATGTAACAATTGCGGATATCACTGATATCTCAAATGCAAGTTTGGGTACTTCCAGGATCAACAACGGAATAAGCACTGCTCACGGTTCCTTCAACCTCGAAAATCCGGCAAATATCTATTCTGTTTCCGGAGGTATTATCCGGATTTATGATGTAACTCTCAACACTGGCGGAAAAGCTTTCGACGTCAAAAGCTCCCTGTCCAATATCAATGTTACGGGAGGAAGTCTTGAAATCATGCCGGTAGCAGGGACGGTATTGGCAGATGCAACATCATTCCTGATCTACAGCAATGCCCCTATCTATGATCTTTCGGTAAACAGACTGGGCAGCACATCTGTTGCAGGATTGTCAACACCTCTGAACGTCCTTAATGATTTAAACCTGATCTCCGGTAGTTTAACTGCCAATAATTTCAATCTGGGCGTTGGCGGTGATTTCACCATTGAAAACGGGGCAGCATATAGCCCGGGTACAAACACCACCATCTTCAACGGTTCCGGAAACCAGGTATTCACGATAAACACAGGAGCGGCTTTATCACTAAATGCACTTACCCTGAACAAGCAGGCAGGAGACAGCATCATATTGGCAGGATCGCAGAATATAATCAATGCAGCGGGCAGTTTTAACCTGACCCTGGGAACATTAGTTGACGGAGGGAAGACATTGAACCTCTCGGGCGGAACAATAATCAATTCGGGCATACATACAGGAACAGGTATAATTAACCTGAACGGAACAGCCGCTCAGTCAATTGATGGCAACGGTACGTTCCAGAATATCAGTCTGAACAATACATCAGGTACACCGGTTTCACTTGCGGCCAATATGACCATCAACGGAACCCTGACTTTTTCAAACAATGCCCTGTTCAATATCGGCACTTACAACCTCCGTCTCAATGCTTCGGCAACGATCGTGAACTACGGGGCCAACCGGTACATTCTCACTGCGGGAAATGCAGGGGACGGAGGCCTCACCAGAGTTTATTCATCGACAGATGCGCTGGTTTTTCCGGTGGGGGCTCCGACAATAACGCCGGCGAGGGCGGCAAAATACACTCCCGCAACCCTGGGTTTTACGTCCGCCCCGTCAACTTACGGATCGGTGACTGTTATCCCCGTGGGTTACGAGAATCCCAATACAACTATTAAAGGACAAAGCCTTACATATTACTGGCGGATAAAATCATCCGGATTTTCAGGCATTCCGCTTTATTCGGTGACACATACATTTGTCTATGGTCAGCCGGATGTTGTCGGATCTGAAGCCGCCTATGCTCCAGCATTATATGACGAAACGGCACATCTCTGGTATTACGGCACAACTTCATCAGTAAACACAACCACCAATATCATTTCAGACTGGACAACCCCGACCAACAGCACCAACTTCCTTGACGGGAATTATACGGCCGGCGTTCCATCGGGTTTCGGAACGCCTAGGATTTATTACAGCCGCAGAAGCGGCCCTTGGGCAAATGTCTCAACCTGGTCATTGACCGGTCATACCGTTGACAATCCCCCTGCTGCCGTGCCGGGGCCTAATGACATAGTGATGATTGGCGACAGGGATTCCGTTTACCTGGCAACACACAACACTAATCCAAACACCGGTGTTCAGAATTGCGCCACGCTTTTGATTGAGGCGGGCTCAGCCCTCGACATTGGCTACAACCCAGCCTGCAGGTTTGCCATGGTACTGTCACATCCTTCCGGCAACGGAAATTTCAGGCTAACGACAAATAATAACACTGGCGCCATATTTGCCTTTCCTTCAGGCGATTTCAGCGATTTCAACGCGAACAGGGGGACAACCGAGCTTTATACAACCAATCCAACGGCAGGAACAACATATTACATGCAGACGGGAATTTCAAGCTACGGGAACCTGATATTATCCCCCCTTGGCGGATCAAACCTGATTTTTCCGAACAATGATGTGACAATTTACGGAAATCTTATTACAAGGGGTCAGAACGCGGATTCATGGTTTGTACCGGCCTGGCAAACTACCTATCCCGGGAATGTCCAGGTGATTCCCAAAACAATCACGATAATGGGTAACATGGATATTCAGGGCGGAGCGCTTATCTGGTATGGAAGCGGGAACCGGGCCCAGGATTTCGTTATCCACGGTGATGTTAAAATAGGGGTATACGCCTCCCTTTATGTATACAGCGGTGCCACAAACCAGAGTATGGCCATTGGCGGGAATTTGATCAATGATGCAAACGGGCAGATAAACGGCAGCGGAGTTACAACAGTGTCTAAAGCTGATTTTAACAACATCCCCCTCACTTTCTTCGGTCCCAATTCATCGGCGGTGACAAACACCACGGGAATGCCTTCGACAACTTTCGGTTCAGTAACGGTAAATAAAGGTAGTTCACAGGAAACAACACTTACCATCAATATAGCAGGAACCCTGAACACACCAGCCAATAACTGGCTTAACTTACTGAACGGCACACTGATCTACAACAGGGTCGGCAATCTCACGATATCGCAGGGCACTGATTTTACTATCCCGGCAACCTCGGGCCTGGTTATAAATACTCCTTCAAACGTGTATATAGCGAACAATAACGCGATTAACCGGACGCTTTTCCTTGACGGCCGGCTTGCCATTACCGGTGGCGACGGTAACGTTTACATTGGTCCAGCAGGGAACAGTACCAATAATGCAGACATTGAATATTCGGGGAGCGGTGCTTCGCAGCTTGACATCCAGGCGGGCAACCTCTATGTGAATGGCCAGATCAGGAGGCCTCTCGCCTCAACCAATGGTATTTTAAACTATTCACAAACAGGAGGCAATGTTTATATATTCGGAAACAATCCAACGACTACAAATCTTACAAAAGCCAAACTTGAAGTTTTAAATGAAGGCAGCTCATTCACAATGACAGGGGGTATTCTTACCATTGTAAGAGGAGGAGGGACGACCTTTGGTGATCTTTATTTAAGGCCCTCCTCATCGTCAGTGACAGGAGGTACAATTATATTTACCCAGGTACCATCTTCAGGACCCGTGATCGATGCGCCCCAGTCCTACAGCCTTGATGCTAATATTCCTCTGAACAATCTGACAATCACCGGGAAAACAGCACCGACCAGAAGGGCTGCTACCCTGGCTCTTATGGTAAGTTCGCTGTCATTGAATGGTTCTCTAACTCTTACAAACAGTTACAGTATATTCAATTCAAACGACCTGAATATATCCCTGAAGGGTGATCTGAACAACAACGGAACATATAATTACGGCACGAATCTGACTACATTTAATGGGGGGGCCCAGTTTATAACGGGAAGTTCAACATCAGATTTTCACGATCTTGATGTACTGTCACTCACAACCCTTACGGTCAGCAACAGTTTCACGGTTGGAAGAAATCTGAGGATAAGCAACGGCGATTTGGTCCTTGGTTCAAACAGGGTTACGGTGATTGGAAATCTTGTAAATAACGGTTCCTACACCGACAACAACAGTTCCGGCGGGATTACTCTTGCCGGCACAACCCGGCAGCAGATTTCCGGCACGGGACTGTTCGGGCTCCTTGATATCAACAACACGGAAGGTGCAAGGTTATACAGCGACATCAACCTGAGGAACAATCTTGTATTGTCCAACGGAGTTCTGGATATCAACATGTATCTTCTTACCCTGAGTCAGAACAGTATAATATCGGGTGCTCCCTTCAGTGATCATAAAATGATCATGCCGGATGGAGTCGTCAGCAGCCCGGGTGTTAAGAAATTCTTTAATGCGGGTCCGCAGAACTTTGTTTTTCCCATGGGGGTTTCGGACAAGTATACTCCGGCAAATTTTTCAATTACAGCAAGTTCCTCAGTGGGCTTTATCAGGGTTAACACGGTGAACAGTACTCATCCAAGCGTCACCGATCCCCTTAACGCATTAAAATATTACTGGCAGATCGAGAATTCGGGCATTACCGGAATTGATGCGGTGGTGCAGCTCTCTTATGATGAAAATGATGTTTATGGATCCGAGAGCAGTTATGTAGCTGCGAGGCTTGAGCTTCCTTCCAATATCTGGCATGAGGCTCTGCCCGGGCCATCAACGGATAATGTGGACGAAGCTGGCAATCTGATAAGCTATAGTTTCAATTCCGCCGACAACCTGAACGGTGACTACACCGCAGGGGATGCCGATGCAATACCGGGAGAGGTGCCTACTTACCAGAGTAATAGCGATGGTTTATGGTCAAATGCAGTGATCTGGACACCCCTGGGTGCTTCTCCCCCCTGTCCGCCCGGCGGGCCAGTCGGCGCATTGGTTATTATAAATCACACGGTTACGGTAAATACAAACAGGATATATGTATTCTCAACCACAATCAATAACAGGCTCAGAATACTAAGCCCGACTTTCGGTCATAACCTGGGATATGTAAGCGGTAACGGTACACTTTACCTGGAAAGCGGTAATTTACCGGGAGGCAACTATTCCTCTTTTACCGATTGCGCTGGCACCGGAACAGTTGAATACGGAGGATCGGGTTCGTACAATATCATAGCAACACTTTTCAGCAGTCTTCCCAATGTACGGTTCAGCGGAACAGGAACCAGGGTCCTTCCGAACAAGGATCTCACTGTCTGCAGGCGGATGGTGATTGACGGTCCGACACTTGACAACTCCGTGAACAACCGGAGCCTTTATATCATGGGTACAATGGAGCGGTACAATACAGGAGCCTTCAGAAGTGGTTCGGGACCATCCCCGTCGGCAACAGTGATCTTTTCCGGAACTTCTGTTCAGAGCATTGGCGGCGCCACCGGCAATTTCACCGGGACAAACAAATTTTATAACTTCGAGATCAGCAACCCGGCCGGCCTTATCATTAATACCGGAGGCGCAGTGGAAGTCGGCAATGAACTCCTTCTGACAAACGGTGTAATCACGACGGGGCCGGCAGCGAGCCTTACATTACTGAACACCTCACCGTCAGCTGTTACACCGGGAGGAGGAAGCGCGAATTCCTACATCAGCGGACCTCTCACGAAATATATTGCCCGGGGTGAGGAGTTCAGTTTTCCTCTTGGCAAGGGAGCTATAAAGGGACACTCTTTCGTAGTCACATCATCAGCATTCTCGACAATGCCGTTCACCGTTGAGTTTTTCACCCCGAACCCTACAGCCACATCAGTACAGGCACCACTGAAAGTAACCAACACAGGCGAGTACTGGACCGTTAAGTCAACAAGTTCAACCTCTGCAAAAATAAGGATAGCATGGGATCCCCAGAGCGATCTGACACCTCTCATGGCAGCCAATGGCCTGGCAGATATGAGGGTTGCCCAATATGTCTCGGGTCGTTGGACACAAATTACTTCTGTTGCCGCGGGAACGGTGAATAACGGTACTGTTGAGACAAGGTTCACTGTAACAATCTCTGCCACGGAGGCCAGTTTCACTTCGGCCTGTTTATCGGGCACCCTGGCACGGGCAGCATTTGGGGTCAGCGGATATATTTGCGGAAGCTCCGGGATTCCTCTTGTATTTACCTCTTTCAATCCGATAAATCTCAATTATACAATCGGATACACAATCAACGGCACACCACAGACACCGGTAACAGTCACAGCTTTACCCTTCACGCTTCCCACTCCTTCCCCGGGAATTTATAAACTGACCAGTTTCAGGTTCAATAATGGTTTGGGAACGGGAGTGGTTGATGCCCAGACCGTAACCGTATATGCCACTCCGCCTGCATCCATGGCTGGACCTGATCAGTCGCTCTGCGGCCTGTCATCCGCTACTCTGGCAGGTAACAATCCCACTCCCTATGCGGGATTATGGACTATTGTCAACGGCACCGGCGGTTCATTTGTGAACAGTTCGCAATACAATACTGTTTTTAACGGTGTCCTCGGGAACGCTTACACCCTGAGATGGACCATAAGCAATGGTCCATGCAGATCATCTGATGATGTAGTAATTTCCTTCCCGGTTGTCGCATCAACACCCGCTGATTTTACATCTGCACCGCCTGTTGTCTGCCAGGGATCGACAGGTAATATCTATTCAGTACCTGCAGTTGCCGGGATTATTTACACCTGGTCATACACCGGGACGGGTCATACTATCCACGGAACGGGGAACGCGGTAAGCATTGATTTCGGACCCGCTGCCACCGGTGGCACCCTTAGTGTCACAGCAACCAATAACTGCGGCACCAGCCAGCCACGAAGCATCGATATTTCAATCCCTTCGGCCGGCTTCAGATACAACGGCAGTCCATTCTGCCAGAATGATCCGGATCCGCTGCCGATTCTGGATCAGGGCAGTATGGCAGGAACGTTTTCATCCAGCTCCGGGCTTGTCTTTCTAAATACCTCTACCGGACAGATAGATCTATCTGCCAGTTCTTCCGGAACCTTCATTGTCACCAATACAGTATCTACAGCCGTGTGCGGTACACTGACCGCCACCGCTTCCGTTACAATTTCGGGTCTCACGTGGAGCGGGGCCGCAAGTACTGACTGGAATACTCCCGGCAACTGGTCGTGCGGGTATGTTCCCTATCCTGCGACGCATGTGGTTATACCCAATGTTACCCGCAAGCCTGTACTGAACACGGGTATTTCTGGGACTGTTAATAATTTAACAATAGAGGCCGGATCTTCGCTGGTGATAACAGGAGGAACCCTCCAAGTTTCCGGTACAATTACAAACAATGGGACCTTTGATGCCTCCGCCGGAACCGTTGAACTTGCCGGAACGGCGCCACAGACAATCGGAGCCGGCATTTTTTCAGGCAACACCGTACAAAACCTGAATGTAAACAATGCGTCAGGGGTAACAATTGCCGGGGCCCTCAATGTTACCGGAATTGTTAAGGTGACTGCGGGCAGCCTGGCTTCAGATGGCTTCCTTACACTTGTTTCAACAAATACCGGAACAGCCCTTATCGACGGGTCCGGAGCTGGCCAGGTAACCGGAAACGTGACGATGCAGCGATACCTTTCCCCGGCATACGGGTACAAATACATCAGCTCTCCATTCCTGGCAGCCACTGTTGCCGAACTGGATGATGACAGGACCATTGATCCCTGGTTCGCCACCGTTTACAGGTACGATGAAAACAATATTGTTCACGGGCAGCCGGCTTCGGGATGGGTTGAATATGAAACTCCTTCAGGCATCCTGAGTCCCCTTTCGGGTTATTCGGTTAATTTCGGCGATCAGGCTGCTGCAAAAACAATTGACATAAGCGGTGTGGTTAACAACGGGAATCTTTCGGTCACCCTGTATAATCATAACCAGCCGTATACCACCGGATTCAACCTTGTGGGCAATCCCTACCCGTCGCCGGTAAACTGGTCGGAGCCATCAGGCTGGATAAAAACCAACCTTGACAACTCCCTGTACTTTTTCAGGGCAAGCTCAACAGATCCATATGAAGGGACTTATAGCACCTGGGTGAACGGGGTATCAAGCGATGGCTTCGTTTCAAATATAATTCCATCGATGCAGGGGTTCTTCGTACATGTAGCCAACGGTCCCCCCTGGCCGGTTACTGCGACCCTTTCAGTGAACAACAATGCAAGGGTGACCAGTCTCAGTCCGAACTTTGCAAAATCGGGAGAGGTTCAGTCCGGATCGCTTCTTCGCCTCACGGCCTCACTGGGTGATGATTCGGACCTTTCCGACCCCATGGTAATCTACTTCAGTGAAAAAGCCAGCCGGGGTTTCGACAGCGAGCTGGATGCCCTGAAACTGATGAACACCGATTATTACACCCCCAGCCTTTACAGCTTCTCTGCCGATTCAAGGAAGCTGTCAATAAATGCCCTGCCTGTTTCATATGACAGTATTTACAGCATTCCGCTTGGCATAAAGACCTCGACTGATGGTTATGCTGTATTCATGCTAGCCTATGCAGACGAAAGTCTGTCGGGATGGAAGATTGTCCTGACTGATCACAAGGCCGGGACGGAACATGATCTGACCCGGGGAGAAGGTTACCGGGTATTCCTTGAAGCCGGTGAATGCAATAATCGCTTCACCCTTGAAATGACACCTGCAGCAACGGGAATTCCTGAAGTAAACAATGATGTCATCTTCACGGTATACAGTTCTCACGGGATTGTAAAATCGTACATTGACCTTGAGAAAGCCGGAACAGGCTATTTGAAGCTATTCAACCTGGCCGGGCAGTTACTTTTTGTTGAAAAGATCACTGCCACAGGTTACAATGAATTCCATCCCGGATTAAAAGACGGAATCTATATTGCCACTTATGCTTCGGATAAATTCAGGAGTTCAAGGAAACTAATCATAAACAACCAATGACAAGGACCCAGGGACATATAAAAGTACTGAAGCTGCTGATCCTATCTGCAGGGCTTTTTCTGTCTGCCACACTGCTGAATGTAGCAGCCCAGGAACCTCCGCCTCGTCCGATAAGGATTACTCCGACGGCCCAGTTCCTCAGTTTCGGTGCTTTCTATCACGGGGCTACAGGAGGCACTGTAACCATTTTGCCCGACAACTCCCGCTTGTCTTCAGGCGATGTTGTCCTGCTTGGTCTGGGATATCCCGTTACTGCATCCAGGTTTGAGGTTCATGCACAGCCGGGAACAGTCATTGCCATTCTGAATGGTCCTCCGGTATCGCTTTTCGGAACCCCTTCCGGTTCGATGCAGCTTACTGTAGGGAACTCATTTCCGGCTTCGCCTTTTGTGTCAAACGTACCTTATTCCGTTCCCATATACCTTAATGTGGGGGGAATACTTAATGTGGGAAATACCGCGGCAAATCCGCCGGGAAGCTACTCAGGCACCTTTGAGATTACATTGGTAAGAGAATAAATTCAAGTACCGGGATAATAAAATGAAATTATAAATGACGGCCTTTAAAGCATACTCCGTTTCCAGGTTATCAGGATGTATGCATCCGGCTGTCGGGCGATTTCTAATCCTGATTTCATTTTCACTGCTCCTTTCAGCAACTTTGCAGGTACGTGGCCAGGATCTTCCGGAATACGATGAGATTGGGGTTTTTCTCGAGATCCCTCGTCTTGGCGGATGGGAAATAGACGCCCTGATAAAGAATGAAGAGCTTTATCTCCCTGTCACGAACCTTTTCGATATCCTGAAAATAAAGAATGAAGCATCTCCGGGGTTTGAATCCATCAAAGGTTTTTTCGTGAATCCTGAAGCCGAATACCTGATTTCCAGGGATGCAGGCGAACTAAAATACCAGGGAACGGTTTACAGGCCGGGACGGGGCGATCTGATACGTACGGAATCAGATCTGTATCTCAAGTCGCCATGGTTTGGAAAGATATTCGGCCTGGACTGTAATTTTAATTTCAGGAGTTTATCGGTAACCCTGAGCAGCAGGCTTGAGCTGCCGCTTATCAGGGAAATGCGGCTCGAGGAGATGCGGAGGAACCTGACCCGTTTGCAGGGAGATATGATTGCTGACACGGTAATCGGCCGCAGCTATCCTGCCTTCCGGTTCGGCATGGCCGACTGGTCGGCCCTTGCTACCCAGGAAGTAAACGGCCGTTCCGATGCCCGGTTAAACCTGGACCTCGGAGCAATGATTGCAGGGGGTGAGGCAACTGCCAGCCTATATTACAACACTGCCGAACCCTTCTCAGAAAAGCAGCAATATTACAGGTGGCGCTACGTTAACAACGATTTTGCACCCTTGCGCCAGATAATAGCAGGGAAGATAGCAGCCAATGCAATATCGTCTCTTTTCAACCCGGTGGTGGGTGTTCAGCTTACAAATACACCGACTACCTACAGGAGGTCATTTGGCACTTATCTTTTAAGTGACAGGACCGAGCCCGGCTGGATCGTAGAGCTCTATGTAAACAATGTTCTTGTCAATTACGTGAAAGCGGATGCTTCGGGATTTTTCACCTTCGAGGTGCCGCTGGTATACGGGAATTCGATGGTCAGGCTGAAGTTTTACGGTCCATGGGGTGAAGAAAGGACACGGGAACAGAACATTGTGATACCGTATAATTTCCTTCCCGCAAACACGCTTGAATATACCGTGAGCGCCGGGATGGTCGAAGACACGCTACACAGCATTTTTTCACGGGGCATTGTTAGTTACGGTCTTACCAGGAGCATAACGCTGGGGGCAGGTGCAGAATATCTTTCTTCGCTTTCCGACCGGCCGGTTATGCCTTTTCTCACGGCATCATTCAGGCTCAGCAACAACCTGCTGCTTTCAGGAGAATACACTCATGGTGTCAGGAGCAGGGGAACGCTCAGCTACAGGCTTCCTTCAAACATGCAGCTTGACCTGAACTACACATGGTACGACAAGGAACAAAAGGCCATTTTCTATAACTACAGGGAGGAGAGAAAGGCAACATTGTCAATTCCCCTAAGACTGGGGAAAATGAACACGTACCAGCGGATCTCGCTTTACCAGATTGTTCTTCCCGCCACGAATTATACCACAGGTGAATGGATGATATCTGGTTCGCTGTTCGGCATCAATACCAATCTCTCAACCTATGCAATGCTGCTAAAGGAGACAAAGCCATTCTTTTACAGCAATCTGTCGATGTCGTTCAGGCTGCCGGGCGGATTCATAATGATGCCGCAGGTACAATACGGATATACCGAGAACCGGTTCTACTCCGCAAGGGCAAGGATAGAAAAGCATCTGCTGAGGAATGCTTATCTCACCCTGTCGTATGAACATAATTTCCGGAATAATTTCAGGCAGGCGGAGGCAGGATTCCGTTACGATTTTGCGTTTGCCCAGGCCGGAGCATCAGTAAGGCGGTCAAACAATTCTACGAGCTTTGTTCAATATGCCAGGGGCAGCCTTATAAATGACGGAAAGACCAGATATCTTGGAACCGACAACAGGACAAACGTGGGCAGGGGCGGAATTTCGATAGTGCCTTTCATCGATCTGAATTCGAACGGAATCAGGGATAAAGGTGAACCCAGGGCCTACGGACTCAATATACGTACCAACAGCGGCAGGATAATAAAGAGTGAGCGAGACACAACAATCCGCATTGTGGGTCTTGAGCCCTATACATACTGCTACATCGAAATTGAAAGCACCAGTTTTGATAATATAGCCTGGCAGGTTCCGAAAAAGTCATTTAGCATTGCGGTTGATCCGAACATCATGAAGCTTGTTGAGATACCGGTGGCAATTGCAGGTGAAGCAGTCGGAAGCGTGAGCCTCGAAGAAGCAGGTATCAAGAGAGGTATCGGCCGGATAATTGTCAGCTTCAGCGACAGCAAGTTCAGGCCTGTCGGCAGGACATTAACAGAAGCTGACGGTTATTTCAGTTATTTCGGGCTCACCCCCGGGAAATATTTCGCACAGCCTGACACCGTACAGCTGGCAGCACTTGGAATGAAATCAGAACCCGGGATCCTGTCATTTGAAATATCCCCTACTCTTGACGGTGACATTGTTGAAGGTCTTGATTTTACAGTCAGATATACCGATACTGGCCGGATAACGGCTGAAGAAGAGGTCACACCGGAAAAAGTGCAGCCTCCGGTAACCCCCGAAGAAGCTGTCAGGCCGGTGGAAATACCTGAAAAGCCACCGGCAGCAAAAGACACCACATACATGACCATTCATGAAATGACGGAGGAGGTCTACACAATTACCGAGGACAGCTGGGCCATCCAGATAGGCGCCTTCCGGAGCAGGTCATACGCTGAAGGATTCAAGGATATGCTTGAAAGAGAGCTGGGCAAGGAAGTTCAGATCACCGTTGCAGGTGATTACTTCAGGGTGAGGGTCCTTGATCTCAAGACCAGGGAGGAAGTTGATGAGATAATCGGAAAGCTCAACAAGCTTGGATTCAGGGAGCTCTGGATAATCAGGCTCCTAGCCCGCCAGCAGCAGATCGTACTTGTACAGAAAACTGATTCATTGGCAGTTATAAGGGAGACACCGCTCTCTGAAGCTGAAATAGCACAGATGCAGCTTGATGCCTTCCGGCTGCGGACACAGGTACCCGCACCCGGTAAAATACTTACTCCTCCGTCTGCCGGGCGAGATATTGCCGGATTCAGGGCTGAGCAGTACCGGCTGAAGACCCCTGATCAGCCTATCCTTGACCGCACTATCCTCGATGCAATGGAGGATTATATTCCGGAGATAGGAAAATTTGAATTCAGGAATGAATGGAGCAAGCCAGTACTTAAGGGGGCAATACCGGCCGAACCTGTTGCTGAAAGGGAGCCCGTAATTGTTATGAAGGCCCCGGTCAGGCCATATCAGTCTGTAAGGGTGAGCCCGGGAATCGCTGAAAGTCTCATTCCCATCGAGAAAGCTTTGCCTGACGGTTCGGCTACAATTGCGCTGCAGGTGGCAATCTTCCACAAGGAATCACAGGCATTAAGGGCAAAGAAACGAATTGAATCACGAATTGATGTGACGGTAGAAATCGTGAAGCAATGGGACTACTACCACGTTCTGGTAACCGGGTTCTATACCCGTGAAGAAACCTATCAGTATTATCCCGAACTTGCGGGCATGGGTTATCCGGGGATCACCCTGATTGAGAATTACCGGCGTCAGAAATAAGACCTCTCTGTTAATTAATTCACAATGAAGAATATTGCAATTATCTCACCAAGTGTCAGAACAGGCAGGAACAGCCACAGGATAGCGCTTTACCTGAAAAATCTGATCAGGGAAAATGGCTTAGCCTCAGTTGAGATACTGGATCTTCTCCGGTACAACTTTCCGTTGTTCAATGAACGGCTGAAATATCAGGATCCTCCACTGAAGGAAGCCGTTGATTTCGCCGAAAGAATCCGTACAGCTGACGGAATTGTAATTGTTTCTCCCGAATATAACGGTGGATCTCCTGCCAGTCTGAAAAACGCTGTCGACCTCCTGGTTGAGGAATGGAACAAGAAGCCTGTTGCCTTTGCAACTGTTTCTGACGGCATGTTTGCAGGGACACAGGCAATTATTTCACTTCAGTTCAGCCTTTCAAAGCTGGGTGCAATAATTGTTCCTTCAGTCATGCGACTTCCGAACATTGATAAATCATTCGATGAGAACGGGATTCCGGCCGACAAGCATAAAACTGATAAAAGAGGCATTGCTTTCCTGAAGGAACTTTTATGGTTCATTGAAGCAAAGGACAGAATGGCCGGCTGAATTACCGTCGCCCCGGCATGGCAGAATATTTCCCGGCACTGGCAGTCAGGGTCAGATTAATATCCTTTCATCCGCTGGCATACGAAACCTGCCGTGAAACCCATACACCTCCAAATCCTGAAATAATTCCCCCGGGTGCATTTTTATAGTACCGCATCATTTTATAACCTGCAGTCATGGATACTGTGCTTTTTCCCCTCAATCGCCAGGGGGAAAAAACAGACCGGCAGGAAGCATAACCAACCGGCACGAGGGTGATTAATCTAATTTCTGACGTTCAGGGACGGAAATAATCCTGAGAAAACGTATTAAAAACAGGAAAGACAGGATTTTTAATCGAAAAAAATCATCTGTTTGTCAAAATATATTCTTTTCTCCGGATTAAAGTTATTCATCACTATCTTGCTCAGCAACAAATACTTAATTAATCTTTTATCCGGCCTTGCCTCCTTTCGCGGAAAAACTGGTAAATTTTAACCTGATTTTGACCAACGGCCGGCATTCCGGTACAAGCATCCGGATACTTTCTGCCAGCGTCCTGAACTGAATGACAAGCGGCCCGCAGAATGTGTTCACATTCCCATCTAATGGGCATCTGCGTATTGTTAACCATTATCGACGCCATTATATTTACCATCATCTTAAAACATGAGAGTGATGGAAAATATTTCAGGTTTTGAATATTCCCGGATCAACACCCAGATGCCTGGTGCCTTAACGGATCCGGGAGACAGGGAAAAGTCAAAAAAATTCAGTAACAGGGTATCTGCCAGGATAGTATCCGAAGGCGGGAATAACCTGTTGGAATACATTAATGACCAGGGTATCCCGGCTGAGGGGGAGATCATGGTCCTTTCCCAGGATCGCCATTACTATTATGATGAGAGCGATCTGAAAAACATCAGGATACTTGTAAATATAAAGAAGCTCAATCTGATTGAGCGCCTTGATCTGTTCCTTGATACGCTTTTCCGCATTCTGCCTCCGGAAGCGGATTTTATAGGATGTTTCACCGACAGCAGGATGCTAAAAAGGGACAATGGATTCACACTGTATCATTCCACTAAGCTCCTCAATCAGCTAATAAGTATCCTCGACTCAAAAACGAATCATTACATGAACAGGGACCAGGTTCTGAGTCTTTTTGCCGCCAATGGTTTCAAAGTTTATGACATGACCGAGAAGGACGGTCTCACTTATTTTCATGCAAAGAGTATACGCAAAAAGGCAGAACTGAGGGCCTAAAAATATTGAAAGCCGGAGTGGCTGTTAACAAGAATTAAAACCATAGCTCATGAAAACAATTTACCAGATCACATCATGCGAGACAGGAGTGGTGACCCTGAGAAGAAGGAAAATTGCAAAGGCCCTGCGCTGGTGGCTGCGTGAGAACGGGCATGCATTCAATTATTTCTATTTCCTGAACTAGTTACATGACAACCGGTACCGGGGAATTCCGTTAAAGATGCCTATATTTATAACATTAACGGGATACCGATATCATGGCAATACTGAAGTCAGAAGCAAACCCATTGAGGCGGGTTGGCCCCGGATTCTCAAGGATGGTTGCAAATCTGGACAACCTCATGTTGGTTGTGTGTGAATTCACGAACGGACCTGCGGAGGATCCTGATCCCTTCCACAGTCATCCGCATGAACAGATTACCTATGTTGAGGAAGGAGAATTATTCCTCTTCTGCGGGGATGAAAAGCACTATCTGAAGAAAGGTGATATATACACCATACCTTCAGGGCTGCCGCACGGAATCCAGGTCCTGAGCAGTAAGGTGAGGCTGATCGACTGTTTCACTCCCCTGCGGGATGAATTTATTGAACCCGGCGTCTGATCAGCTATTCGGAAAGATACTCCAGGAGTTTTCGCCTGTTCTTCCTGAATTCATCAATATTATTATCATACCTGTCGAAACTGTAAATAATGATATCAGCCAGGTATCTTGCTTTTTCCGGTGATTTCTTTTCGAGCATTTTCAGGAGTTCATAGTCGGCTATACCATCGCGCATGGCATCAAATCTTATGGAACTCAGTATTTTCCCGTTTCCGGGATAGATTATCCACGAATCGCCCCCCGGCAGAATGTTTCCTCCCTCGTACTGGATGGATGTTTGTTCTTCAAACGGGTTGCGGTTCCAGTAGTTCAGGCCCCAGTGCAGGTAACCGGGGATATTGTATTTGAAGTTGAGCCAGTGAATAAACCGTGTTTTAAGTAACGGAAGTTCTATGAACCGGTTAGCGTATTCACCCTTCGGCGACAGGCAGGTATAGAACCATGCCTCTTTTCCTGATTTATTCTGCTTATCATAAAACTCAAAGTCGGCATTCATGAAATCGAGCTGGGGCACCCAGATATCGAGTATTCCCCCGAGATTTTTGCTGTGGCATGCTTCGATAAGGGGGATATCCGGAACAATGCTTTTTACGAATCGGGCAATCTGTATGTAACTCCCGAAGTTCTGTTCGGTCGGTTCGTCGGCAATATGTTGCATGTAGAATTTATCCCATCCCTTTTCCTTAAGGTGATCCTTAAGCTGGGTGAGGAATTGCTGATAGAAATCCCTTGCCCGCTGGTCGGTAATTGGAAGGCGGTCAAACCTGTTTGCGGGTGCATCGGAATTATTTGGCACCATAACCACGAATTGTGAGTTCCAGTCACCGGCACGACCTCCGATATGTCCGCCTTCTATTCTGCCAATAACGCCTTCACTGATAAAAATATCGACGACCTTGTCGAAATTTGCAAAGTCAGTCTTCCACTTTCCATTTTCAAACGAAAAGGCCGACAATTCCAGCGGAGATATGATTGCAACATTTTGCCTGTACTCGGCCATTTTTGAGGCGAGTTTCCTGATAAGTTCAAAATGCTCTGCTGAATACTGACCTACAGGCCTTCCCGAATTCAGGAGTCTAAGCCTGGCAGTATCCATTGCAAACCAGTTTGTCACCCAGAGGCTTGTTGTACCGACGGTAACCGGGTAAACATTCACAGTATAGTCCCTGGAAACTGAAAAATTCTTTTTGTTGCATGTTCCGGTTATTGTAACGGTCCCGGTGTATGAACCGCTGGCGGCATCAGCGGGAACGGGTATTGAGATCCAGATTGGCCGGGCATTCCCGAACTGAACATCGATTGCCTCCTCTTCGAGGACAGGATCGGGATAATATCCTGAAGCTGAAACGATACGGTCGCGCGAGTAGTCCCAGATTGTCCTTCCCACCCTTACATATCCCACAAATCCGGTTTTCGCCTGCGGGAGGCTGTTTGTGCCGTTTGTTGCCCGTGTTACCGTTACTCTGAGGTTTTTTATTGAATACGATGATCTTACAACGAACTGTAAAGTAGCATACTCTCCCCGTGCAACGTCGCTGACCGCTTCTTTTTCAGTAAAATAGGAAGCCTCAGCAAGAACCTTCTCCAGGGGATCGACGTATGTAAACATCAGATTGTCCTTATCAAAACCCGGTTTGCAGCCTTGAAAAGCCAATGAAGCAACGGCCAGGATAACGGCCAGCGAATTCAGCGCAGATCTTTTGTGAGATGATTTTTTCATGACTATATGGATTGTTTGGTGATTTGCATTCTCCGGTCATTTCAATAAAGATAAACCACAATATTGATTTAAAAAAGGGAGGCATCACAATAATTCAGAAACCCGGAAATTTATTTGTGACTTTTATCACCAGACAGTGTGCAATCAGGTTCCGTTTCTGTAATCAGGGAGCGGATCTGGCAGCTGCGGCAGCGAGGAACTTCCTCAGTTCCGGGTAAAGTTATCAGGAACGGAAGAAATGTCGCTGACTGCTATAAACTCGACAGGAATGTTGAATGCAGCAGATATATATTCACCTCTTTCAAGAATATCTTCATCATCCTCCTCATAATACCATCTGATAACGGCTTTTTTCATCATCAGCCTGACGCCCGATATTTTTTTTATTATTGAAACGAGGATCGCAGTGCTGGAGCTGTTCAGGTACTCAAATGAAATGATGACATATGTAACGTCGGCCGGATCCAGGAGGTAATTGTCGATCCATTTCATTATCTTATCTGAAACTTCTTTTTTGGTTTCATTGATTCCCCTTCCGGTAATCCTGATGATTCCCTCAGGATACAGGCGGTATTCCGGGGTATTGTTTTCCGGCGGTATATATAGTGCCTCAATTGTCAATATTCTGTAAATACCTGGTCTGTTCATGGATATTAACGTTGCAGGTTTAAAAATCTTGCAAAGGATGCCAGAATTTAGATATTTCCATATCTTTGGATTAGCGGATCAGAGAATTAAGTCACATTTAAAAATCAGCTATCATGAAAAGCAACAGGTCCGGATTCAGTAGGATTCAGCCAGGTTTTATCGCATTATTGATTCTGACAGGTCTTATTTCGCCTCCTCATCTGACGGCACAGGTGAAGATCTATGTAAACACTGATCTTGAAGGGATCAGCGGCGTTTTTAAGTTTGCGCAGACAAGGGAGAAGGACACTCCGCTGAATATCCAGGCCTGTGAATTTTTCATGGGTGATCTGGCAGCGGTCATTCAGGGGTTAAGGGACGGGGGAGCCACTGAAATAGTGGTACTCGACGGCCATGGCAGCCAGGCAATACTGCCGCATCTTATGGTGCCGGGCGCAAAGTACATTACGGGAGTACCAAGGCCGGGACCCGGTAATTTATCAGGCCTTGACAGTTCTTTTGCAGGTATGGTTCTATTGGGTTTTCATGCAATGATGGGTACCCCTGACGGAGTTTTAAACCATACGCAGAGTTCCCGGTCGGAAAACCGATACTGGTACAATGGCGTTGAATCGGGAGAAATTGCGCAGAACGCGGCCATTGCAGGATACTACGGGGTTCCGGTGATAATGGTAACCGGTGATGATGCAACCTGCCGGGAAGCGCACAGATTTCTGGGCAATAATCTTGTAACCGTTTCGGTTAAAAAGGGATTATCGAGGGAAGCTGCGGTTCTGTATCCTTTTGAAGAGACCCGCAAGGCTCTTTATGAAGGAGCCAGGAAAGCGATGGGTGTAATTTCCTCCTGCAAGCCCTATGTTATCAGTTCGCCTATCAAAGTGAAGATGCAATATCTCAATCTCGACCAGAATCTGCCCAAACCGGAACTTGTCACGGTTGAAGGAACTGCAAAGGACGGGAAGCATATACTTCAGATAGACAGGTAAATTATGCGGCGTATGTTTTCTTTATTTCAGGTTTACGACTTAACAAATAATGGCTCACAAGGCTCAAACGGCTTTTTCCGATCTGCGACCGGTGCATGGCAGGGTTAATAAATGACAGGGAAAAGACTGATCCTGTCTAGATGCATTCAGGTCCTGTCCTTCAGATGTTTCCCGAAAAATTTTCCTGAAATTATTCGCCATAACCCAGTATCGGCTTTGCTTATTTTATTTAATTTTAGTAATGCAAAAAATGTCAGCCAGTATTGAGTCATTGGCAGATCCGTCACAGGATGCCTGTCAATATAATTGTGACTGAAGGGGCTGTGCTATAACCTTCAGGAGCTGTTGCAACTGAATTTGATAATGTCCGCTGCATTCTATGAAAACCGTAATTGCGAGAAGGGTTACTCATGATGGAGTACAAAGGATTTCATTAGTATTTACCTATGACCCTGATTTGATTTCGCTTGTAAAAACTTTTCCCGGTGCACGCTGGAGCAGCAGTATGCGTTACTGGCATGTCCCGGACAGTATTGATACTGCAGGCAGGCTTTCACGGCTATTTAGCGGGAAGGCTTTCCTCGATCATTCAAATATCAGGTACGAAGAAACCGGAAGGTCAGATTCAGCGGCTACCGGGGGTCCGGATGAAATTTTTGATAAGCCGGAGCCTGTAACTAATAAGGAGCCGGGGCAGATCAGTGAATCAGACAGGAAGGATATTGAAAGGTACAGGAGGTGGCTTGAGGCAGGCAGGTTTCCGGAGACGACCATACGCACTTACACCTCGATGCTTGAAAAGTTTCTGAGGTTCGTTAGTCCGAAGGGTGCCCGGGAGGTTACTTCAGACGATATGGTAAGGATAGTTGATGAATTTATTCTTCCCAACGGATTGAGTTATTCATACCAGAACCAGATGATCAGTGCGGTAAAAAAATTCTACAGTGTTATTTACAGGAATGTTATCGAGCCTGGTGCTTTCTCCAGGCCGAGGCGAATACACAGGCTTCCGAATGTTCTCAGCAAGGAAGAAGTTAAGAAAATCCTGGACTCACTGACAAATGAGAAGCACAGGGTGATGCTTAGTCTGGTTTATGGCTGCGGTTTGCGCAGGAGTGAGGTTCTGGATCTGTTGCTGCCTGATCTAGATCGTGACAGGAACCTGGTACATATAAGACAATCGAAGGGATTCAGGGATCGTCTGGTGCCGGTTTCGGAGAAGCTTGTCAGGATGGTTGATCAATATATACTTCATTACAGGCCGGTAAAGTATTTGTTTGAAGGATTTCAGCCGGGCAGCAGATACAGTGAGGCGAGTATTGAGAAGGTTTTCCGTACGGCATATAACAGGGCCGGAATCAGGAAGAGGGACATCACGCTGCACGGCTTGAGGCACAGTTATGCAACGCATTTGCTGGAATCAGGGACGGATTTGCGTTATATTCAGGCTTTACTTGGTCATAAAAGCAGTCGTACCACGGAGATTTACACCCATGTGACCATTCACAGCATAGAGAAGATACGGAGTCCGTTTGATGATCTGTAGCGGTATTGGAATTAGCAGTGACCATAATCTATCCGATTGCATCAGGATGCAACAATAATATTTACCTTTGGTCAACATATAAACAGTTAGCATTCAGGCCCTGCTGCACCAACACGAGGGAAAATTTACGCATAGCGAGACAATTTTGTAATAAAAACAATAAAATACAATTGTTTGAATAGGATAACTGAGTGTATCAATTAGATTTATGGTCGGAGATTTTAAATCATATTTACCTTATATAAAATGGACTCCAATTGTCATATTTCTCTGCCTCTGTTTCTATGCTGTATATAGAAAGATTCAAGACAAAAAATTATTGAAAACTGTCACTAAACCAAATAGAGGCACGAGAACCGAAAGAGATTTAGTGTTAAGACTCCTAAAATACGGAATACCAGCACAGGCGATTTTTCATGATCTGTACATAAGAAAGTCTGATGGCGAATTTTCGCAAATTGATCTGGTAGTAGCTTCAAAAACCGGAATAATTGTTTTTGAAGTTAAAAATTATAGTGGTTGGATCTTTGGAAATGGGAAATATCGAGAATGGACTCAGGTTTTAGCCTATGGACAGGAAAAATATCGGTTCTATAACCCAATAATGCAAAACAATAAGCATGTAGCCGAAATAAGAAAAAAACTTAGACAACTTGAAAGCATCCCATTCTACTCAGTAGTAGTGTTCTACGGAGATTGTGAATTGAAGGATATTACTTTCGTTCCAGACGGCACTTTTATTGTAAAATCAGCAAGAGTGCTAGAAGTCCTAGACCTAATCTTAAACAAAAATGAATTAGCCCCATATACAGACAAATTTGAAGTAGTAAAAGTTCTGAAAGAAGCTGTGTACAATGGAGATAGCGGAGAAATACAAAATCAGCACATACATAATGTTAAGGACATGTTAGGTAAGCATCGTATATTTAATTAAAATAGCACATAATCAGCACATAACAAAGAAATTTATGGTAACCATTGACAGATTAATTCTGGCCCGAAATGCTAACACGGACGGTATGTTTAATAGGCTTGTCACGGTTTTTGCTTTGCTCCTGCCCTTTAGACAAATTTGTAATGGTTCTAGCACCCGGACACGCGCATCTGCACCCAATATAAATCCTGCACCTTGACCATTTTCTGCCTCCGAGACAATTTGTGCCGCGACACTGCGCCAGTGCAACCAACCAGCTTTGTAATCGGGGATAGTTCCCGGCTCCAATAAAACTTGTACCGCGACACGCGTAATGCTCAACAAACTTTTGCACCTGGACTGCAAAAACACGCGCCAAACCCTCCTTGCACCGTGACAGTTTATCGGCCCCGCTGACGCGGGGTACCTGGACCCTACCCGGTGCTGTCGTCGGGTTACGCCTACTAAAACATACCGCCGGGCCGTTAGGGTAGCATTGTCCGCCCTCTTATGTAAGATTTGTTGCCAGGTGGCCGATGCTTTCTTCCAGAATATATCAGCGCCTGGATTAAAATAAAAAGGGCTCCCGCGGCCACCGCTCCCGGCACTTGCATATGGCATTCGGCGGTTTTGTTTTTAAGAAATTTACAAAACCGGTTCATGAGAGCGATCTGCAAGTGCCTCTCCCGGCTGCCCGAGCTAACAACCACGCCCTATTATGTAAGATTTGTTGCCAGGTGGCCGATGTTTTCTTCCAGAATATACCAGCAACGAATGAAAATAAAAACAAGATGGGCTCCCGCGGCCCGTGCTCAGGGCACTTGCATATTGCAATCCCGCGGTTTTGTATCGTAAAAAAATATACAAAACCGGCCCATGAGCGCGATCTGCAAGTGCCCGCCCCCACTGCCCCCGCTATCAACGCCCCCTAACAGGCCGGTAAATGCCATGCTGGAATTTGTTTTATAAGACAATTTTTTGACTTTTTAAGTGTTATGGAAATAACAGAAAGCCAGGTACCTTCAACCCGCACGGCACTTACCGCCGAACGTTAGAAACAAGGTGGCACTCGTCCTTTAAAAAACTCGATTGAAATAAAAATTGCATATTTACAATACCCTGACAAATAACTAGATCACATTTTATGGCTCAAATACATGGTCAGATTGAATCATTGAAAAAATTAAAATATGAATTAGAATCTTGTGGCATTCATAGGTTTAAATCTATTAAAGAGATAAATGATTTCTTAAATAATTTCCAACACGAAAAAGAAGCAATAATAAACACTCAAAAAGAAATATTGAAAAATGAAATCAAGGATTTAAACCTCAGAATAAAAGAGAACCAAGATATATGTGAAAGAACTAAAAGCAAAACACTAATTGAAACAGAAGTTATAATTGACACTATCAGAATTAACGTCGATAATCTTACAGCAAAAGTTAATAAAGGCTTTATTAGCAAGATCTTATATAGTTTTAGACTTAAGAAACAAAAAGAATTATTGAACTATTATAGTTCGAATACGCCTCTGATTATTTCAAAGGCCATCAAGAACATTCAGGAAAAAATCGAGAATGACGAAAATCAACTCAAGTATATTAATGAAAACCTTGAACTAATCATTAATAAGCGAAGCTTACCCGAGATTCAAAAACTGAACAATGTAAAAAGATCGATTGAAGATTTGCACCCACTAATAGCAGGTGCGGTTGGAGAGAGTTTGGTAGTAAAAGAAATAGAGAAATTGCCCGATGATTATATTCTGATAAATGACTATAACCTAAGATTTGGTCGACCGATATATAACCGAAATAAGAACGATAGAATATATTCAATTCAAATCGATCATCTTTTAATTTCAAAATCTGGGGTATATATACTAGAAACAAAAAATTGGAGCAAAAAATCTGTTGAATCATTGGATTTAAGATCTCCCGTGGAACAAATAACCAGGACAAGTTATGCTATGTTCATAATATTAAATGATTCTTGGGATAAATTGACAGAACACCATTGGGGAGACAAACAAATTCCAATAAAAAATATTATAGTCATGATAAATGAAAAACCGAATGCAGACTTCAAATATGTAAAAGTGAAATCATTAAGAGAACTTAATAAATACTTGACTTATTTTGAACCAATCTTCACCGAGAATGAAGTTGAAAGAATCGCAAAATATCTTATTAAAATTCAAGATTAAAAAATCCCTGTTTCTAACACGGACAATAAAATTAATAGGTTTGTCACAAGTTTTGCTTTTACTCCTGCACCTAAGACAGCTTTGTAACCGGGGATAAACGCGGACCGCGCCACTGCAACGCATTAAAATTGTATACCTTGACTAATATATTGTTCGCATCAACTTTGTACCGCGACACGCGTAATGCTAAACCAACTTTGTACCTGGACGGCAAAACTTGCGCCATACCTTCCTTGCACCGTGACAAATTTCTGGCTAAAGTACCGGGATTGGTACCCGGTGCCGCGTCAGGTAACACCTACTAATTTTATTGCCGGGCCGTTGTATGCAAGCTGACAAAAAGGACAATGCGTAACTTAAAAACATAGAATTCTACCTTTTTGAAACACGTATCTAAATGAATAGTAAACTATTTTTCAAACAATTAAATACTACTTATATGAATAAATCAAATTTTATTACAGTTCTAGTTCTGTCTGCAATAATTATTTGCACAAGTTGCAACAAAGAAGAACCGGAAAATGAAAATTTTATTGGTATAGAAAACATTTCGTTCGAAAACTATCCGAAAGTAGATGGCTCCACTTCTTCAAGCGTACTGAATGTAATGGTTGCGTGCAAACTGTTAGGATTACATTATGTATGGATGGAACCAGCAGTTGTTACCGAATGGACTTTACAGCCTGTATATGATGAAATTCCCGAACAATATAAAAACTTTTTTGGCGAACGTGTGAAAAGTTCAAAAACGCATGGTGCATTTATGAATCTGATTGACGGAGAGGCTGATATTATCCTCACACACAGAACTATCTCGCCAGACGAAAAAGTCCATGCCGATGCTGTAGGAGTTACGCTGATTGAAACACCCATTGCGTTAGACGCTTTTGTTTTTGTTGTTAACAAGAATAATCCTGTAAAATCGCTGACGATCAATCAAGTTCAGAAAATATATACAGGCGAAATAACCAATTGGTCGCAGGTGGGTGGTAAAAACGCAAGTATGAAAGTATTTACGCGTCCCCGCAATTCGGGCAGCGAGGAGGTGCTGAGGGAGTTAGTAATGGACGGTTTAGAACCGGCTGATTTTCCGGAAAGCGCAATAGGCGGAATGTCGCAGGTTTTTGGTGAAATTTCACACAACGAGGATGCTATCTGCTATACTTTCAATAACTACAAAAATTTACAAGCGCGGGTGCCTGACAGCGAAGTGCCAAAAATATCTGTCAACAACATTTTTCCTGATGAAAACACTATTAAAAACGAAAGTTACCCTTTTATATCAAAAGTACATGTTGCAATCCGTTCTGATTTAGACCATAATTCAATGGCTTACAAATTATACAAGTGGTTACAGTCCGAAAATGCAAAACCGACTATTACCGAATGTGGATTTCAACCCAAATAATATAACGAAACGATAATTTGAATAACTCAAAAAAGACTTTTAGAAACAGAACAGCCAGCATACAACATTGTGTATAAAACATTGGGGTTTAGGCGGTTAAGTCAAGCATTCTGCCCCGCATCGGCGTTTGTATCGGTTGATAGGTACGAAGCCCGCAATCCCCAACGTTTCATACACGTAACCGTTAGGGTAGCATTGTCCGCCCAAAATGTATAGATCGGTGGAATGTGTTTCCTGACAAACCGGTGTTTTGAACACTCTGGCAGCAACGAAGAAAGCAAGATGGGCTCCCGCGGCCCGTGCTCATGGCACTTGCATATTGCAATCCCGCGGTTTTGTATCGCAAAAAAATATA
>Ga0302243_1000206_pt1 | contig 62780 bp, 34 predicted proteins | sample AAG_UR_Met_MG_FD_193514 | JGI IMG/M metagenome (GOLD analysis project Ga0302243, IMG submission 193514) | Enriched activated sludge microbial communities from anaerobic digester in WTTP, New Holstein, Wisconsin, United States - AAG_UR_Met | ecosystem: Engineered > Bioreactor > Anaerobic >... | reverse complement strand
ACGGCAACACAGAAATTAATAAGCGGCAGTTACCAGCAGCAGATAGCCGCGACAGACGCATTTGTAGACGGAATAAAATGGACATCGGCATCAGTAATAGAAGTAACGGTCGGCGAAGACGGTACGGCAACACAGAAATTAATAAGCGGCAGTTACCAGCAGCAGATAGCCGCGACAGACGCATTTGTAGACGGAATAAAATGGACATCGGCGTCAGTAATAGAAGTAACGGTCGGTGAAGACGGAACGGCGAGCCAGAAATTAATAAGCGGCAGCTACCAGCAGCAGATAGCCGCTACGGATACGTTTGACGAGAACGGGATAAAATGGTTGACGTCCGGAACAATAACTGTGACAGTTGATAATAATGGAAATGTAATTCAAACATTAAGTGAAGGTATGAAATATGTCCAAAAAATACCGGACGGTTATATAGATTTTGAGAATGGAGTTGTTTGGATAGAAGGGGCAGAAATAATAGCTACAGTTGGTAAGAATGGAGAAGTTACATATGAACAAACCGGCGGCAAACAGGCCAAATTATGGGAAAATGCCACGTTAGATGGGAAATCAGTTGCGGCATTTATTGAAGAAACGGCAGGAACAGATGAAAATGGACAGCCAATAATTATTAGAAAGGCATATTATATAGTAGATGGTGTAAAAAAAGAATATACGTCAGGAGAACTCATACTGGCTCAAAGATATATGCTTGCAGGTGCTGATGAAGCTTCTGAAGGTATTAAAATATCTTTTAAAGACGGAGCTATACAGGCGCAAGGAAGCGTTATAATGCCTTGTAGTTATACATGTCAGATAGACGGACAAACATATTCTTTTGATAAAGTTAAAATAAGTTATTCTTCGGAAACAGGCTTTAAATTAGAAACTTTAATAGATTCTACAACTGGAACGGGCAAAACTCCTGAAGAAATAGGAATAGAAATAACGGATACGATGTCAAATGACGAATATCTTAACAAAATGTATGGGGAAATGGGCGGAGAAAGACAAGAAACGCCTCTTTTAACAGATTATCCGTGTGATTTAAATAGTGAAGATAGTATTAAACAGGCTTATTACAAATATTTAGGAGATCTTTCAGGTGTTGATACAGGAACAACTGAGGATGCTGATAATGCTTATGGATATGAATATTTGGTAACTGAAGAAAATGTTCAACAATATATTGATGCAAATCAAAAAATATATTTTTTATTTTTCAGCTGGGATTCTAATGTAAAAGGAAAATCAGTTAATGAATTTTTAGCAGATCAAGAATTGATGACTTATGAACAATTTAAGCAGGCACAACAAAACAATGACAGATATGCATTATTAGTTTCGGAAGCAGACAGAACTTTTACCAGAGCAATTTCATTGGAAGACATTAATATAACCGGATTTGTAGGCGCGACAGATGCTAATGGCGATGAAGTATTGTCTACATTTACTATAAAAGATTCATCAATATCCGCAAACGGAATCAATATTTTGGCAAATGTAACATTAAATAATGTAGGCGATAATATTGAAATGACATACGTTTCCGACAACCCTGATATAAGCGATTCGCCAAATACTGAAAGTAAGGATATCGTTTTATATGAATTAAATGCAGATATAGGTGCAGATAGTATAACTATAAGCAAAACAAATGCAAATGATTCAGCAACAACATTTGAAGCTAATTTAGATGCTGAAACTTTTGATGCCAGTTTTTCTCAATTTCTGGCAGGTTCAAGAGTTGCTATAACAAATTCTGCATTTACTACGCAAAATGCTCAGAAATTATCAAATAATAGAGAAAAAGAGATAATAGAAACATCTTATGATATTGATATTAGCGGAACTGTTACAGTTTTCTGTTCAAATGACACAACAGTTATAGGATTAGGTTCATTAATTATACAAAGAATGGAAGAATTAAATGATTTTTATAGCACGGGTCTGCATCCTTTAGAAGGTACAGGAACAGTTAATATTACCAAAAAATTGGATGACGTTATTGGTTCGGAAATCGGCAATACTGTGACTACAAATTATACATATGACGGATTTAAATATATTCTAGGCGATACAAAATATGTTAGTGCAACAGGGACAGGAAATACTTTTGCAAATCATGCTTTTGAGCAGGGGACAACGTGGTACGGAGAAAAATACAGTAAAATAGAATTTGGTTTTTGGTCCGGTTCTGTTGATGTTACTTCATCTAATCTGACTATAACAAAAAATGCTCTTGTAAGCACATTAGACAGTTTTGGCGGTCTGTTTGTTGCAATAGGTGGAGCTGTTGAAGGAATATGGCACGGATGGGGTGCAGATAATGCCGCATTAAGTTTAGCTTCAACAATGCTTACAGGAAAACATATAACTGAAATTACACAAAAAGATTTAACGGCTGCCGGTTGGGCAGGTGTCGGCGGTATTGTTATGATTGCCGTCAGTATCGGGACAGCAGGAGCCGGACTGGCGGGATTTACAAGTTTTGCAAGTGTAGGGGCGACGTATGCGACTGCTTTTTCAAGTTTGGGGAGTGCTTTATCATTTACGGCATCATTAGCTGTATCAACGGTCATAAATACTTATTTGGCTTCAAGTGCTTTTTATTCTGCTGCCATAAATTTCCAGAAAGGGAATTATATAATGGGAGCATTATCTATAGCCGGAGCATTTTTAACGATGGCTTTCCCAGTTAAGCTCGGTACTTTAGCAACAAAGTCTGCGGAACTTGCAGGAAAAACCGGCACTAAATTAATTCAGCAATCTCCGTTATTAGGACCGCAAAGCGCTGTTGGAAAATTTTTCTCAAATGCAGGCAATATAAGATTTACTGTAGCTGCGTTTTCAACTACAGTAGATGTGGCATTTAAGAATTATTCTAATGGTTTTCTAGACGTAATAAGAACTTTATCTTTGGCCCAGATTGTTGGCGCCGGTGGTAAAATATCAGAAAACAGCTGGGTTAATAAAGAAATTTTCGGCGGTTTAAAATGGGGAACTTTATTTGCGATAGGAGTGTATACTGTCGGCGCTAATGCTGTCAGCGGAATTGTTTATAACAAGGGGTTGGCAATTGCTTTTAATAGAGGACAATTTTTGCCGTCAGTCGGTGCAGGAGGAGTTAAGGTCTTTAATAATCTTGGTTCTTTAACTGGATTTCAAGGTAAAAAAGCATTTTTTGAAGCATGGCAGGGAATAGCAAATCATATGTATTCAATGACAGCTTTACAGATTGGAATGAATATTGCCGGAAAATCTTACAGAGGCGAGTTATTAGGGTTATTTGATTTATCATATATATTACCTGAGTCTGTTTTTAAAAATTTTGCAGGTTTTGTATTTAATGAGATGGGAAGAAGCAGCAGTATTGTAGATGTTGATATGGGAAATAGTTTATTGTTTGGGTCAGTAATGTTTGTCGCAATGCCTTTATTTCAAGGGTTAGCCAGCGGGATAAAAGGAGTATTTTCTCCGATAAGTTTTACAGAGATTTCTTCTGAAACAATATCAGATACGATGTTTAAAAGATTGATTGACGGCATATACGAAGAAGGGTTCTCTGAAAATATTATACAGGGTTTAATAACTCCTTTTGTCGGAGCGAATAATGCCGAATATTTATCTGAATTTTTATCTCCTGACGGAGATGTGGCAATGAATCAATATATGCAAATCGCAATGAGTTCAAATTATAGTACTCAGTCGGGCGCACAAAATACGGCAAATAATCTTACTCAATATTTTACGAGAAAAGGATATAACGGCATAACAGCTACCGCTATACAAAATGGCGATGGTAAATTTAAAATTTCTATTAATTTTAATGGTGAAAAAATAAGCCGGATTATCAGCAGCAGGTACGCAGATGCTCAAATAATTAATAATAACGGTATTATGACTATATCTTCTGTTGGAGTTGATATTGCTCAATTAGCTGAAATTATTGGGATTGATTCTTCTAATATAACTGTTAATCCGGACGGGAAGATAACTCTTAATTTGAATACGGTGTATAGTTTTAACAATCAAAGAGAATTCAGATATTTTATGGCGGCAGTCGGAGCAATTGTAAACAACAGAGTAGGTATAGATAAAGATTTTGGCGGATTTATTGAACTCAATAAACAAATTATAACGGCACAATCTGTTCTTAAAGCTAATAATGGTTTTTCTAATACAATCATATCACAAATTTTAAGCGCTTTTAAATATGGCACAGGTTCTGTTGATATGACATCACAAATGAAAATTTTAAACATTTTAGGAGCATCAGGAGCAATAAATGCCGACGGCAGCATAAATTATGAAGCTTTAAAAAATATAACAGATGATACGGATATGGCAGCAGCTAGCAAAATTATTCAAGGTTTGGTAATAGCTAATAATATAATAGGAAAAAGAATAGGTATAAAAAGTTATTTTGATATAGCAAGTGTTATCAGCAATATGCAGATTCAGAATGATGCATATAATGCAGAAACTCTGTTAGAATTATCTTCAATAGGCTCTTTGGCTGAACATGGTATGATAATACCGGAAGTGGTTCTTGCCGTATCAAAAAAAATTCAGGGCATAAAAATTCCTGTGACCAGTTTAAGCGATAGTCAGTTAAGATTATTTGAAAGTAATTTGGCGGTAATGAAAAATTCTCTCCAATCTGCAACTGCGGATTCAACTGGATATTTTGACAGCCAGATTAAATCGGTTCAGATTGAAATAGGTATAAGAGTTCAGCAACAGATTGACCTTGAAATTGATAAATTGAATAAAAAGACGGGCAGAACTGATTTTGATAATTTGAGATTAAAATTTTTGGAAGATTTACAAAAAGAGATGGCAAATATTGAGGATAAATCACAATTGGTATTGATGCTCAGAGGAGTAATAATAAATCAGACAGTTTCGGATCTTATGAGCGGATACAAGAATGCTATATCAGAGGCAATAGACAAAGAAATAGAAAATCAAAAACAATATACAGATAGTGCGATAAAACAAGCTGAAACGGTTGCACATAATCAATTAAAAAATTTAACGGCATTGGATTTAGTTGCATCAGTTGCAAATATTTCTGAATTTGCTGATGTCAGACAACTCCTCGCCGATAAGCCGCTGTCAAAAATCATAAATAATGAAAAGATATCAGGAATAACTTATGCAGACGGCGCTCTTAAAATAATCTTTAACGATAATAACATCAAACCTTTGACAACAACAATTACAGATCTTATAGATATGGGATTTAAGATAGACATTATTGAAGCTGTTTCTAATGAAACAGATAACGGAGTTATAAAATTATCTTTTAGTGTTACAGCTGGTGATAGCGTCTATAATGTTCAAAACATGACTTTAAGCGAAAAAGATATTCAGTCTATAATAAATTCAAAAGACAGTAAAAATAATAAATTATTAATATCTTTGATAAACGCCAGTGAAAGCATAATTAAAAAACAATTATCCGGGCAAAAAATAGATGTAATTGGAATACAAGAAATATTTAAAGGTATAAAATTAAGCGATGAGCAAGAAATATTATTAATTAACGCGCTTAAAGAAATACAAGAGTCTAAAGATGCCGTATCTTTAAAACAAGCTATGCAAAAATTCCAAAATATTTTGTCTGATTTTGCAGCTTTGAATAATAAAGATACTAAAGGTACTGAAAATGAAAAAATTGGAGCAGCAGCTCAGAAGGTATTGGCATTAATTGAATCATTAAAATCATCAGATGAATCAATTAAATTATCAGATGAGTTGTTGGATACCAGATATGAACAATTAAAAGTTAGATGGTTAAACGGATATGCCGGAGAATTCTTGTATAAATTTTCAACTGTGGCAAATATATATGCAAATGACATTATAATGCAACAAGTCAGAAAACCGACAATTACCGGAACTTATAAATTTGACGGGACAAATGTTTCGCTTAGAATGGCTTCAGAAGAACTTATATTATTGGCGGAGACACTAGGCATAAGTTCTGTTGAAGACTTAAATGAGTTAATAGCTATTTATGAATATAATTATAAAAATATAAAAAGAGCACGCCCTGGAACAGAATATGAACAAGCAGTAGCTGAAGCAAAACAAACTGGAAAGATGAAAGCTACCGGATACACGACTTATGAAAGTCTGATGCCAAGGCTTTATGCATTACGTGATATTATGAGAGATAACAAAACATGGAATAATATAGTTGAAATGACAAACAGACAAAAAACCTTTGTCAGAGATTTTATAGCTTCTAATAAAATTAAAAATGGGCTTACCGCAAGCGCATTAGATGCTTTAAGAACAGAATTGCAGAGAAAAATATCATTAAATCTTATTTCCGCTGAAGAAGCGGCGATAGCAATAAGAATATTTGGACAAGAATGTGTAAGAGGAGCAAGATTATTTGAAAATAAAAAAGAAGGAACATATTACACATATCGCGCTTCACAGGCAGAAATAGTAAGTTCATTTTTAAGAGGTGAAAACGCCGCGTTAGGTATGGGCGGCGGGAAAACGATATCATACGCTGTTGATGCGATTTTACATAGGATTATATTGGGACAAAATGCAAATATAGAAATATTGGTTGGCAATGATGATCCTGCAAATTTTGTAAGCGACTTAGTTCGTGATGAAAATGGTGATCCTATTAAAGGAGAGGCTAAAGCGATATTGGATTTTGCAGGATTAAGAGTAGCCAATTTGGATGATTATAAAAAGAAAGGAGAAGCTACGGATATATCAGGGGTACAAAATATATATGCAGATCCGAATACAATTGTTATTGTTACTCCTACGACAAAAGCTCATATGCTAAACGAAGCAATAAGTTTAGGACTTGGAGATGGCGTAAAATTAACAACGGCATTAAACAGCGTAAACAGAGTATTGGCAGATGAAGTTCATTTGTGGGCTCTTACAACAACGGCGGCCGTAATAGGAGGGAATAATAATCCGCCTAGCAATGATGTTATATCCAAAATGCTGGATATAGCAGATAAAATAAACGCTGAAGAAATTGTAAGACAGCTTGAGATGCAGAGAAGTAATCCAAACTGGGAAATAAAAGTCAAAATTAACGGACAAGAAGTAATAATAAGAAAATATAATGAATTTGCTGATGCGGATAACGATATGATAAATGCCTCCGGCAATAATATTAGACTTATGGCAGTTATAGGTTCAACAAGCGGAAAGAGAACAATAAGAATGTCAGAGGAGCTTAAAACGTCTTTAAAAGATATAAATAGTTCGGAACTTGACAGTATTTTGAGAGGATTATTTACAACTACCGAAAATGGCGGTATGGCCATATGGAGTACCGAAACATACGGCGAACAGGCCGACAATAAAGTTAAACCTATGGGTGCTTCTATTCAGACAAATATGGTTATAGGTGATATTAATTTACAAATGGGTTTTGCGCTTAGATATGCTTTAGCCAATAAGAGTATGACGATGGCTGACAAAAGTGAAATAATTAAGTTTATTTCAGATTCAACGCAAACGAGCGATACTTCAATGCAAACATCGCTTGCGGCATTATATGCCGGTTCTCATGCTAACATAGTTGGCGGTTCAGGAACAGTATCAGGACTTGAACAGTTGATTATAGGCAGATCAGGAGCAGGTATAATAAATAATATTACAGGCGAAATGGTAAATCCTAACGATTATAAAGCAAAAACGTACGGTACAACGCAAGAAACCGTATCGGAAATATTGGGGAGAGTTACAAAATCAGATGCGACATTAGATAATGCTTTATTCCTAGCAAGTTCTGATGCGGATATTCAGGCTATAATTGAACAAGTTAAAAAGCAATTTGAAGACGGAACAATCCCTTCATCATTTGAAGTATATGTTTTTGCAGGCCAACAATGGGGAAAAATGATTATTGATAAATCGGTCGTAAAAATAATTCCTCTGGAATCAGGTATAGGATTGACTGATATAGCAAAAGATTCAACAAAAAACCGCATAATTATTGCAAATGAGTTTGGTATGACAGGTATAGATTATCAGGGAAATTTTGAATTGTGTCAATGGAATGCGGATTTGATGAGTAATGCGAATCTTGCTCAGTCCTTAAAAAGAGTCGGAAGACCAAAAAAATCAGGCGGCAATTGGGAACAAAACAGAACCGTATTTTATAATGCGTCGGAATATCAGTCAAGAATTACTGAATTTCAATCAAATTCATCTTTGTTAGAGGCGGCGTTAGATCTTTGGGAAGGAATAAAAGCACAAAACAGCGATAATCAAGGATATCTTGAAAATGAAAAAGCAAAAAAAATGATGGAATTATTAAAACAAAATAACTGGCGGATAGAAAATGTTATAGGTAAAGAAATCAAAGTTAACGGATATTTGTTTGAAGTAAGTTATGAGGATATAGTTGAATTTGCTGCTAATATACAAACTTTATATTCAGTGGATTCTTCAGTAAGATTTGCATTAAGTGATGCGATGAGAGACAGAATATTATTGAGTGTTTTAAGAGATTTGCAACAGAGAACCACAGGAGCAAATAAAATACTAGTAACACAAATATTAAATGAGGCGTTGGCTAAAGGCAAATCGGCTGTTGATTTTAGTTATGAAAGCGCTAAGAATTCTGACATAACTACTTCTGTACAGGTAATAGAGGATTCTTTCAGAAGAATATATGAAGAAGCTCAGATGTATTTTAACAGACTAGGTCCTTTAAAAGGCGAGGCAGGAGAAGTTGTAAAGAGTCAATTGCAACAATTAGAGATTGCTAAAAATTACATAGGTATGGATACTATTAAGGATAAAGGACTTTCCGATACAATTGATTTGTTGGAGTTTATGCAAGTGATTAAATCTTTTGAAGAATATATTCTTCCTATTCGTTCCGGAACTAAGGCTGTAACAGAACAAAATATTTTATTGGAGCATGCCATAAATAAGGCAGGTTTAAATGAAGAACAGCAAATACGTGCAAAACAATACGAGCAATTTATTAATAAGCAAAAAGGCATTTTATGGACCGAACAAAATGGTAAAAAAATATTAACGGCACAAGGGAGAATTTATGCCGGACTTGCGCAAAACAGTGTTAATAATAATAGTTCCATGGTAAATAAAATCATAAAATTATTGTTAAGTTTATTAGGCGGCGGTGGATCAGGTAAAGAAGAAGAAATATTACTGTATTTTACAAACAAATTAATTGAGAATAATATAACTAATATAAGCGGAATAAATGAGGTTATAAATACATTGTCAGGCATTAAAGGGATAGAAACACAGTTTCAAGGTAAAATAACGACAATAACACAATTAAAAAATATTATAAATGCACAGCACCCCAGAGGCTTATCAGAGACTGTAAGAGGCAGTAAAATACCTCGGGCTCAGTCAGTTGAGATATTAAGGCTTTTTGATAAAAACGGAAAAACAGTTAAGTTATATGATGACAAATTGATCAAACATTACAAAAATATAATAAAAATGAAATTGAAACCCGAAGAAAAGTTTAAATTATTCGCTGATAAATTTTTAGATTTTAAATCTTCAAAATTTATAACTTTTGTAAGTGAGATATTAAAATATGCGCTGATATTGCCTATTATGGGTTTATTCAATAAACTTTATGGAGTACAACCGCAGATAGCCGGTTCTGAAATTAATATATTAAATTCATTTAGGCAAACAGGAGCAATAGCTACGTCATCGGCTCTTAAACAAATCATTGCATGGCAAAAACACGGTAAAGGAGGGATAGTAGAAACATTATTTAAAATATCTGTTTTTGTTGTTGATAAAATTTCACTTATTTTCAGTAGTTTATTGCTTAATAGAGCCGCCAAAAAATTGGATTTAATAGTTGATCCTGCATTATCAGAGGTAGCAAGTTTAAGTGACGAAGAACTGAAAGCAAAGATGGCAATGGCAGGAATTGAAATAACGCCTGAAACAGATACGGCTATAGGAAATATGAGACGGGTTCTGAGCGGAGTGTCGCCGGCAGTTTCTGAAAGACTGGGTAAAGATATGAGATTGTCCGATATATCTAAATTTATAGATATGACATCGGCTGTAAGTATTGCGGACAGTCAGGAAAGGTTGTCAAAAGCAAGTTATCAAACGGTAGCGGATATGTTGAAATTTACAAAAGCGCAAGGTGGGGTGTCAAAAGCAATAAGAGGGATGAAAAAGAAGATTAGTGAAAAATTTATGAATGAACAACAAAAACTAGAAACTATGTTAAATGGCATGTCAGATGACAGTAAAAAAATGGAAGAAATAGCAAAGCAAGCAAGGATAAAATTCTTTGAAACAGATCCGTACAGTCAGGTGCCAGAAGGAGAAATTAAATTAAAAGATATTGTTGCTTATGCAGAACATTCGGCTCAAAGCACAGGAAGAAGTTTAGAAGAAGAGTTAGAAATAGTATTTGCGACATATTATCCCAAAAAAGATCCCAACAAATTATTTGCAAAATACAAACTTATGAACCAATATAAAAACGGTAAAACAGATATATGCGCTTTACTTACCGCGGATGAATTTGCTAAAGACGATGTTTATGAAGAAGATGGAATCCCTAGTGATGAATATAACAAGATTATCAAAGGGAAAACGTTAAAAGAAATAAGGGAATATTATGTTAGTTTGTATGGGCAGGATAAAGCCGGCAAAATGATAGAGAAAGATTTAAGTAGATTTGGACTAAAGTGGGCAATTATCAGGCAGAATGAAACTCAATTAGCAAGAATATTAAAGAACAACGGGATAGAAGAAGGGAAGATAAAAGAATTTTTAGATACATTTAATCTTGGCGAATTGTCTGAATTAATGAGTAAACAATTCTCTATTATGATAGAAAAGAAGTTTATAGATATAGATGTTATAAAAACATATGCGGGATCTGCAAAAGAAAATATAATAAAACAAATAAAGGCTATAACTAATGAACAAATAATTAAGGTATTAGATAAAGATGAAATGGCATCGGCTGCCGATCAAATAAGCGCTGCTGTAGATAAAATAAGCTCAGTATTGACTATGGCTGGATTAAACATTGAACAGATAAAAGAAAATGAAAGTACAATAACGATGTGGTTATTTACGGCAGATGTCGTAAAGAAATACGGATACAAAATAAAATTTGAATATCCAAAAACAATGGCAGAATTATCGGTAGCAGAGTATGTTTTTAAAAATAGGCTTTTTAATCGTACGGCTATGGACGAAATAAGAGATAGATATATTCAGAAGAGTTATGAAAAGTTAATGAGTGGTGAAGACGGATTTGCCGGATTAAGCGAAGGCGAGAGAGTGGATTTCTTTAAATTGATAGGGTTGGATTATGAGCGGATGATGAAAAATTACGGTAAATTGGAGACGGTGGCAGCCGAGAGCATAGCGAAAAAAGCTATGACGATAAAAGAGCAGAATGAGACCGTAAAGAAAGTAATGGATAAATTTAGCGTAAAAGAATTAAGTAATAGTGAATATATAACGGCGGTTGGTATATTGATAAGCAAAGGTGTGATAAGCGCGGAAGAATTAATAAGGAACAACAGTGCAATATCAGTGATATTGAAACAAAAGACAGTAGGTAAGATAAAAGAAGTATTTGGGGCTGAATTTGAGGGGAAGATGGAAGTATTAGGATTAAGCGAAGCGTTTAATAATTTAAATAAATTGACTGAGAAGTATAAAGGAGAGACGGAAAGAGCGGTAATAAGCAGTATGGCGATATCTGAATTGACAAATGTTGAAGAGTTGTTAAAAGAAGGAAAAGAAGGGACGGAAGCGATGGCAAAGAAGATAGAAGCATTAGGGAAAACGGTAACGATGAAAGAAGTAAAAGAGATAGCGCAGAGGGAAGGATTGCAGTTCATAGGGGAAATAGTTAATGAATTGCTGGGGACGACAAAAGGAATACTAGGAGCATATAGCAGTTATGAAAGCACAAAGAGAAGATTAGTAGAGTTAGGTATAAGCGATGAAGTATTGGAGAACATGACGATAAAGAGCATAGTTGATGATAAAGAGATGGTGGTAATAGTCAAGGTGCTGAAAGACAGTGGTATGAAGATAGAGAAAATAGAGAAGATATTGAAGAATGCGGGGAGCAGGAAACAGGAAGTAAGCAAGTATTTGAAAGGTTTGAGTATAAAAGAAATGGAAGAGGCGGTAAAAGGTCTTAGCGAGTCCGGCAGAGAAAGTTTGTATGAGTATATAGGGATAAATTATGCAAGAGTAATAAAGAATAAAGCTGCGATAATAAAGAGTTCAAAGATGCCTGAGAGATTGGCGGAAGAATATGCAGAAGGATTAAGTGTCAGTGATTTAGATAATAAGTGGAAAGTAAAAGAAATCAAGAAGAAAGTAGATGCAGAGATAAAGAAGAAATATTATGATAGTGTTACATTGGAACAATATGAGGGATACAGCGAGCAAGAGAAAGCGAAATACGGAGCAGACGCAGGAATTATAGCGGGTAATGCGGAAGAGTTGGCAATAGGCAGTGAAGATGATTTGGTAATAAAAGCGAAGATAGTTGGAAGTATGAAGATATCGGAGATAATGGATAAAAAGACGGCAGAGAAAAAGGTTAAGAAGATAATGTCATCGGAAGCTGTAGTAAATAAATATTATAAGATGATGGATTATGAAGAATTCATGGCGGCAACGGAAGTAACGACGGAAGGTACCTATGCTAAGAATAATAAGGCGACGATTGAAAAGAGAGAGGCAATATTGGGATCCGAGGGATACGCAAATTTAAGGAAGAATTACGAGAACTTGAGCAGAGCCGCAAGATTTGGAGAAGGAGTAAAGGGTGTAAGCGCAGCAGTATTGTCATTAAGTGAAGAAGAGGCATATAATTCTATAAAAGCAGTGGCTACAGAAGGACAGTTGACGGAAGAACAGGCAAAAGTTGTAACTGCTATAAAAAAGCCGGTTGTAAAAAAGACTATAACGCCTGCTGTTAAAAAAGCGGAGCAAGGGATTGTTGTAGCAGGAGAGAAGAGTTTTGTAAGAAATTGCGCCGATGTTGCGATAGATACGATAGGAAAGATAATACCGTTGAGGCAGTTAACGAAAGCGGCGGTAATGGCAAATCCGTATGCAGAAGATATGCTTTTGGTAGCCGGAGTAGGAGAGGCGGTAGATAAGGCGACAGAGATGGGAGAAGTAAGAGCGAAGACAGGATTAAGTTATGCGGTTGTAGAGGAAGGAGTAGAAGAGATGGATACGCCGTTTATAGCGTATATAGAGACGAAAGGAAGTAAAGTAGGACATGTAGTAACGGTAACATCATTTAGTGATGGTATAGTAATATATACAGGTACAAATGAGAAGGGAGAAGTAGTAGAAGAAATCAAGAGTATGGAAGAATTTAAAGCAGAAGGTTTTACCGGAGTCGTACTTGCGAAGGAAGGATTAGAAGGATTAAGTTATTTGGACAAAGAAACAACAGGAGTGATAGAAGGAATATTTAAAGGATTGAAGTCTAAGAAATATGAAGGCGGCAAAGAGATGATGGAAGAAGTAATAAACGGAGTAACGTCGCCGAAGGAATTATCGGAAGCATTGACATATGTGTTGAAGATATGGGGCAGGAGCGCAGAGGAGATGTTGGAATATATAGGATTAAATAAAGGTGATATAGGAAATAAAGAAGCTATAGTGCAGGCAAGTATGGATAAGATGGCACAAGCGATAGAGATGGGAAAAGAAGGAAAGATAAGCGCGGCAGAAGTAAGGGTAGAGATAGCGATAGTAACGGCGATGAGAGATTTGTTAATAACGGCGAGCAGTCAGGAAAAGCCGGCAGATTGGATAGCAAATACGGATTTTGATACATTGATGTCAAAGTTGGTAATAAGCAGGGCGGTAAATCAGAATGTGATAGTAAGAGGGATAGAGAGAGGTTTGGCGGGAGTGACGGCGGCAGATAGCGAAGATTTTGTAATAGATGTAACAAAGCTTCAGAAAGCGGTAAGGGATAGGAATTTAATATTTGCAAAAGACGCGAAGATAGAAGACGTGATGAATTTATTAAAGGATACGAAGACGGATAAATTCAGGACGCCGTTGATGAGACTTACAGATATCAGAGCGGTAGCCGCAGCAGCATAAAAATAAAAAGCAGAAGTTTTAAACACTTCTGCTTTTTATTTTGTTGTTATATTTATTTTTTATTTTGCGCTTGATGTTTCTATTTTATTAATAGTTTTAGGTTTAGGAATTTTTTTAGTATCAACTAAATTTTGCAATTTATTCGGGGAAGGAACTTTTACTTGCATTCTAGGAACTTTTGGAGCAATTCTTTTGGGAACAGTTCTCATCCTATACGGATAATTTAAATTTTTTGTTGCAGGTTTTGATTTTATTCCGGCAAAATAACCCGCAAAAAAACACAGCAGACAAACTAATACTATCAACAAAGGCTTTTTCATTTTTTTCTCCTTTATAATACATCCATTTTCAGTAATTATATAAACTCAAATAATAAAAATCAATCATATTGCGATTATTTGTTTTTTTTATTATCGGTTCCGTTGACTTATGGAATCTAAAAAAGTTAAAATCTTCTTTATAAGAGGTGATTTTATGCGTAAAAACATATATGCCGATTTAATAAATATGAAAAAAGGCAATGAAAAGATTGCCATGATTACATGTTACGACGCTTCCATGTCAAAACTGTTTTCTGTTTCTTCAGTTGATATTTTGCTTGTCGGAGACACGCTCGGAATGGTAAAGCTCGGGTATGAGAATACTTTGAGCGTTACAATTGACGATATGATACATCATACGAAAGCCGTAAAAAGAGGCAATAAAGGCGGCAAAATAATAGTTACCGATATGTCTTATAAAACATATGAAGATAATCCGCGGGAAGCCGTTATAAATGCAAAAAAACTTATGGATGCCGGAGCGGATGCAGTAAAAGTTGAAGGCGGACTTGAAATTCTTCCTTCAATAAAAGAAATATTAAAAGCGGGGATTCCCGTTATGGGACATCTCGGGCTTCTTCCTCAGTCAGTTGAAAAAACCGGCGGTTTTAAAGTTCAGTGCAGAGATAAAGAATCAATCAAAAAATTACATGATGATTCGCTTATTTTGCAGGATGCTGGCGTATTTTCCATCGTTTTTGAATGTATCCCGGAAAATGTGGCAAAAGACGTCGTTAGCAAACTTGACGTGCCTGTAATAGGCATAGGAGCCGGGAGATATTGCGACGGACAGGTTTTGGTAAGCGATGATATGCTCGGTATGTTTGAAGATTTTACTCCGAAATTCGTAAAAAAATACGCAAATCTTTCTAAAACGATAAAAGAAGCGGTAAATTTATACGCCGCAGAAGTCAAAAACGGAAAATTCCCAAAAGAAGAGAATACATATAAATGAAAGTAATTAAGAATCCTTTGCAGATGCAAAAAATAGCGTTGTTGACGGCAAAAAAAGGGAAATCAATAGGTTTTGTTCCTACGATGGGCGCATTGCACGAAGGACATATATCTTTAATAAAAAAATCGGTAAAATCAAACGACATAACGGTAGTTTCAATATTCGTAAATCCTATACAATTCGGTCCGAAAGAAGATTTTTCAAAATATCCAAGACCCATACTCAACGATAAAAATATATGCAAAAAAAACAAAGTTGATTTTTTATTTTTGCCGGATGCCGATAATCTGTACGATAAAAATTATTCAACATACGTTGAAGTAAATAAATATTCGCAATTTATGTGCGCAGTATCAAGACCGGGACATTTTAAAGGAGTGACGACTGTCGTATCAAAATTGTTAAATATAGTAATGCCGGATAATGCGTATTTCGGACTTAAAGATTACCAGCAGTACGTAATTATAAAAAAGATGTCCGCCGATTTAAATTTTAAAACAAAAATTACGGGCTGTCCGATAGTCAGAGAGAAAAACGGCCTTGCGATGTCCAGCAGGAATAAATATCTTACGCCTGAATATAAGGAAAAAGCCGGCAATATTTTCAAAAGTCTTCTTAAGGCAAAACAAGATTTTAAATCAAATAAAAATATCAAATCAATAGCGGCCGATATAAAAAAATCGTTAAATAAAATTGAAACTGCTATAATAGATTACGTTGAAATACGCGACTGGCAAACGCTTGAAGCGGCAAAGCAAAGCACAAAAACTGTCGTTATCGCCGTTGCCGTTAAAATACAAAATGTAAGACTGATAGATAATATAGTTTGTTCAAAGTAAACTACGGGGGATTTATGATTAAAAAAAGAAGACAATATTTAGTTAAACCTAAACTACAGTTGAAGTATTTGACGATTCTCGGATTTATTATTTTAATTTCGGCTGTTTTAATTTATTACGTCTTTCTTGATACGCTTTTAAGTTCTCCCGGTATGGACCAGCTCAGCGCAGGCGCCGTCAAACATTTTGTAAATTCATATACCAGCGGTTTTTTCTGGGCGGTATTGATATTTATGGCTATTATATTAATTGAAAGTATTTTTTATTTTCACAGGCTTGTCGGACCTATTTTCTTTTTTGAAAAAGTAATGAGACAGGTCGGCGAAGGCAATTTCGTGCAGAAAGTCCATTTCAGAAAAAAAGACGAAACAAAAGAACTTGCGACTTTAATGGATCAGGCGCTTTCAAACGTAAAAAACGCCGTGCTTGACGATAGGAAAAAAATAGAGGAAATAAAAATTGCCGTTACCGACGGAAATATAGAAAAAGCAAGACAATTGCTTTGCGAACTTACTCAATGGTTTAAAATAGAAGACAATCAAAAATGATAAAAACGGATTATTTGGTTATCGGAAGCGGCATTGCCGGTTTAAGTTTTGTTTTAAAAGCCTGCAAAACCGGAACGGTTTCTCTTATCACAAAAAGAAAATTGTTTGACGGCTCAACCGGCAGGGCGCAGGGCGGAGTCGCCTGCGTATCCACTAAACAGGATTCTTTTGAAGAGCATATAAACGATACTTTGACGGCCGGCGACGGTTTGTGCAACAGGCAAAACGTTGAGCTTCTCGTAAAGTCTGCTCCGGCAAGAATAAAGGAACTCATTTCGCTCGGCGTTAAATTTTCAAAAAGAGATTATAAAAGTTCCGAATTTGAGCTCGGTCTTGAAGGCGGACACAGCAGAAGAAGGATACTGCACGCCGGAGATATAACTGGCAACGAACTTGAACGCGTTTTAATTGAAAATATAAGTAAAAACGAAAATATAACCGTTTATGAAGATTTTATGGCCGTTGATTTGATTCTTGACGATAATAAAAAATGCTGCGGCGCATACGTTTATGACGTTCAAAATGAAAAAGTTGAAATATTTTTGGCTAAAGTAGTGATTCTTGCAACCGGCGGCGCAAGCAAAGTTTATTTATACACTTCAAATCCGAATGTCTCTACAGGCGACGGCGTAGCCATGGCTTACAGAGCCGGAGCCGATATCGCAAATATGGAATTTATACAATTTCATCCCACGTGTCTTTATCATCCGTTGGCAAAATCATTTTTAATTTCCGAAGCCGTCAGAGGAGAGGGCGGAGTTCTGAAAAATAAAGACGGCGTCGCTTTTATGGAGAAATATCATCCGTTAAAGGATTTGGCGCCCAGGGATATTGTGGCAAGAGCCATAGATACCGAATTAAAAAAATCCGGCGAGGATTTTGTTTATTTGGATATTACCCATAAATCACAGGCATTTTTCTTTAAAAGGTTTCCTAATATTTATCAGAAATGCCTTGAATACGGCATTGATATGGCAAAAGATATGATACCGGTAATACCTGCGGCGCATTACTGCTGCGGAGGCGTTTCGGTAGATAAAGACGCGCAGACTACAATTGAAAATTTATTCGCTATAGGCGAAGTTGCCTGCAACGGCGTGCACGGCGCAAACAGGCTTGCATCAAATTCTCTGCTTGAAGGGCTTGTCTTTGCCGAATTTGCTTATCAGAAAGCAAAAGAGATCGTTTCCAACAGCCGTTATAACGATAAAATAAGTGATTTTATAAATGACAGCACAGGAAACGGGGATCCGACCATAATGCTTCAAAACTGGAATGAAATAAGGCGCATAATGTGGGATTATGTAGGCATTGTAAGAAGTCAGGAAAGATTATTAATGGCGTTAAAAAGAATCCAGATTATAAAAGATGAAGTAATACAGCATTTTAAAGATTTTAAGGTCAGCATGGAACTGCTTGAGCTGAGAAATATTCTTAATGTAGCCGAAATAATAATAATGGCGGCTCTTTGCAGAAAAGAGAGCAGAGGTCTTCACTATATTACCGATTATCCTGAAAAATCAGGCGAAATAAAAAATACGATTATAAATATATACAATCCTTCCGACAATATATAATCATAACCGGCATAATTGTTGAATCATATACAAATTTGATAAAATACTCAGTTAATAAAACATTCAATAAAAGAGGCCGCAATGGATATAATTAAAATCAGAGGCGCAAGACAGCACAACTTAAAAAATATAGACGTAGACATACCTAAAAATAAACTTGTCGTAATAACAGGTTTATCAGGTTCGGGAAAATCATCCCTTGCTTTTGACACGATATACGCCGAAGGTCAGCGCAGATACGTAGAGTCTCTTTCCGCCTATGCAAGACAGTTTCTTGAACTTATGGAAAAACCGGACGTTGATATTATAGAAGGCTTGTCGCCGGCAATATCCATAGAACAGCGAAACCCTTCTCATAATCCGCGCTCTACGGTCGGAACGGTTACCGAAATTTACGATTATTTAAGATTATTGTTTGCCAGAGTCGGGATCGTCCACTGTCCGCAGTGCGGCAAACAGGTAAAACCTCAAAGTTCGCAGCAAATTATAGACGATATAATGAAATTGGAAAATCAAACAATGATTTATATTCTGGCTCCGTTGGTTAAAGGCAGAACCGGAACTTACGAAGAATTATTTTCAAGGCTTTTAAAAGAGGGATTTACAAGAGTAAGAATAGACAATAAAATTTATGAACTTGAAGAATCAATAAAACTGGACAGATATAAAAAACACTCCATAGATATTCTGGTTGACAGAATAAAAGTTTTTCAGGAATCAAAATCAAGAATCGCAGATTCGGTTGAAACGTCGTTAAAACAGTCAAAAGGACTGGTTGCAATCGCGGTTGTTGACGACAATAAAAATGTTAAAAAAGAAACGGTTTACAGCGAACATTACGCCTGTACCGACTGCGGAATAAGCATTCCGGAAATAGAACCAAGGCTTTTTTCGTTTAATTCTCCTTTCGGAGCATGTCCAGAATGCGGAGGGCTTGGGAATAAAATAGAAGTTGACGAGGATTTGGTAGTGCCTGATAAAACAAGAACAATCAACGAAGGCGTAATAAGGGCATGGTCTGAACCTATAACTACAAGAACGCACAGATGGAAAAACGCATGGGGCGGCTATTATAACGAGATATTGGAAGGCGTCTGTAAAGAAAATAAAATACCGATGAATAAACCTTGGACGGCACTTACTTTACAGCAAAAGAATATTGTCTTATACGGCAAAGATGATTTTGAAGGTGTAATGACGAATTTACAGAGAAGATATTCCGAAACCGAATCTGATTTTGTAAAAAACGAAATATACTCAAAATATATGTCAAAAAAGTTATGCCCGTCGTGTAAAGGTGCAAGATTAAAAAAAGAAGCTCTGTCTGTTTTAATAAACGACAAGTCAATTTTAGACATAACTTCATTATCGGTGTCAAAAGCATGCGAATTTTTTGATAATATAAAATTTAACGAAAAAGAAAAAATTATCGCAAAAGCGATTTTAAAGGAAATAAAGGCCAGACTTTCGTTTTTGAATAATGTCGGATTGGGATATTTGAATATTGACAGAGAAAGTTCAACTTTGTCAGGCGGAGAATCCCAAAGAATACATCTGGCAACTCAGATAGGGTCCGGATTAACTGGTGTTTTGTATGTTTTAGACGAACCTTCCATAGGTCTTCATCAGAAAGACAACCAAAAACTGATTCAGACGTTAATAACTCTCAGAAATTTGGGAAATACTTTGATCGTTGTTGAGCATGACGAAGAGACTATGAGACAATCTGACCATTTGATAGATTTGGGTCCCGGAGCAGGCATACACGGCGGTAAAATTGTTGCGCAGGGAAAGATTGATGAAGTTTTAAAAAACAATAAATCGCTGACCGCCCAGTATCTCAACGGTAAATTATTTATTCCGGTTCCTGTAAAAAGAAGAAAAACAAACAGCAAATGGCTTTCAATCAAAGGGGCTGAACAGTTTAATTTAAAAAAGATAGACATTGATATCCCTCTCGGCCTTTTTGTATGCGTTACGGGCGTTTCAGGTTCCGGAAAATCAACGCTTGTCCATGAAATAATTTATAAAGCTTTAGCAAACAGACTATACGGTTCCAAAGATATACCCGGCAAACATAAAGAAATAGAGGGTTTGGAAAATATAGACAAGGTTATAATTGTAGACCAGTCTCCTATAGGAAGAACTCCGAGATCAAATCCGGTCACATATACAGGAGCGTGGGCGATAATAAGAGATTTGTTCGCTCAGACTCCTCAGGCAAAAGCAAGAGGATATATGCCGGGAAGATTTTCTTTTAATGTTAAAGGCGGAAGATGCGAAAATTGTCAGGGCGACGGCACATTGCAGATAGAAATGCAGTTTTTGCCTGATATATTTGTAAAATGCGACGTTTGCGGCGGTAAAAGATTTAACGAAGAAACATTACAGATTAAGTATAAAGATAAAAACATTTCTGAAGTTTTGGATATGACCGTTGAAGAAGCCGTTAAATTTTTTGAGAATATTCCAAAACTGCAAAAGATACTTGCGACTTTAAATGACGTTGGGCTCGGATATATAAGAATAGGACAGTCTTCAACTACTCTTTCAGGCGGAGAAGCCCAAAGAATAAAACTTGCGACGGAATTATCAAAGAGAGGAACCGGCAGAACATTGTATATTTTAGACGAACCCACGACCGGTCTTCATTTTGCCGATATAGGAAAACTTTTGGAAGTTTTGCATAAATTGGTTTATGCCGGAAACAGCGTGTTGGTTATAGAACACAACATTGATGTTATTAAGACGGCTGACTGGATTATTGATTTGGGTCCTGACGGCGGCGACGGCGGAGGAAAAATTGTCGCCTGCGGAACTCCGGAAGAAGTCGTTAAAAATCAAAAATCGTATACAGGCCGGTTTTTAAAAAAATACATTGTAAAATAAAAAATTAGGACCGAGAATTTTATTGTATGAATAAAAAACAGCTTGACCTGAGTTTTTCAATATTTGTTATAATCGCGTTCTCGTATGCCGTTTTTAATTTTACCTGGTGGTCATTTTACAATCCTGTTATACCATACGGCAGCTCAGCCTCACATTTTCTTGATATTTTTCAAAAAAGTTTTTTGTTACATAATGCTCCGCTTTTAACATATATAATGCGGTTTATGTTTTTTATATTCGGCAAAGAATATTACGATTTGATAGTAATATTTGTCAATTATATTTTTTTTCTTATACCCTTATATTTTATATACAAAATAGGAGTAGAATTAAAAGACAAAGAAACCGGCAACATAGCGATGATATTGTTTGCGCTTGTGCCGGCAGTATACGGGATGAGCCGGCAGTACGGGCATCAGGATTATCATATAATAGCCGGAATAACGTTTAACATATACTGTTTGATAAAGAGTGATTATTTCAGAGACAGGAAATGGACAATATGGTACGGGATATCTGTAGGATTGGGATTAATGATAAAAGACGCATTTTTGGCGTATTTTTTTGTACCGTTTGTATATATAGTTATAGCAGGCTTGAGAGATAAATTCGAAAAAAGAAAGATAATAAATATTTTGATTACAATTGCGATAAGCAGTTTAATAGTCGGCTGGCATTATTTCAGACCTGGAATTATACAGAAAATTTGGTATGAACCTGTAACGGACGTTTTTTACCCTATAGTTTCTTTTGAAAGTATAAGAGTAACGACGATAGGCTTATGGGAAGAACTTTTATCGCCTCCTTTCTTTATAATATTTATAATCGGATTAGTTTATTTTGTTCGTAAATATCATGATAAATATAAAATAGTAATTTTATTATGGTTTTTTGTGCCTTGGTCGATAATAACGTTTATGCCGCATTCAAAACTAATTGAATATTGCATGGGTTTTATACCTGCAATAATATTGATATCTTCTTTTTTTATAACATCTTTAAATAAAATTTATATAAAAAAAATAATATTAATATTATTAATAATTATAGGTTTTTTGCAGTATGTTGATTTTTCTTACGGAAGCACAATTAATTTATTTAATATGCAGTTTAAATATAAAAACAATATTATTCAGTATTACAACAATAAGAACAATACGTTAATATCATATAATCAGAAGGAATCAAAATTGGTTTTAAATTTGATAAAATATTTAAAGAAAAATTATACTCATAATACGTTTTATATTGAAGAATTTTGCGAAATTGATTCGGCTTCAATAGCAGCCCAGATGTATTTAAATAATATGTATTGTGTTCGCGGGAATTATGATACGGAAGATGTTTTGTCGTCAGGTATAATTATAATTATAGGCAAGCCTAAAACAATTCAAAAAATAGTTCAGTTAAAAATAAATAAAATGCTTAAAAATAACGTTAATGCTAAAATGATTACGGAAACAATTAATATCATAGTAAATAATTTTAATGAAATCAGAGAGGGTTATAATATTATTGATATTTTTTATGTAGACCAAAATCATAATAATAATTTAAAAGTAACCCTTTTAAGTAAAAAAATAAATTTTTGAATTTTGTTTAATAATATTGATGTGTATTGCAAAAGGATTATATTTTTATTTTATAGAGTATAAACATTATGAAATTTAGTAAAAGAATATTTAACAGTACGTTTGGCATATTTTTAGTTATAGCCGTATTATATGCAGTCGGGAATTATATTTGGTGGATGATTAATACTCCGATTATTCCTGGTGAAATGTCGGCTTTACATTTTCTTGATATTTTTACAAATGAAAATTTGTTTTACAATGCCCCATTACTTACATGGATAATGAAGGGAATGTTTTTTATATTTGGCAAAGAGTATTATGATTTAATAGTCATCTTCGTTAACTACATATTCTTTTTAATTCCGTTATATTTTATATACAAACTGGGAGTAGAATTAAAAGACAAAGAGACCGGCAATATAGCGATGATACTGTTTGCGCTGGTGCCGGCAGTATACGGGATGAGCCGGCAGTACGGGCATCAGGATTATCATATAATAGCTGGAATAACGTTTAATATATACTGTTTGATAAAGACAGATTATTTCAGAGACAGAAAGTGGACGATATGGTACGGGATATCGGTTGGTTTGGGATTAATGATAAAAGACGCGTTTTTGGCGTATTTTTTTGTACCGTTTATTTATATAGTGATAAAGGGATTAAAAGAGAAGACAGATAGAGCAAAAGTAATCAATGTTTTCATGTCTATATTATCAGGAAGTTTGATAGCCGGCTGGCATTATTTCAGACCTGATATAATACAAAAAATTTGGTACGAACCGGTTACGGATGTTTATTTTTCAATAATAACTTTTGAAAGTTTAAGGGTAATGACGATAGGCTTGTGGGAAGATTTATTATCGCCGCCGATATTTATAATATTTGTGATAGCATTGATATTTTTTATTTTCAAATACAAAGGAAGATATAAGAATGTAATTTTAATGTGGTTTTTTGTTCCTTGGTCAATAATAATGTTTATGCCGCATTATAAAGTGCCTGAATACGGAGCCGGTTTTATTCCCGCGATGATATTGATGGGAGCAGTTTTCATATCACAAATTCAAAAGAAGTATGTTAAAAGAATTATTTTAATATTATTGATTGCAATAGGTTTTTTGCAATATATTGATTTTTCTTATGTTCGAAGTAAAAATTTATTTAATATGTGGTTTAAATGTAATACTTATTTTATAGGATATTATAATAAGTATAATACTCTAATATCACATAAAAAAAAACATAACAAACAAATCTCAAATTTAGTCAAATATTTGAAGAATAATTATTCTGGCAATGAGTTTTATTTTGTTGAGAAATACGGATACGATTTTTATTCCATAACCATTCAATTAAGATTAAATAATATAAATTTTGAGCAGGGATATTATGATAACAGAAATATGCTATTGTATCCCATAATTTTACTTATTGGACAACCAGAAAGATTGAAAGAAGCAATAGATAATAAAATAAATATAATATTTAAAAAGCCAGTAGATGCAAAAATATTTAATGAAGAATCAAAAAATAAAATGATAAGAGACATGGAATATATTTTTAATGAATTAGAAAATAACTATTACATAATTGATATATTTTGTTTAGATAAAAAAAACAATACAAATATAACCTTACTTGGGAGAAAGGATAAATTTCTTAAATATAAGCGATTTTAGTTTTTTATAAAAAATATGAATTTTAAAAGAAAAACATTTAACAGTACGGCTGCTATATTTTTAATTATAGCTGTAATATATGCGATTGGGAATTATATTTGGTGGACAATCAATACGCCTATTATTCCTATTAATATTTCAGCTGTACATTTTATTGATATTTTGAAAAATACTTTTCTATCAGGAAATGCTCCTTTGCTTACCTGGATAATGAAAGGAATATTTTTTATAGTCGGCAAAGAACACTACGATTTGATAGTGATATTTGTCAATTATATATTTTTTTTAATACCGTTATATTTTATATATAAGATAGGAGTAGAATTAAAAGATAAAGAAACCGGCAATATAGCAATGATATTATTTGCACTTGTTCCTGCGGTATACGGGATGAGCCGGCAGTACGGACATAAAGATTACCATATAATAGCCGGGATAACGTTTAACATATATTGTTTGATAAAGGCGGATTATTTTAGGGATAAGAAATGGAGCATATGGTACGGGATATCGGTTGGTTTGGGATTGATGATAAAGGATGCTTTTATAGCATATTTCTTTGTTCCATTTGTATATATCTTTATATCCGGATTAAGAAAGAAGATAGACAAGACAAAGATAATAAATGTTTTGATAGCAATTGCGATAGGCAGTTTAATAGCCGGCTGGCATTATTTTAGATACGGTATTGTAAGGAAAATCTTATATGAGCCTGTAACGGAACCAGCTCCCATATTAGTTTTTGAAAGTTTAAGGGTAATGACAATAGGATTATGTGACCAATTGTTGTCGCCGCCTATATTTATAATATTTGTAATAGGTTTAATATATTTTATTTTGAAGTATAAAGGTAAATATAAATATGTAATATTACTATGGTTTTTTGTTCCGTGGTTTATAATAATGAGTATGGGCCATCATAAATTATCGGAATACGGAGCAGGTTTTATCCCTGCTATGATATTGATGGGAGCAGTTTTTATATCACAAATTCAAAAGAAGTATGTTAAAAAAATTATTTTAATATTATTGATTGTAATAGGTTGCTTACAATATGTTGATTTTTCTTACAATATATTTAATGTTGGTTTATTTAAATTAAAACTGACATATGGAAAATATTATATGAGATATTATGGTGGAAAAAATTATTATATTAAATATGATTACAAAACTACCAAATCAATTTTACAACTTGTGAAATATTTAAAATATAAATATCAAAATGAAAAAATTCATTTTGTTTTGAATAAAATATTAGATGCAGTTACGGTAGAAAATCAAATATATTTTAATGAAATGCAATGGGGAAAAACTATTTATGATATAACCGTTTTTATATTTGTTAACAATAATTTTGTTTTGGAATATGAAAAAATTGAAATATTTAAAGAATTAATAAAAATAGGTTTTAATAATATTTCAGATTTTATAGACAAATATTACAAAATTGATGAATTATATCTTGAAAATAAAAATAATAGAATAAAAATAACGATATTCGGAAGAAAAGATAAATTCCCAGAGTACAAAAAAAATAATTTTTTGGAAAAATATGAATTTTAAAAGAAAAACATTTAACAGTACGGCTGCTATATTTTTAATTATAGCTGTAATATATGCGATTGGGAATTATATTTGGTGGACAATTAATACTCCCGTCGTTTTTGTATGGTATTCGTCTGTACATTTCTATGATATTTTTCGTGATGGATATTTGTTTTACAATGCCCCACTACTTACCTGGATAATGAGATTAATGTTTTATGTATTTGGCAAAGAACATTACGATTTGATAGTTATAATTGTAAATTACATATTTTTTTTAATATCGTTATATTTCATATACAAACTGGGAGTTGAATTAAAAGACAAAGAGACCGGCAATATAGCGATGATATTGTTTGCGCTTGTTCCGGCAGTATACGGAATGAGTCGTCAGTACGGACATCAGGATTACCATACAATAACGGCGATAACGTTTAATATATACTGTTTGATAAAGACAGATTATTTCAGAGATAGGAAATGGAGCATATGGTATGGGGTATCTGTAGGATTGGGATTAATGATAAAGGATACTTTTGTAGGATATTTTATTCCTCCTTTCGTATATGTTCTCATATCCGGATTAAGAGAGAAAATAGACAAGACAAAGATAATAAATGTTTTAATAGCAATAGTAATAGGCAGTTTAATAGCAGGATGTCATTATTTTAGAACTGATATAATACAAAAAATTTGGTATGGGCCGGTAACTCAAACACAATCTGTGTTTGCTTTTGAAAGTTTAAGAGTAATGACGATAGGATTATGGGAAGAATTACTATCACCTCCTATATTTATAATATTTTTGGCTGGATTAATATATTTCATTTGGGGATACAGTAACAAATATAGAAATATAATTTTATTGTGGTTCTTAATTCCATGGATGATTATAACATTTATGTCTGAGATAAAAGTAGCCGCATATGGCGCCGGTTTTATCCCCGCGATGATATTGATGGGAGCAGTTTTTATATCACAAATTCAAAAGAAGTATGTTAAAAGAATTATTTTAATATTATTGATTGTAATAGGTTCTTTACAATATATTGATTATTCTTATATTCCGTATATTAAATTTTTTAATACAAAATTTCAATTTAAAGAATATAATGCAGGATATTATAATAGATATAACAATTTAATGTCTTGTAATTCAAAGCAAACTAAATTAATTTTAAAATTGGTAAAGTATTTAAAAAATAAATATCCTTATGAAAAATTTACTATTCATTCCAGTCTTGGATTAGAACTATCTGCTATAATACCTCAGATGAATTGTAATAGAATTTACTGCAGACAATGGGATGGCAATGAAGATATATTGTTTTTTGATATTTTTATAATTATTGGTAAGCCTATGAAACTTGAAGAAACGATAGAGTTTAAAATCGATAAAATGCTTGAGAATCCGTTAAATGCCAAAATGGTTACGAACGAGTTAAGAAATGAATTGTTTAGAAAGGCTCAATATGTTTTCAGTGAACTAGAAATAAATTACCATATAATTGATATTTTTTATTTAAACGACAACAAAACTAATGATACAAAAGTAACATTACTGGGCAGGAAATATAAATTTTCTGAATTTAATGAAAAACATGCCATTTTGGATGTAAAATGAATTCTAATAAAAAACAATTTGACTCTGCATTTGTCATATTTTTAACAATTGCTGCATTGTATGCGATTGGTAATTTTATTTGGTGGCAGATAAATACTCCTATTATTCCAATAAGTTCTACAGCTGTGCATTTTATGGATATTTTTAGCGATGGGTATCTGTATTATAATGCACCTTTGCTTACCTGGATAATGAAAGGAATGTTTTTTATATTCGGCAAAGAGTACTACGATTTAATAGTAATATTTGTTAGTTATGTATTTTTTCTGATACCGTTATATTTCATATATAAGATAGGAGTTGAATTAAAGGACAAAGAGACCGGCAATATAGCGATGATACTGTTTGCGCTGGTGCCGGCAGTATACGGGATGAGCCGGCAGTACGGGCATCAGGATTACCACATAATAGCGCCAATGACTTTTAACATATATTGTTTAATAAAAACAGATTATTTTAAAAATATGAAATGGACGATATTTTATGGGATATCAGTAGGTTTGGGGTTAATGATAAAGGATACTTTTTTGGCATTCTTTTTTGCTCCATATGTTTATATAACTGTGGTAGGATTAAGAGAAAAACCTGATAAGGCAAAAATCATAAATATTTTAATGGCAACAATATTGGGAAGTTTAATAGCCGGATGGCATTACTTCAGAAATACAGTAATAATGAAAATTATACAAGAGCCGATAATGGACAGATATTCAATATTTGCTTTTGACAATTTCAGAGTAATGACAATAGGACTATGGGAAGAGTTATTGGCACCTCCTATCTTTATATTATTTGTGATAGGATTGGTATTTTTTATACGCAGATACAGAGGCGCATATAAAAATATAATTTTATTATGGTTCATTATTCCATGGGCAATAATAATGGCTATGCCACAGAGAAAACTACCCGAACACGGAGCATGTTTAATCCCCGCAATGATATTAATTTGTGCGGTTTTTATATCAAATGTCCGCAATAAATACAAAAAAAATTTTATTTTAATATTTTTGATAATTATAGGATGTTTGCAGTATATTGATTTCTCATATGTTTCATATATTAAGTTTTTTGACATGGGGATTAAGATTAAAAAATATTTTGTCGGCTATTACAACAGATATAACAATTTAGTATCATGTGATAAAAAACAAACGGATTTGGTTTTAAAATTAGTAAAGTATTTAAATTGTCATTATCCCGATCATACATTTTATATCGATGACCGCTGTATTCTTTTGGATACGACTGCGATATTGTTCCAGATGTTTTTAAATAACAGTTCATATAGGCAATGGCAATATAGTACTGAAGATGTGTTGTCGTCAGATATCATTGTTATTATAGGTAAGCCGCAAACACCTGAAGAAGCTGCCTGGTTGAAACTTAAAAAGATAAGTGGTAATCCGTCACAGGCAAAAATGGTTACGCATAAGTTTAAAAATGAATTATCGAAACAAGTTGAAAATATGTTCAATGAAATAAAGAAAAATTATGAAATAATCGATGTTTTTCATTTGGATGAAAGTAAAAATGAAGATACAAAAGTAACTTTGTTGAGTCGGAAAGATAAATTCCCTAAATTTAACGGAGAATCGGTGATTTCAGAGACAAAATGAGTTTTAATAAAAAACCATTTAACGCTACTTTTTTTGTATTTTTGATTCTGTCCGTATTGTACGCGGCAGGCAATTTTATTTGGTGGACAATCAATACTCCTGTTATTCCTATGTGGATTTCAGCGGTGCATTTTATTGATATTTTCAGAGAAGGCAATCTGTTTCACAATGCCCCATTACTTACATGGATAATGAAGGGAATGTTTTTTATATTTGGCAAAGAGTATTATGATTTAATAGTCATCTTCGTTAACTACATATTCTTTTTAATACCGTTATATTTTATATATAAGATAGGAGTAGAATTAAAAGACAAAGAGACCGGCAATATAGCGATGATATTGTTTGCGCTGGTGCCGGCAGTACGGGCATCAGGATTATCATATAATAGCGGGAATAACGTTTAATATATACTGTTTGATAAAGACGGATTATTTCAGAGACAGAAAGTGGACGATATGGTACGGGATATCGGTTGGATTAGGATTAATGATAAAAGATGCTTTTCTAGCATATTTTTTTGTCCCGTTTTTATACATAGTTATATCGGGTTTAATAGAAAAGACAGATAAGATAAAGATAATAAATATTTTAACGGCAACAGCGATAGGAAGTTTAATCGCAGGCTGGCATTATTTTAAAATAGATGTTATTAAAAATTTTTTATTTGAACCGACGACTGAAACGACAAGTATATTTGCTTTTGAAAGTTTAAGGGTAATGACAACCCGATTATGGGAAGACTTGCTTTCTCCCCCGATATTTTTGATTTTTATAATCGGGTTAATATTTTTTATTTTAAAATATAAAGGCAAATATAAAAATGTAGTTTTATTATGGTTTTTTGTACCGTGGGTAATAATAATGCTGATGTCTCATAATAAACGGCCGGAATATGGATTGGGTTTTATACCTAGAAAGAAGTAAGGCTGAAGATACAAAAGTGACTTTGTTGGGCAAAAAATATAAATTTTTTCAGTTGTTTGAATAATATATAACAGGCAAATAATTTGAGTAAAACTTATGAATTTAAATAAAAAAAGATTTGATAGTACTTACTTCGTATTTTTTGCTATTGCGGTAATATATGCAATAGGTAATTTTATTTGGTGGCAAATGAATACTCCTATTATTCCAATGCATATTTCAGCACTCCATTTTCTTGATATTTTAAGAGAAGGTTGGTTATTTCGCAATGCCCCTTTGCTCACTTGGATAATGAGGGGAATGTTCTATATATTCGGCAAAGAGTATTATGATTTGATAGTGATATTTGTTAATTATATATTCTTTTTAATTCCGTTATATTTCATATATAAGATAGGAGTAGAATTAAAGGACAAAGAGACCGGCAACATAGCGATGATACTATTTGCACTTGTTCCTGCAATATATGGGATGAGTCGTCAGTATGGTCACAAAGATTACCATATAATAGCCGGAATAACTTTTAACATATATTGTTTGATAAAGACGGATTATTTTAAAAATAGAAAGTGGGCAATATGGTACGGTATTTCAGTAGGATTGGGCTTGATGATAAAGGATTCATTCCTTGCATATTTTTTTATTCCGTTTGCATACATAGTAATAGTTGGACTAAAAGAAAAGACCGATAAGACAAAGATAATCAATATTTTAACTGCAATAGCATTAGGTTGTTTAATCGCAGGTTGGCATTATTTTAAAATAGATATTATTAAAAAAATTTGGTATGAACCTGTTACAGAAACAGTTCCGGTCTTTATTTTTGATAGTTTAAGGGTAATGACGATAGGCTTGTGGGAAGATTTATTATCGCCGCCGATATTTATAATATTTATAATTGGATTAATATTTTTTATTTGGAAATATAGGGGTAAGTATAAATATATAATTTTATTATGGTTTTTTGTTCCTTGGAGCATAATAATGTTAATGCCTCATCATAAACTACCTGAATACGGTGTAGGATTTATTCCTGCGATTATATTGATAAGTGTAATTTGGATATCAAATATGAAATACAAATATATAAAAAAAATAATATTTTTATTATTGATTGTTGTTGGAATTTTACAATATGTTAATTTTTCTTACGGGATATTAGATTTAAAATTATTCAAAATGAGATCAGATTGTAAATATATAAAACCTAGTTTAAAATATTATAACAGAAAAAACTCTTTAATCGTTTGCAATAAAGAAGAGAATCGCAATTTTTCAAGTTTTATTAAATATATGAAAGATCAATACTATGATTATAAATTATGTATCATTTATAAAAAAGATTTAGATTATTTTCCTTTAGCAGTTCAATTTACTTTAAATAAAATGTCTCACTATTTTAGTGATTTTGATGAGAGCATTTTATTATCCGATATAATTGTAATTTTTGAAAAAAAATTAACAATAGAGCAAAAAATCGGAAGCATTGAAAATAAATATTATATAATTGACACTTTCTATTTAAATGCTTTTAATTCGGATAGAGTTCTTTTGCTTGGGAGAAAAGATAAATTTCCACAGTTTTCGAAATTCTAAAAGGTATGTAATAAAAAATATTATGTTTAAATTTTTAAATTTAAAGATTATGGTATTTAAGAATAAAAAAATTGATAATACTGCTATCATATTTCTAACTATCGCAATAATGTATGCAATAGGCAATTTTATTTGGTGGACAATCAATACTCCTGTTATTCCTATGTGGATTTCAGCGGTGCATTTTATTGATATTTTCAGAGAAGGAAATCTGTTCCACAATGCCCCATTACTTACTTGGGTAATGAGATTGATGTTCTTGACATTTGGGAATGGAAGTTACGATTTACAGATTATATTCGTAAATTATGTATTTTTTTTAATACCGTTGTATTTTGTATATAAGATAGGAGTAGAATTAAAAGACAAAGAGACCGGCAATATAGCGATGATATTGTTTGCGCTGGTGCCGGCAGTATACGGGATGAGCCGGCAGTACGGGCATCAGGATTATCATATAATAGCGGGAATAACGTTTAATATATACTGTTTGATAAAGACAGATTATTTCAGAGACAGAAAGTGGACGATATGGTACGGGATATCGGTTGGATTAGGATTAATGATAAAAGACGCGTTTTTGGCGTATTTTTTTGTACCGTTTATTTATATAGTGATAAAGGGATTAAAAGAGAAGACAGATAGAGCAAAAGTAATCAATGTTTGCATGTCTATAGTATTAGGAAGTTTAATAGCCGGCTGGCATTATTTCAGACCTGAAATTTTTATGAAGGTCATTCAAGAACCTATCATAGAGCAGCAGCCTGTATTTTCTTTTGAAAGTTTAAGGGTAATGACAATAGGATTATGGGAAGAGTTATTGTCTCCTCCTATCTTTATATTATTTGTGATAGGATTGGTATTTTTTATTTTCAAATACAGGGGAAAATATAAAAATGTAGTTTTATTATGGTTTTTTGTGCCTTGGTCAGTAATAACATTTATGCCTCATTACAAAGTTTCAGAATATGGGGCGGGTTTTATTCCCGCTGTTATTCTTTTTGCATCTTTATTTCTGACAAATATTAAGAGTAAATATACAAAAGCGGTAATAATTACATTTTTAACAGGACTTCTTTTTTTTCAATATATTGATTTTTCATATGCGCCTTACCACACTTTGCTGGATATAAAATTAAAATATAAAAACTCTTTTATCATGTATTACAATAAATTTTATTCAATAATGTTCTATGATATAAGAAAATCTGATTTCACATTAAAACTTATCAAATATTTAAAAAATAATTATCCCAACAATTCAATTTATATTGAAGAATATTTTATAAGCGATCCTGCTTGCTTAGTGGCACAGATGTATTTAAATAATATTAATTTTAAAAATAGTGAAGGCATATTATCATCTGATATAATTCTAATTATGAATAAAATGAAAACGACACAGGATATAGTAGAATTTATGATTAAAAAAATTTTAGAAAATCCTTTAAATTCTAAAATAATAACACGAGATTTTAAAGATGAACTTTCATTAAAAATGAAAAGAATTTTCAAGCTGGTCAATCAGAACTATAATATAATAAAAGAATTTAGTCTTAATGAAATAAATAATGAAGATACAAAAGTAACATTGCTAGGCAGAAAAGATAAATTTTCTGAATTTAATGAAAAACATGCCATTTTGGATGTAAAATGAATTCTAATAACAAACAATTTGACTCTGCATTTGTCATATTTTTAATAATTGCAATTATATATGCAATTGGCAACTTAATTTGGTGGAGCATTAATACTCCAATTGTCCCGATGTTCGATTCGGCTGTACATTTTACTGATATTTTCATAAATGGCTGGTTGTTCTACAATGCTCCGCTTGTGACTTATATCATGCGGTTTATGTTTTATATATTTGGCAGAGAGTTGTTTGATTTAATAATAATATTTGTCAATTATATATTTTTTTTAATCCCGTTATATTTTATATACAAAATAGGAGTTGAATTGAAGGATGAAGAAACCGGCAATATAGCGATGATACTGTTTGCGCTGGTGCCGGCAGTATACGTAATGAGTCGTCAATACGGGCACAAGGATTATCATATAATAGCAGCAATAACATTTAATATATATTGTTTGATAAAGACAGATTATTTCAGAAGTAGGAAATGGACGATATGGTACGGGATATCGGTAGGATTAGGATTAATGATAAAAGACGCGTTTTTGGCGTATTTTTTTGTACCGTTTATTTATATAGTGATAAAGGGATTAAAAGAGAAGACAGATAGAGCAAAAGTAATCAATGTTTGCATGTCTATAGTATTAGGAAGTTTGATAGCCGGCTGGCATTATTTCAGACCGATTGTGTTAGATAAAATTCTAAATGAACCTGTGAAAGAGACAGTTTCAATCTTTGCGTTTGACAGTTTACGGATAATGACGACGGGTTTATGGGAAGAATTGTTGTCGCCTCCGATATTTATAATATTTATAACAGGCTTAATATATTTTATTTGGAAGTATAAAGGTAAATATAAAAATATCATTTTATTATGGTTTTTTGTTCCTTGGGCAATCATAACATTTATGCCTCATAGAAAAAAACCTGAATACGGATCCGGATTTATACCTGCAATTGCATTGATTGGTGCCATGTTTATATCAAATATAAAAAAAAGAAATATTAAAGAAACAGTAGTGATAGTATTAATTATTATCGGTTTTGTGCAATATTTAGATTTTTCCTATAAAATATTAAATGCAGATTTATTTAATAAATTAAGATTAAAATATAAACAACATTACATAAGTTATTTCAATTATAATGGTTGTTTAATGTTATTAGATTTTAAACAAATACAATTAATTCTTGGTTTAATGAACCATTTAAAAAATAAGTATCTGAACGAAAAATTTTTGATTATTTCAAATTCAATATTGGATACATTTGCGTTGGAAAGTCAGATATTATACCACGGAATGACCTGTGATAAAGAAAATAAAACAATCTTGATATTTATTGGTAATATTAATTTTATAGGAGACAAGTTCAATGAAGAATTGAAAAAAATTGGATTAACAACAGATGAGATTTTTGAAATAGAGCAAAAATATTGTTTAATTGATGTTTTTTATCTTGATAAAAACAAAAATGAAAATACAAAAGTTACATTGTTTGGCAGGAAAGATAAATTCCCGCAATTTTCACAATAATTTCAAATTTTGTATAATACCAAAATTGCATATCTATAATATAAATTAATTTATATACGGAGGCTGTTATGGCAGACAAGTGTCAAGTTTCAGAGTTGCACGCAGAGAGGCTAAAATTTAAACCGGTGTTGCCTAATGTTTTGAAAAAGGGCGTTGCTTCGGTAAAACCTGTTTTCGGAAAAGCGACAAAATCAATAGCGGATTATGATACGGTAAAAAGTATTTTCTCCCATACCTACGGTATGCCCGTAGTAAGTTTTCAATCCGGCAGCAACAATGCGGTGGCCAAAAAAACGGTAAATATCGGAGTAGTGCTTTCAGGAGGGCAGGCTCCCGGCGGACATAACGTAATATACGGTCTGTTTGAAGGGCTTAAAAGCGCTAACAGGAAAAATAAATTATTCGGTTTTTTAGGCGGTCCTTCGGGGATACTTGATAATAAAACTATGGAAATTAACGACAAGGTGATTAACGAATATAAAAATACCGGCGGATTTGACATGATTCAGTCAGGAAGAACAAAAATTGAAACTCCGGAGCAGTTTGCGCAGGCGAAAGCGACTTTGCTGAAAAATAAAATGGATGCTCTTGTTTTTATCGGAGGAGACGATTCAAACACAAACGCCGGGCTTCTTGCGGAATATCTTAAAAAAGAAAACGTTCAGGTAAACGTCATAGGCGTTCCTAAAACTATTGACGGTGATTTAAAAAACGAACATATTGAAGCTTCTTTCGGTTTTGATACTGCGACTAAAATATATGCGGAACTTGTCGGAAATATCTGCAGAGACGTAAATTCCGCCAGAAAATACTGGCATTTCATAAGGCTTATGGGCAGAAGCGCTTCTCATATTACGCTTGAAGTCGGATTTAAAACTCAGCCGAATATGGTTTTGATAGGCGAAGAAGTTCTTGCAAAAAAAATGACTCTTTCGGATATTATAAATCAGATAACAGAAGTAATCGTAAAAAGATCCGAAATGAAAAAGAATTTCGGCATGATTCTCATACCGGAAGGACTTATAGAATTTATTCCGGAAATGAAAGAGTTAATATCTGCTCTTAACGACGCATTGGCTGAACATGAAGACCATATTCTTACTCTTAAAGAAATAGAAGAAAAAAGAGATTTTATTCTGTCAAAACTTCCTTCAAAACTTTCAAAACTTATGCAGTCGCTTCCTTTGGATATCGCTTGCCAGCTGATGCTTGACAGAGATCCTCACGGAAATGTACAGGTTTCGCTTATTGAAACGGAAAAACTTCTTATTGAAATGGTAAGCGAGAAATTAAAAGAACTTAAAAAAGCCGGAAAATTTAACGGAAAGTTTTCAAGCATAAGCCATTTCTTCGGATATGAAGGAAGATGCGGAATGCCTTCCAATTTTGACGCAAATTATACGTTTGCTCTGGGGTATAATGCGGCGGCTTTGGTATTAAACGGTTTGTCCGGATATCTTTCGTCGGTTAAAAATCTTACCGCAAAATCTCAGGACTGGAAATGCGGGGGAGTTCCTTTAACTATGATGATGAATATAGAAAGAAGAAAAGGAAAAGAAAAACCGGTAATCCAGAAAGCTCTTGTAAAACTTGAAGACAGACCTTTCAAAGAATTTGCCAAGCAGAGAGACAAATGGGCGATTAATGACTGTTATATGTTTCCAGGCCCGATTCAGTTTTTCGGACCTGCAAGCGTTACCGATATAACAACAAAAACATTGCAATACGAACAGAAGAAAAAGTAATTTTATTAAATAAAAAATAAAACGGCGTTTTTAAATTTTAAAACGCCGTTTTTATTTTAAAGGAATAAGTCCGATTATCGCCGAGACTGATTTTCTCGGGCTCATTTGGAATGTTTCCGAAAGGGTGATTCCTATTTTTTCTGCTCCCAACCATTTTAAAAAACCTTTCTGGTTTTCTATTTTCCAATCGCCGTAGCCTACTGAAAATCTTTTCGTCAAAATAAAATCGGGATTTGAATTTTTAATTTCATTGTTAACGGCCGTTACCAGCTGTTCTATTGCAACCGAGCCAGCAGCGTCATAAATAAAAGCGGTTGTTTTATCGTTTTTTTGCAACAGTTCTATTTTCTGGTCCAGAGCGTTTCCTATCGTAGCGACAAATCCGCATAGTTTTTGTGAATTATTGAGAAGTTTCATAATATCGGAGCTTTCTATTATCAAACCGTCAGCGTTTATTTTACCGTCTGATATTACTTTATCCGCATAAGCTATGGCGTATCCGGGCTGAAGCAGTTTCTGCACGTTATCCAGAGTTTCTTTAATTGCCGATTCGGTTTTTTCATCAATGCGCGTTTTAAATTTATTTGCACCCATTCTCGCCAAAACCTGTTCGTAATTGATTTTAAAATTATATATTTGCGACATCGGTATACCCGTTGTTTTTATATACCGGACAATTTATGCACGGTACTTTAACGTCATTTATTTTATTTTTTAAAAAAAGCCTTAAGTTATTCAATTCGCTTCCGTTCCATATTTTATCAAAACTCGTTTCAAATACGTTGCCGAATTTAAATTCAAGAGCTTCATCGGCGCAGCAGGGGAAAACATTGCCGTCAACGTCAATTGTGGCTTTTCGCCACGGGAGTATGCAAAAACTTGAAGTCTGCTCGGTATTTTTTTCCTCTATAATAATGTTTTTTGTAAATTTTTCAGGCAGCCACTGTTCGCATCCGTCATAAAGGTCGGTGCGTTTAAAATCAATACGCACGTCAAGAGCCTCAAATAAAGTCTTAGCTTTTTCAATAAGATGTTCGTTATGTTTGAATACGATAAACATTATTGAAAGAACCGGAAACTGCAAATTATTGTTTTTTTTGTATTCCTGTATTTTTTTTATTGAGTTTAATACTCTGTCAAAATCGCCGCCTTTTCTGTATTGTGTATAAGAATTTTGGTCAATGCCGTCAAGACCGATTATAAATTGCTTTATTCCGGAATTAAAAATATCGTCAATTAAAAAAGTATCAATTAGATTAAAATTTGTAAACATTAATGTAAAAATGCTGTTTTTTGAATTGACCAGTTTAATCATTTCAAAAACCGATTTATTTAAAAGAGGTTCGCATTTGTTGCCGAACACAAAAAGTTCCGGAATTATTTTTAATCCGCAGACAAAATTTTGAAAAGTTTCAAAAGACATATTTTTATGCGCGATTTTTTCTTTCTTTCGGATTTTTCCGTTCGGACAAAGCGGACATGAAAGGTTGCAGTAATTTGTAACGTCTATCATTATTTCACGGCATATAGGAATATTCATTTAGTTTCCTAAGGAATTAATTATAATAAAAGTTTTCTTGTTTGAAATTATTTTTGCCTTAATGTTTTTTGTTTTAACTATGTTTGAATTTTTGTCGTAAAATTCCAACGTCAGGTTGTGATCTCCCGGCTCCAGTGGCATTTTTAATATGTTTATGTTTTCCGGAAGGCTTCTCCATGAACGGGTATCGGCTTTTTCTATAAGTGAATTTGCAACGTTAAACAGTGTGTTTACGATAGAACCGGTTTTTTCTCCTGAGTTTTTTTCAACATTATTTGTTATTTGTTTTGATATTATGTATCGTCCGACCGCTCTTGCTATGGTTCTGGCGTATATTGTCGTATTATAATGGGTTAGGTAATTTTCCATCATTGTTGCCATATCCTGCGCCATAAAACTTTTTCCGTCGTTATTTTTTATTGAAAATGAAGTTATTGAATTTGGAATTCTGACATACTTGGGAAATGAAAATTTAATTGTGTCTTTAGAAAGCCCCGCTATTGCCGCTGAAGTGATTCTCTGAGCCTCTTCCTGATCTTCTTGAATCATATCGGCATTTACATAATAAAGCCATGCTTTATCAAAAGAAAGCTGAAGGAAGTACTCGGTTTTTTTAGGCGAAATACCGTTGTAATTTACTACTATCAATTCTCCTTTGTTTGCGAAATTGTTTTTTTTGACAAACGGATATTTGTCTTTCAGGTTTTTTGCTTCCTCATACATTGACAATGAAAGATAAGCGTTATATAGAGAATTGATTAAATCGTCAGGCGCGGGAGTTTTTGATATGGTGTTTGGATAAGCTTTTAACGCAAGTTTATAAGAGATAAGCGCATCGTTTATATATCCGGCGTTTTCATATATGAGACCCATTAAATATCTCACAAATCCGTCGTCGCGGTAAAAAGCTTTGCCGGTTGAATCGGCAACCAGTTTTTTAAATAAATTATCGGCTTGTCTGGCCTCAACTACCGATTCGTTTATTTTGCCGAGCATTACATAATTTAAAGAACAAAAAACGTTTATGTATGCGGCTTCATAGGGCAGTCCGTAATAAGGAACGGCGTTATCGTTTGTAAAAAGCGAAAAAAGGCCGGCCGATATGCTTTTGGTATAGTTTTGCGAATATAATTGTTTTGCTTTTTCAAACTCTAAATTGCTTTTTTCATAACTGCCGTTTAAATGCGCAAGCATTCCGGTGTCAAGATAATAGAGGAAAAGATTTTTGTCTCCGTATTTGCTTTGAGAGTCTTCGGCAAGCGCAAGAGCCTGTCCAAAATCTTCTTTTTCCATAGATGATTGCAACTGGCTGTAATATCTGCCGGTAGCGCACGACGATAAGAAAAAAATTAAACACGGGAAAAAACAAACATAAAAAATATATTTAATTCTTGTCAACTTAAACCTCTGATAACGAGAGTCATATAAACCTGAAAGTCCGGAAACGCCGTGTAAAACAGAATTGCCGAACTTTCAGTTTTCAAATTTTATTTTTTATGCTTTATATTTTTTCTTAGCTACGTATTTTTTTATTTTCTTTTGTCCTATCCATACCTTTTCGTTTGTTTCAACATCAACTAATTCCAGTTCAACCTGATAATATTTTACTGTCTTACCGCCTAAAGAATCGGTGATAGTATTTATCTGTCCTCTTAACATGTAGTCGGCGCCTTTTTCTTTGCCGAAATCTTTAACCGTTGATTTTTCGGCAAATTGAGCCTGATCGGTTCTTTCATCCCTTATTTCGGTTCTTTGTTCTTTTGAAGCGACAAATGTGGCTTTACCTGTATTTGTAAGCGCTCTTTGTAAATCGTTTACAAAAGTTTCCGTATTAATATGTTCATCGCTTTTATTTAAAACAGTCCCTACAATGATTCTCGGGTTTTTCTGGGTTGCTCTTAAGAAATTATCATACCATGGTCTTGTTATTGAATCGTTAATCATTTCGTCGGCTACAAGTTTTGAGTCCGTATCGTTCCAGTTGCCGCTTAAATCAATCTGTTCGTCAACTTCTACTCTTGTAACTTTTGTTGAACATGAAAACAAAAACAATCCGCAGCTTAACATACATACAAACATCAACAGTTTTTTCATCATTAACCCCCGTATACTATTTTTCTGAATTTTCTTTTTCCGGCCTGCATAATAATTTCGTTTTTGATTTCTATTTCTTCGTCTGAATTTATTTTTTCCGAATTAATTTTTACGCCGCCCTGCTCTATAAGCCTTCTTGCTTCATTTTTGCTTGAAACCATTGAAGAATCAATCAACAGCTGCGATATTTTTATTTTATTTGTTTTGCACGCATATTTTTCAATATCCGTCGGCAGGTCTTTTTTTGCAAAAATTTTATTAAACTCTTCTTCCGCTTTTTGAGCATCCTGTGCGGTCCAGTATCTTTCAACTATCTGTTTTGCCAATGAAACTTTTGCTTCTTTCGGATGCATTTTTTTTACGGTTTCAAGATCGTCCTGAGTAAGAAGTTCGTAGTATCTGTACATAAGTTCGTCGGATATTGACATTATTTTTCCGAACATTTCATTCGGCGCGTCATTTAAAGATATATAGTTGTTGTAAGATTTTGACATTTTTCTTACGCCGTCGGTTCCTTCAAGAAGAGGCATTGTTATTACGATCTGCGGTTCCTGCCCGTCATCGCGCTGCATGTCTCTTCCCAACAGCAAATTAAATTTCTGGTCGTTTCCTCCGAGTTCAACATCGGCTTTCAAAACGACAGAATCATAAGCCTGCAAAAGAGGATACATAAATTCCACTATGCTGATAGGCACGTCGTTTTTATATCTTTTTTCAAAATCGTCTCTTACAAGCATCTGCGCTACGGTATGTTTTGAGGCAAGTTTTAACAAACCTTCAATGCCGAGAGCCGAGAGCCATTTGCCGTTAAACACGACTTCCGTTTTTGATTTATCAAGAATCTTAAAAACCTGATCCTGATAAGTTTTTACGTTTTTCATTATCTGTTCTTCCGTCATCATCGGCCTTGTCGCGGATCTGCCGGAAGGATCGCCTATTCTAGCGGTAAAATCGCCTATGAGAAATACAACCTGATGTCCCAGGTCCTGAAAAGTTTTTAATTTGTTTATAATTACGCTGTGTCCGAGATGTAAATCGGGTGCGGTAGGATCCACGCCCAGCTTTATTCTCAGTTTTTTGCCCGAAGAAAGTTTCTTTTTTAATTCTTCCTCTGAAATTATTTCATTTGTTCCGCGTCTGATTTTTGAAAGCGCTTCTAGCATTTATTAGCTCCGAAAAAATATATATTGTCAGATAATATTACTAAATTCTTGTTTTGTTTGTAAACTTTATTGTATCAATTTTCTGTGCATATTTTTTACGGTTTCAATATTATATTCCGATATATAATGTTTTTGGACGGCTAAACATATTTTTTCATATTCTGTTTTATCGGTTATGAGCTTTGATATTTTTTCAAACATTTCAGAATCATCGCAACAGGTATAAGGGTATTCTTCAAAAAGATACAGTTCAAAACTTTTCAGGGAATTTTTAAAATTTTTCTTTATAACGACCGGTTTTGAGTGTTTTATAAAATCAACCAGAGTAAGAGCCGATCCCTGAGGAAAGCTGTCTATATATAAATCAGATATTTCGGCAAACATATTAAAATCGGCGACAGGCGGAGTTATAATAAATCTGTCTTTGTTGGCGCCTGCAAAAGAGGAAATCGTTTTTGTCATTTGGGCGTTTGCTTTTGCCGCAAGAATATGACAGACATTTTTATGTTCCGAAAGAATTTTTGAAATCATTTTAAAATAGCCGGTATCTGTTTTATGCAGCGGAGCGCCGGTTAAAGTGACAAAAGCGCCGTTTTTAATATTTAATCTTTTTTTAAAATTTTCTATTTCTTTTTGCGAATATTTTTTTTGTTCCGGTTCGGACATAAACGGTATGTACAGCGCGTTTGTTTTATTTTTCAAATAAGGCGTAATTGGTTTTGAATTTCTGCACCGTGTAAGAATGACATCGGCAAATTCCGTGCCGAGTGAAAAACAGTGGCTTGCATGATTGTAAAAAATTATTTTTATGCCGGTATTTTTTTTGATAAGGCCCATAACAGCGCAGCATATTGAATCGGCAGGATTGATTATCGCATATAAAGTGGTTATTTTGTTTGCAATTATATTATTGTAAATAAAAGTTATTTTTTCGCGCGGCGTCATTTCTTGTCCGGCTTCAAAATAACCGCCGCATAAACTTTTTATTAAGTCTGATTTTACGTGCACTTTTTTACAGGATGAACCGTCTAAGGCGGAAAGACAGAAATAAACCGGGAATTCGTTTTTGAAAGCTTTTATATAACGCAGAGCCACTTCCGTATGTCCGCCGCTGTCATAGATATCGGACATTAATAACATTATTTTTGGCTGATGCGGATTTTCAGGCAAATGTTTGAGTATGTCTAATTTAAATTTTTTGGCAGTTTTCAATATAAAAAGATCATGATTTATTGATTTTTTGTACGGTGCCAAATTGTTTCTTATCAATAAACAATGGTTTTTCAAAATGCCTTCGTAATCTTTTTTTAAATATAAAAAAGATAATTTTAAAAAATATATAGTTTTTAAAATCAAGCGTATATTTTTTTTAAAAGGCTGAACAAATAAAAAACAATGTAAACATAGAGCGGATGCAAAATCGTTGATTTTATTCATTTTATATTTCTTTAGTTAAAAATTTTTCTGTTATTTTAAGTATACGGTCGGTCTGTTTTTTTGTAATTGAATAAAATAGCGGAAGTCTTACTATTGTATCTGAAATTTTATCGGTAATTTTCATTGAATACGGTGTTTTTGCGTATTTTAAACCTCCGGGTGAAGAGTGAAGCGGTATATAATGGAACGGTGCGGCAATATTATTTTTTTTCATGTATTCCATAAATTTTGCGCGGGTTTTTAAATCATTGAATAAAATATAATAAAGAGAACCGTTATTTTGACAGTATTTGGGAATAAAAGGACGCCTTAATATTCCTTTTTGTTCGTATTTTGCAAAGAAATCATTATATTTTTTACATACGGAAAGTCTTTTTTTTGTTATTTCTTTTACAAGTTCAAGCTGAGAGTTCAAAAAAGCGGCAATCATATCGCTCGGCAGATATGACGAACCTTTATCAACCCATGTATATTTGTCAACTTCGCCTCTGAAAAATTTTGAGCGGCTAGTTCCCTTTTCTCTGATTATTTCTGCGCGTTCTAAAAAATTCTTATTGTTTATTGAAAGAGCTCCGCCTTCTCCTGATACAATGCTTTTTGTTTCATGGAAACTGTACGTTCCCAGATCGCCTATAGTGCCAAGAAACTTATCCTTATATTTTGCGTAAAAACCGAGCGCCGCATCCTCAAAAAGATATAAGCCGTGTTTTTTTGCAATTTGCGTAAGTTTGTCCATTTCGCATCCGACGCCTGCATAATGAACCGCAACGATTGCTTTTGTTTTTTTTGTTATCGCCCGTTCAATAAGATCTTCGTTAATATTTAAAGTATCCGGTTTTATATCTACAAAAACTGGTTTTGCTCCTGCCAGTACAAAAGCGTTTGCGGTTGAAACGAACGAATAAGAAGGCATTATGACTTCATCTTCAGGTTTTAACCCTGCAAGAATTGCCGCCATTTCAATTGCGCATGTGCATGAATGGGTTAGAAGAGTCCGTCTTTTAAAGTTTTTTAAAAACCACTTGTTGCATAAGATTGTATAAATGCCGTCTCCGGCGATATGCCCTTTTTTTATGCAGTTTTCAATGTTTTTTAATTCTTGTTTTGCAAAATTAATTTTATTGAACGGTATTTTCAATCATAACCTCGTTATAAACAGCCGTATTTGCTGCGGCCCGGTTTAAGGTTTAATATTTTTCTAAATTCCGAGGGAATCATTATTTTTCTTTCATTTGCTTCGGCTATCGCGTGTATTCTTTTTAATAAATCCGAATTTTTAGCCGGTTTTGATTTATTTTTATCATACCATATATTGTCTTCAAGTCCTACTCTTACTCCTCCTCCGAAAGATATCGCCGCAGAATTTATTTTTAACTGGTTTAAACCTATTCCGGCAAGAGTCCAAACAGAGTTTTCCGGAAGATCATTTATCATTATGCCGGCATGCAGTAAATCTGCCTGCGCGCATGCTATGTTTCCAAGGATTAAATTAAAATAATACGGTGGTTTAAGAATATTTTTCTTGATAAGATATTTCGCATAGTTTATCATTCCTGCGTCAAAAGCTTCAAGTTCCGGTTTTATTTTTCTTTTTGCCATTTCAACGGCAAGGTCATAAATCATCTGAGGCGAATTTATGCTTGCCTGTTTGTTGAAATTAAGAGAACTGAGAGTAAGGCTTCCCATATCCGGTTTTAAATTGCCGTTAAGAGTCAGCGGATTTGATCTTTTTTCAAATTCATTGAAATTTCTGCCGCTGAGCGATACGCAAATTACAAGTTCTTTTTCGTATTTTCTTATTCCTGATATTATTTCTGCGTATAATTCGGCTTTATAGTCGGGTTCCTGAGAAACGGGATTTCTGGCGTGAAGATGCACCGAAGTTATTCCGATGCGGCAGGCTTCAAGCACGTCGTCTATTATTTCATTTGGCTTTACCGGCACGAAAGGATTTTGTTCTTTTACGGGTATCATTCCCGTAGGAGTAAAATTTATTATTAGATTGTCAGTTTTAATCATAAAATTATTCCGGTTTCTTTATGTTCTCCTATTTTTTTTGCGGGAGTGCCGGCGTATTTTGAAAAAGGTTTCGTATCTTTTATTACAAGAGAAGCCGCTCCGATAAGAGTTTCTTCGGAAACGATCTTTTTTTCAATTACGGTGGAGCCTATTCCTATAAAAGACAGATTTTTTATTTTACAATAGCCGGCTATATTGCAGCCCGGAGAAATATAAACGCCGTTTTCTATTTCAAAGTTATGCCCGATATATGTATTTGGCCTTATTACGTTATTATTTCCGATAGTTCCGTAAAAATCAAGATATACTCCGCCGTATATTACGTTGTTTTCTCCTATTTTTAAATCTTTTTGAATTATGGCGTTTTTACTTATAAAATTTATAAATTTATATCCTTTCTTTTTAATGTTTAAATATGAAGTATAACGTTTTCTGGGGGATGAAAAAAGTCCGAGAGATAAAACAAAAGTGTTTTTGGGGTTAAAAATTTTTTCAATGCCGGATATTTTAAAAACTTTTTTGCCCATAAAAGCAGCGTCTTTAAAAAACTCGTCGTCGCACGTAAAACCTACTACTCTGTATTTTTTATCGCGGCTGATTTCTCCGTAGACAAGCTGCGCCTGTTTCCCTGTACCGTGTATAAGAAGATTCATAATTTTATATAGACAGTTTTTTTAATATGTTATAACTCTCAATATCAAAAGTTTTTTCGGAAGATATCGCCGTTTTTATCGGAGTATATGAAATTTTGCCGTTTGTAATGCCGACAAGCAGATTTGATTTGCCTTCTTTTAAGAGTTTTACCGCATGAGCTCCGAAGACTGACGCTAAAATTCTTGTTCTTGCCGTAGGCGTTCCGCCTCTTTGAATATAGCCGAGATTGCTTACTCTTACGTCCATTCCCGTGTTTTTTGCAACTTCCTGCGCAAACTGCACTGAACTCCCGCAGCCTTCGGCGTAAGCTATTATCAGAGAAGTTTTTCCGTTTATGAATCCCTGCTTGAGCTGCATATATAATTCTTTGCGGTTTATTTTAACTTCAGGCACTATTATTACTTCAACTCCGGCGGCCATTCCTACGGCCAAAGTCAAAAAACCGTGTTCTCTTCCCATTATTTCAACTACAAAAACTCTGTCATGGCTGTTTGCGGTGTCTCTTATTTTGTCTATTGCCTCAACAGCGGTGTTTAACGCCGTATCATATCCTATCGTTTCGTCTGTTCCGAATACATCGTTATCTATTGAAGCCGGAATTGATATTGCTTTGATTCCGTGTTTGCTTAAAGCGTTTGCCGCGGCAAGAGATCCGTCTCCGCCTATTACGACAAGCCCTTCAAGATTCATTTCTTTTATTATTTTTACGGCTTTATTTAAGCCTATGCTTGTTTTCATTTCGGGGCATCTTCCGGTATGAAGTTTTGTTCCGCCCAGATTTATTGTTCCGCTTACGGATCTTACGGTAAGATTTGAATATTCTCCGTCAAGAAGTCCTTTAAAACCCCTTTTGAAACCTATGAGATCAAAACCGTTATATATGCCGGTTCTGACTATAGATCTGACGGCCGCATTCATTCCCGGAGCATCCCCGCCGGATGTTATAATGCCGATTTTTTTGTTAGCCATAAGTTCTCCCCTGCTTGTATATATTTGTGACATTTTACACTTTTGAGCCTTATTTTGCAATAAAACAGGCGAGCCTGTTTTATGTTTTTATCGTAAAACCGGGATATTGACATTAAAAAATAAAAAGTATACAATACTGAAAATTCGAGAAATGTTTTATCGGTACAAAAATCAGAAAAATACTTTTATTATTTTGTAAAGCTTATCCATATGTAAAACCTTCTTAAAACAAGTATGCAAATCAAAAAAAAACAAAGATTGAACAGCGGCAAATCAAAAAATATAATGGGAAAATTATATTACAGGAGATATTTTAATGTCTGAAGAAAAAGAAAAAAAATCAGAACAGTCGGATCAGGTTATGGAACAGACCGTATTGTCTAAAAAAACAATGGTAGAGCTTGTTAAAATGGCGAAATCTATGAATTTAGAGACGATAACTGGCTTAAAAAAACAGGAATTGATAGCCAAAATTCTTGAAGCCGAAATGAAGGAAAAAGGTCAGGCTTACGATGAAGGCGTTTTGGAAATCAAACATGACGGTTTCGGTTTTTTGAGATCCGCCGATTACAATTATCTTTCCGGTCCGGACGATATATATATAGCTCCTCCTCAAATTAAAAAATTCGCGTTAAGAAAAGGAGATACTGTCGGAGGCTATGTAAGACCTCCGCAGAATCATGAAAAATATTTCGCGCTTCTGAAAATAGTTTCGGTTAACGGCGAAAAAGATTTGGATAAAATCAGAGAAAGGCCTCTTTTTGATAATTTAACTCCTTTGTATCCTGATAAAAAAATAATTTTGGAAACGACAACAAATGAAATATCAACAAGAATTATAGATATGTTTATTCCGATAGGAAAAGGACAAAGAGTGTTGTTAAATGCTCCTCCGAAAACAGGAAAAACCGTTTTATTGCAGAAAATTGCAAATTCCATAACCGAAAATAATCCCGAGATAGTTCTTTTAGTTTTGCTGATAGATGAAAGACCTGAGGAAGTAACCGATATGCAAAGATCGGTAAAAGGCGAAGTCGTTTCCTCAACTTTTGACGAACCTTCCGACAGGCATATTCAGGTTGCCGAAATGGTTTTAGAAAAAGCCAAAAGGCTTGTTGAACACGGGAAAGACGTCGTTATACTTTTGGATTCGGTAACAAGGCTTGCAAGGGCTTATAACGCGGCAATACCTTCAAGCGGAAGAGTTTTGTCGGGAGGTCTTGATTCAAACGCTTTGCAAAAACCTAAAAGATTTTTCGGAGCTGCAAGAAATATTGAAGAAGGCGGAAGTTTAACCATTATAGCGACAGCTCTTATTGAAACGGGAAGCAGAATGGATGACGTTATATTTGAAGAATTTAAAGGAACCGGCAACTGCGAAGTTTATCTTGACAGAAAATTGGCGGACAGAAGACTTTATCCTGCCATTGACCTGTTGAGATCCGGAACGAGAAAAGAAGAATTGCTTCTTACGGAAGATGAAAAAAATAAAATGTGGATTATGAGAAACGTGATGAGCAATATGAATACGATAGAAGTGATAGAAGAGTTAACCAAAAGGATGAAGGCTTCAAAATCAAATAAAGATTTCTTGAAGCAGATGGAATTTGCCGGCAAGGAATAAAATAACCGGAGGGTAAATATGCAGGATGATATAAAAGATATAGGGCAAAGAATAAAAACTTTAAGGGATATCTCCGATATTTCTCCCGAAACGCTGGCAAAAGAGTTAAATATTGATAAAGAAACGTATGAAAAATACGAAAACGGTCAGCTTGATATTCCGATAGGCATACTTAAGAAAATAGCGGAAAAATTCCGCGTTGAATTTATTACGCTTGCAACAGGGCAGAACCCGCATCTTAACAGATACAGCATCGTAAGAAAAGGAAAAGGCGTTTCCGTAGAGAGAAGGAAAGAATACGATTATCAGGATATAGCTTACGGTTTTACAAATAAAAAAGCACAGATATTTTTGGTTACCGCAAAAGATAAAAAAGACGGACAAGTACAGCCGTACTCCCATGACGGGCAGGAATTTACTTACGTTTTGGAAGGGACTTTAAAAGTTTATCTTGACGGTAATGAAGTTGTTTTAAATGAAGGCGATTCTTTATATTTTGATTCAAACTGCAAACACTATGTTACCGCTGTCGGATGCGAAACAACAAAATTTATCGCCGTAGTTTTTTAAGGGGAAGAATTACGATGTTACTTGACAGGTTTCTTAAAAAGAAAGTTTTTTCTTCTTACGATGATTTTTTAGCAAATTATGAAGTTAAAGTGCCGGAAAATTTTAATTTTGGTTTTGATGTCGTTGACGAGACGGCTTTGCTTGAACCGGACAAAAAATGTTTAATCTGGTGTAACGATAAAGGCCTTGAAAAAACTTTTACTTTTTCCGATATGAAAAAGTACAGCAACAAAACGGCAAATTTTTTTAAATCGCTCGGAATCAAAAAAGGCGATTTTGTGATGCTGATTTTAAAAAGACGGTTTGAATATTGGTTTTGCGCCGTCGCTTTGCATAAAATAGGCGCGGTTGTTATCCCCGCTACTCATCTTCTTACGGAAAAAGATATTGTTTACAGAAATAACGCAGCCGACGTAAAAATGATAGTTTCGGTCGGCGAATCAGAAGTCGTGGAACATATTAATAAAGCCGAAAAAAATTCTCCGACGTTAAAAATTAAAGTTTCGGTTGACAGAAAAATTGACGGCTGGCATTTTTTTGACGAAGGGATAGAAAAACAGTCCGACGTTTTTGAAAGACCTGCCGGAGATCTGGCGACAAAAAACAACGATAAATTTTTAATTTATTTTACTTCGGGAACAACTAGTATGCCCAAAATGGCGCTGCACGATTTTACATATCCTTTGGGGCATATAACCACGGCAAAATACTGGCAGAATGTTCATGATAACGGCTTTCATTTAACCGTGGCCGATACAGGCTGGGCAAAATCCGGCTGGGGAAAGATTTACGGACAATGGATATCCGGAAGCGCCGTTTTTGTATACGATCACGAAAAATTTACGCCTATAGATATAGTCGGAGTGATAACAAAACATAATGTTACGACTTTTTGCGCGCCTCCAACCGTTTACAGATATTTGATCAAGGAAGATTTGTCAAAATATGATTTTTCAAAATTAAAATACTGCGCCGTCGCGGGCGAACCTTTAAATCCGGAAGTTTTGCAGCAGTGGAAAAAACTTACCGGACATACTATAATGGAAGGATTCGGGCAAAGCGAAAGCGCGGTTATGGTAGGAAACTTTATCTGGATAAAACCCAAACCAGGTTCCATGGGAAAGCCTTCGCCGGCGTATAAAATTGATATACTTGACGATGAAGGAAATTCATGCGAACCGGGCAAAGAAGGCGTTTTGGCTATAGATGTAAGCAGAGGAAAACCTCTCGGGCTTTTCTGTGGATATTACAAAAATAAAGAAATTACGGATTCTGTATGGAAAAACGGATATTACTATACCGGAGACGTCGTATATAAAGACGAAGACGGTTATTTTTGGTTTGTCGGAAGGGCCGACGATGTTATCAAAAGTTCGGGATACAGAATCGGACCTTTTGAGGTTGAAAGCGCTCTTCTTGAACATCCCTCGGTTCTTGAATGCGCCATAACCGCCGTACCGGATTCTGACAGAGGACAGATCGTAAAAGCCACGGTTGTTCTTGCAAAAGGATACCAGCCAAGCGATTCTCTCGTAGTAGAACTTCAAAATCACGTTAAGAAAGTAACGGCGCCGTATAAATATCCCAGAGTTGTTGAATTTGTCAAAGAACTTCCAAAGACAATAAGCGGCAAAATAAGAAAAGTGCAAATAAGAGAGAATGATAAAAAACAATGAGTTTTGGTTTATAAAAAAAATATTTTTTTGATATAATAATTATTATTCATTAAAAAAATTGTGAGGAGATTTTATGATTTGGTTCAGAAAAAACAATTTGACAGGTCTTGTTGCAATAGCGGCAGTTTTAATTTTTACGGTATGTTTTTCAAAAAATGCATCGGCGGCGGACACATCAATATATGCAAATTCGTTGTTAACTCCTTTTTTAAATGCAAAATCGGAACATGTTTATGCCAAAATACAAAGGCAAAATAACGGATGTCCGAAAGAACATAATGCCGTTTGGGCTGAATATTATTTTAACAGTATTGAATTTGACGCAAGCAACGACTCGGCAGGATACAAAAATGTAATTAACGGGATTTTGGCCGGTTTTAATATTTTTGAAACTGGATCGTGGACTCTTGGAATTATGGCAGGGTACGGAGATTCAAAACTTGAACAGGAACAAAACAGCACGAAGTCCGATAATTTAAATTTTGGTTTATACGGCGGTTATCAAACCGGAAATTGGCAGATGAAAAGTATGTTTTTCGGAGGTTATGAAAAGTATAAAACAAAAAGAGCCGGTAATGAGAGCCAATATAACGGATACAGCGCATCTTTGGATTTGGAATTAGGATATAAAATTGCATTAAACGAAACAAAAGATTTCTTTTTAAAACCTTTTGCCGGAGTTTTAGGTTCATATGTAACTATTGAAGAAGCAAAAGAAGAAGGATCAGGCGCTCTAACGATAGGGGCTGACAGTTTAACAATGGCGCAGGCAAGAGCAGGGTTGGAATTGAACGGACAAATAAACAAATTTTCTTGGTATGCAAATGCCGGTATTAGACGCATTTTGACTCCTGATAACACGGAAATTGAAGTATTGACTACGGCTACAAAATCAAAAAGCGTTGAAATGGAATCGGATTTATCAGTTTCGGGAGCTTTGGGTGTTGACTATCTGCTTACAGAACATTTAACTTTGTTTGCAAACGGACAAACTTGTTATTCCGACAGGACTGACGATTCAAGATCTTATTATTTCAATATCGGCGCTCTTTATAAATTTGGCTGTAAAGATTCTAAGTGCAAAAAAGAAGAAACAAAAACAAATGAAGAACCTGCTGTTTCAGACACAATTGCGGAAGCTGAGCAAACTGTTGCTGAAACAATTACAGAACCTGCGAAGGTTGTTGCCGAAGAAGTTCAAGAAGCGGATAAAACCGAAATTTTAAATGATGAACCGGTTGTAGTAAACAAAGAGGAAGCCGACCTGTTAAAATCAAAACAAACGGCAAAAATTAAATTATATGAAATGCCTCAATTTGAAACGAACAGCGATAAATTGACGCCGAAAAGCAGAGAGATTGTAAAGCAAATAGCCTCGGCTTTGGAACAATATCCCGGCTCTGAAGTTTTAATAGAGGGACATACCGACAGTTTGGGAGATGAAGCTGCCAATCAAAAACTGTCTGAAAAAAGAGCGCAAAAAATAGCTCAGACTTTAAAAAACGAATATAAAGTTTCAAACAGTTTTGCCGTTATAGGCAAAGGCGAAACAGAACCCATAGCCGCTAATGACACTAAAGAAAACAGAGCAAAAAACAGAAGAGTTGAAGTGATTGTTATAAGCAAATAAAAATATTTTTTATAACCGTAACGGGCTTTCGGAATTTTATTTTTGAAAGCCTGTTTTATTTGAAAAACAATTTAATTTATATTGAAAAAACAAAAATATAGTGCTATAATAACAATGGAATATTTTCGGTCTTATTTTAAAAATGGGAGAATTTTACATGGAAACAAAATCCGGTGCAAACAAAAAATGGTTTATATTCGGAAGTATTGTTGTTATTATCGCTATTTCAATTGCGGTTACTCCTATTTTGGTGTCAAAATATATGAAAGCGAAATGGCAGGACGGACCTAAATATAAAGTTAAAAATCTTCTTATGAATGTTGACGGCAAACTTAAACTTTCAAAAAATGACTCCGTATATTTATCCGGCAGCAACGAATTTTATTATTTTATTGAAAATCCCGAAAAATTTGAAATGAAAAATTATATTGAGAAACAAGTCAGCGTAATAGGAAAAATGAGGATTCCCAAAGAAGGCGACAACGTTGACGGACATCCGATAAGACTTTATCTGACGGTTGAAAAATTTATACCGAAAGAAGGATATTCGCGTGAGGCGGCTGCAGTTGACGCTGAAAAAATCTCGCAGGAACTGCAGGAAAAATTAAAACAGAAAACATTGAAAAAAATTAAGGCAAGACTCGCCGTAAACGCTATTTTAAATAAACCTGTGCTTTTTGACGTTGTAGAAGGCAAAGTGTCTTTTGAAACAAGAAAAAATCTAAAAGGAATTGAAGTGCCTATCGTTATAATAACGGATGAATTCGGAGACCGTTTTATGATGCTTGACAAAAATAAAAAATTAAAACAATTTGAGGGTCAGAATCTTATTTGTTTGGGCAGAGAAGTTTTGCCTCCGAAGGATATGCCGCTTGTTGTTGACGAACTGACTTTTGAAATTTATGAGGTTTATAATACAGAGTACAAAAAGCTATGAAATTTCACAAATTTTTCACAATTTTTTCTATTATTTTTCAGACAGAGTTTGTATAATTTGTTTGAGGGAAAAATAGGGAGGAGGTAAAAAAGATGAAAAATATGATTGTTTTGGTATTATCTCTTGTGTTAACGACAGGTAACGCAGGGGCATCTTTTTTAGAAGCGCCTTCTCCGTATACGTTCGGTCCCGAAGGCAGGACTGTTGCCGACTTAAGAAATTTTGCAACGCCTAAAATGATGGTTAATATACTCCCCAACAGACCGGTTGTCGCGACGGATTCTTCAGGCAACAGGTTGTATTATACTCCGGACGGTAAAATGTCATTAAGCATATCAAAAGACGGTTCAATGAGTTTTTCATTGGGCGGGACGACAAAAAGTATTGACGCCGAAGGTAATTTAACAAGCATAAGCACCAAAATTTCAGGAACCGATATCGCTGAAGTCAAAAATGAATTCGGAGAACTTTTAGGATACAGACAATACAATGCCTCGGGATCTGTTTCAAAAGAATACGACAATCAGGGAAATCTTACAAGAACTTACAATTACGACAAATACGGCAAAACATTGAGTTATATTACCGATGAAATGTCAAAAACAAAAACAACATACGACGAATTTGGCAGAGAAGTCGCCGTTTATGACGCGGACGGATATATATTATCGGCATGCCAGTATCAGGATATAAGCTACGAAAGAGGCGAAGACGGAAAAACTTTAACGGTAATCCAGAAAGACAAAACAGGCAGCCACGGTCTTTTAGTTTCCAGAGAAAATTACCAGTACAAAAGAGACAGCCTTGATTCTCCTCTTGAACTTGTTCATACTACGACTTTTTTTGATGAAAAAGGTTCTGCTACCATTACGAAAGATGCAGATGGTTTTGTTATTTCAAGATTTGTGTATAAACAGGATTCAAACGGCAATCAGGTTTTGTCTGAGATAATAAATCCCAGAACCGGCGAAGTAACTCATTATACGAACGGCAAAGAAGATAAAACGGTGAACGCCGAAGGCACCGTTATAAAACAATGTTTTTGGAACGGCTCAAAACTTATGTTTTCCGTTACTTTGGGAGAAGACGGCAAATGGTCTACCATAACCAGAGATACTTACACGGAAGACGCAAAAAACAACGTTTATGACGCAACAGGAAATATTTTAGAATCAAGAGATCAGGACGGCAATCTTTTGGAAACATATGTTTACAGAGAAGGAGAAACAAATCCTGACGGAACAAAAGTTATCGCTTATGTTAAAAATGAGCAGGACGGTTCAATAACTTATTACGATGAATTGGGAAGGCAGACTTATACAAAAGATGCAAACGGCGAAACAATAAAAGAATACAACTGGAACGGCAATACTCTTGTTTTTGTTTTTAACAATACAACACAAACAACGACCTGGTATAACCAGAGCAAAGAAGACGTATATACTACATTTAACGACAGAATAATAACAAAAAATATTTATAGTAACGGGCAGTTAATAGGCGTATGGGATGCTACCACAAACAAGCTGACTGTTATGAAAAATCAGACGCAGTGGATAGTCCTTGAAAGTTACGGGTCTGAACCTTCTGCTGCTGAAATTGTAAAAATTTTATCTTTTTCAAGTCTTATTGAGAAGAGATATGCCGAGGGAACAGAAGGCGATATGTCGGATCTTGATTTAAATGCGATGTTAGAGGAGTATTTAAATTCGCAAAGTTCGGGGAATTAAAGCAGGAGAGTTATGGACAGATTAACAGTAAACTTTTCAAAAAGTACTGTGAAATTATTGCACAAGGTTATTGCTTGTGCGGTTCTGTTTTGTATTATAGCAGGTTCGGCTGAATCCGTAACTTTTACAAATATTAATTTAACGTTCACCGATTCAATGAGAGTATCGGCCGATACTTTGTTATCTCAATTTTTTTCCGTATCAACATTGCCGGTAAATGCCATATCAAAGATGTTTATTGAAACAGTAAATAAAACTAATGTTGCAAAGGATTCTTCTTCACAAAAACATAAAGATAAAAAAGCTAAAGAAGGAAGCAGCGCAAGGGCATCAGCAGGGTATTCTATAATACCAAACAATATAATAAATTCTCTTAATTTTGTTAATAAAATCAGGTATTTGAATGTATCTGATAATTTTGTAAGCGTTACCTATCATAAATTGCTTAATTACAGAATTTTAGAAAGAGATAAAGTGCGATGTCTGGATATGTTTATAAAATTTAATATAATGTTGTTATTACTATATATATTACTTACAAGACGTAATATAAGCAGCGATGACAATATTATAAATACAATAAATAAAAATAATATGATAGCTCGGCTTGTATAAAGCCGAGCTATTTTGCGTTTTATATAACGCAAAATGGGGGTAAAATGAATATATTTAAAAATCTTTTAAAGGAAATAACAAAAGAAAAAATTTCTCTTGTTTATTCTCAGGCAAGAGAATTGATTCTTTCCATGACATTTATGAAAATTACGGCGATAGTCGTAGTTAACTGTTTCCTTTTAACATCCGTGTACGGACAGGCCGTTGCTTCCGTTATGGATAATAACAGGGCAACTGCTCAATTTAAACAGATTTTTCAGGATTTTGAACTCCCGTACAGTTACGGTAAAATCACAACCGCAGATTACAGAGGCAGTGACAAAGTGGTTGTTAATATTCAGGATCTGCACAGCCATCCGGAAGTTCAAAGAAATATCAGCAGAATTATTGACCTTTTTGATTCAAAATACGGCGTTAAAAATATTTATCTTGAAGGCGCTTACGGACAGGTAAGCACAAAATGGCTTACCGATGCCAAAGAAGAAAACGTAAGAAACGCTATAATGGATAAGCTTATAGATACAGGCCGTTTAACCGGTGCCGAGTATTATTCGGCATTAAAAAATAAAACAGAGATTATAAAAGGACTTGAAAATAAAGAACAATATTTTGACAATTTAAAAAGATTCGGAACTCTTTTAGATAATCAGAACAATATAAATTTCTTATTGGATGAGATTCAAAAAACCGTAAAGACATTACAAAATAATTATTACAACAGGCAGCAGAAGAAGATTGAAGAATTATCGGCAAGTTATGTTTCCGGAAATACCGACCCGAAGAAATATTTTGTATTAATGGCAAAGCATGCCGAAAAGCTGGGTGTTGACATAAATAATTATGAAAATCTTGCATTGTATATGCGTTTGATGGAGAGCCAGAAAAATATTGATTATACGAGAACAACGCAGGAATTGCAGATGTTTGTTCTTAAATTAAAAGAAGTTCTTCCGTATAATGCGTATAAAATGCTGGTTGATTCAACGCAGAATTTTCAGCAGATGGATAAACTTTACGGATATATCATAAAACTTTCAAGACAATATAACTTAAATCTTTCTGTTAATTTTCCGGAATTGGAAAAGTTTTTTGCTTATATGGAATTAAGTCAGAAAATAAATCCTCTGCAGCTGATAAAAGAAGAACAGAATTTTAAAGATGAAATTAACGATAAATTTGCGGCAAACAAAGCCGAAGAAGAAGTTGTATTTATAAGCAATTTTATTAAATATTACAGAGACTACCTTACAAGCAAGATAACTTCCGACGACTGCAAGTATTATCAGGCTAATATTGATAAATTTAAATATTTATGGGTTAAATATATTGATGACAAACAGATTGTAGCAATGGCTGAATATGAGGAAATATCAGACAAATTTTATGCTATTAACTTAGCCAGAAACAACTACTTTTTGGCAAATATTGACGGCATTGCAAATACAAATAAACTTACCGTAAATGTCACAGGAACAAGCGAACTTGAAAAAGTAATGTCCTCTCTGAAAGACGCAAAAGAAATATACATAGTTATTACCGGCGGTTTTCATACGCAGGGAGTATCTGATTTGCTGGCTCAGAAAAATATAACAAATATTGTAATTACACCTAACGTAACCGGTGATACTAAAGCGGCGGAAGAAACTTATTACAAAATAGCGCAGGAACAAAGCAAGATTAGTTTTCAGGCTTTGGCGACGCTTCCCATGACGTTATTAAATCCGAAGATAACAGATATAGTATCTCTCGGGAACAATAAATTTTCTTTTACCGTAACTGATGATGCCGATAAATACGTCGGTGAAATGACAATAGAAGGGAACAAAGGAATAATAACAAGTTTTGAAAAAGTAGCCGATAGCGGAAAAACTGAATCGCGTACCGAATCACAGCAAAAATCAGTTGATTCAGTTAAAAAATCTTTAAGAGCCGCAACGGGATTATCGGCGTTTTTTGCTATTGCAACTTTAGTTACGCTTCCTATACTTATATTCACAGGGACTTTACCTATTGTTATTGTTGTTACAGGATTGCTTACTACTACAAGTTCATTAGCATTTCTTGGGATAAAAAGAAATCTTACCGACCAGCAGAAAGTATTGCTTGAAGCGCAGCAGCAAGCGGCTGAAAATCAGGCAATTATGTCCGATGCTGCTGACAAAAGAGAATTGTTAAAGACTGTTTTAAATTCGGTATCTGAGAAAACAAGAAACAGCATCCTTAAAGTTTTGGGTTTATCAAGTATGGAGGGTATAGACGGCTTGGATGAAACCGGAATCAATAATATTTTTTCACTTAAAGGAGAAGGAGAACTTTTTGAAGTTTTAAAAGAAGAAAAAAAGATTGTAATGAATCCTTTTCTGCTGAAAGCTTTTTTGGATTATGATAAAAATATCAAAAATCAATATTTGCTTGAAACTTTTTTGCTGCACGAATTGAGACATATAAACCATAAATGGATGCCTGAATTTATGGTAGGGTTTGGAGATTTGGGCAGTTATTTTGCGTCCGTGTGGATGAGTTTGAAAAATGAAAAAACGCGTGAAAAAATAAAAATATTTATACAGAAAATATTTAATAAAGACGCTCTTAGTAAACAGGAAAGACTTGAGTACGGAAAAACTTTGGAATGGGCGACTCAGGTTCTCGGCGCAGATTATGTTGAAATGTTCCAAAACAGACAGGAACGTATATATAAGAAAGGTGCCGGCACAAGCAATAAAACGACAAGACAGATAATAAGCGCAGCTGTGATGGTTAAAAACGGCATTGTTGAACTCGGTACGGGAGCAGGAAAATCAGACGCTTTCAAATTGGCTGTTGTCAAATTGCTTGCCGAAGGCAAAGATATTTTGTTTTTGACTAATACGGCGGATTTGGCAAAAAGAGATATTGAAGCGATGTTCCGCTTTGTATATGACAATGAAGAGGAAATGATCAAACTCGGAGTTATAAAAACAGATGCCCAAACAAAAAAGCCTTTGCCTCTTCAGTTCGGTTTTGTGCATGAATCCGATGACTCTAAAAACGTGCTTTACAGCTGGGATTCAAAAAATAAAACTGTTATAACTGAAAATACGACTAAAAAAGACGTTTACAGACGGGCAAGAGTCGTTGCCGGTTCGTCAATGTCAGCTTTTGTATGGGACAGACAAAAAGATTTGAAAGCAAATGCCGATGAAAAAACAATAACGCAGAAAAAGTGGAGACTTCTTATAGATGAAATCCACAGACCTTTGATACAAGGCGCAAACGATACGTTTACAATTTCCGAAGGCAACAGAGATAATTTTATAGAAAGCGCGCTGTTCCAGAGATTAGCCGGCGATGTTGCCGGAATATTGGACGGCAGTTATTATACTATAGAGGGAAGAAAAGTCAAAATAAATACAAGTAAAAAAGCGGAAATAGTTTCCAAATTCCGTAAACTTTTGCCAAATAGCGCTTTAAGTGACGATGAAATTTTAGCGTTTGTTGAAAATGCGCTTATTGCTATGTATGTATATAAACCCGGAAGAGATTATTTAATTTCAGTAACTCATATAGCTGAAAAGCCCGATTCAAAATTTATAAAAATAGTTCTTCTTGACCAGACTACTATGGAAACAAGAGAAAGCGTAAAAATGAGCAATAATCTGCATTTGGCTGTTGAATTCATTGTTCAGAGAGAAATTGCCGCGTCAAAAAAAGAATTTTTGCCTTATAAAGGCCATCAGATAATATGGTCATTTGAAACAAAACAAGATTTATCTATGACAGTAAATGCATTCCTTGAAGATAAAGAAGTTATAGAAGGATATGCCGGCGCGACGGGAACGATAGATGCCTATGCGGTACACTCTCTTTACGGCAAAGACGTCATATCTTTAGGTTCAGAAGGCGGTTCTAAACCGGTAATGATTGCTCAGTTTTTAACCGAAAATAGAGAAAAACAGCTTGAAAAAGTATTTGAAACGGTAAATAAAATTGATGCTATAGACGGTAAACCCGAGGATACAAAAACAGTCACGTTTATAAGAGTTTCAAATCCTGCGGAAGCTTTGGTACAGAAAGAAAATTTGGAAAAATTACTGCCGCAGGCAAGAACCGAAAATAAAATATATGTCATAACAGATCCTGACAATCTGCCTGTTATTCCGGGTAAAGACAAAAAACCTGCAACAATAGAGGAAGCTTTGGAAATATTAACCGCTATTCCGGGAATGATTATAATAGGAACAAATCTTATAGCAACCGGTATAGACCCCAAACCTCAAGGAACGGTAGAAAGACTGGTCAGCATAAATACGGTATTTGACAGAGATCAGTCAATATGGAATCAGTTTAAAGCAAGAATCGGAAGAAGCGGAACAAAAGGTTTTTTCATAGATATATTGAATTTAAGTGAAATAGACCGTGAAGAAATGACGGAAGAAGATTTGGCTATTCTTAAATCTAAAATATCACAAAAACATAGTATCGTAACGGACTCTCAGGAACAACAGCAAAGAACGGAACAACTGGTATACGGAATTGAAAACGTATCGGATGCGGAAAAAGGGTTTATCTCTTCTTTCATGTCGGACTATTCAAACATATTTAACGATGCCGCCGTGGAAAACGGTGAAATAAAATCTTACGGAAAATCACAGTCTATAATTGACAGTATCGTACAGATAAGAGACAGTTTCACGAACAGCGAATTGTCAGGCATTATGCAGATACAAAGATACGGTAAAGATTACTGGAATGTAATAAAACAGTATGCCGATTCAAGAAAAGCGTATGATTCGGATCAGTGGATTATAACATTATTCGGAATGACCAGAGAAGAATTCAAAAAAGCACATGAAGGCATTACAGATGAAGATATAGAAAATTTGAGATTGAAAATGGTTGGAAGTTTTGATAAGGAATGGAGCGATTTGGCCGTTGCTTTGTCTGATGCGAATTACAATTTAGGCAATGTTTTTAAAAATGAAATTTTCCAAAGTTTTTTACAATTTGCCGAACTTGACCAGGAAACCGAAAAAGTCGCTTTATTGGCCAAAGTAACCGACAATTTTGCGGTAAAAGCGCAGTTGGCGGCGTATGAGCAAGCCAAAGGTGAAAAATTCAAAGATATAGAAATAACGCTTACTCAAAAACAGACTGCGAAAAATATATCCAAAACAGCAAATAAAGTGATTGGTAATGTTTTAAAATATTCAATTATGCTTGTAAAAGGTCTTATAATAGGTTTTGCAGGCGTGGCATTGATGAAAATATTTACCGGCGCTGTAGTTATAGGTATTTCTTTTACGCCCGCGGCTCTTGTAATAGCCGCCATAGTATTCTTCATAGTATTATTTAATTTTGCGATAAAACCTCTTATTAATAAAATAAATTCCGAATTACAGAGAAACGGTTTAAATTCTGCTTTGGGTAAATATGCCGGAACAGGCGATTCAAAATACAGAAGAGACGCTTTTAAATCTTATTTGAATAAACTTTTATCTTCCGTAATACAAATTTCTTCAATTACGGCGTTAGGCATTCTTATTATGGCAATAGCTTTTGGAACGCCGACTCTTATTGTGACTGCGTTAATAAGCGCCGTTGTGTCTGTTATCACCGCAATTGTTTTTATCGTTTCAAACAGAAGTATCGTTCCTAATTTACAAACAGTTAAAAATATAAAAACCACGTCAAGTTCGCAGCAGTCAAAAATCTCGGCTGTTACGACAGGCTTTATGATCGGTATTATAGGACTTATTTCATTTATATTTCTGCCGGCTGTTTTTCCGGCGGTCAGCTTGCTTATTTCGGCTGTTTTGGCGGTTGCAGGTATGGGTTCATTCATAGCGGCAAAATATGTATTGCCTAAAAAATTATTTAATCAAAAAGAATCATCTTCAAAAAAAACATTTTTTACTTATGCAGGTATTACTCTCGGATGTATTCTGCCTGCCTTTATATTGGTAAAACTTGGAATAATAACGTTGCCTATAATAGGAATTGCTTTAAGTTCTCTGTTTCCGTTAATGCTGATATTGGGTGTTGTCGGGGTTTCTTTTTATGTGTACAAAATGAAATACATAAATAAACCTGTTGAAAATAAAACAAAAACAAGCAAAGTAGTAAATTTTCTAAAAATATTTTCACCTCTTGCCGCTGTAAGCGTTGCGATACTTTTTTCTGTAGTCAAAGGAGCGGCGTTAATAACGGCAGTAACTTCCATGATATCACCTGTCGGGTTAATAATAGGAGTTGCTCTTGCAGTTGTCTTCATTGCCTTATTATATTTTGAAAAAACAAGACCTGTGGCAAAATTGCTTTTGTCTGTAGTAGGATTTGCCGTACCGTTGGCAGGTTCTGCGGCGCAGGTGGAGCGTGTAAAAACAACGCAGGATTATATTGAATTAAACCAGCTTTTAGCGGAAATTCAGACAAATGCAAGTATAACTGAACAGCAGAAAACAAGACTGGAAGAATTATTAAATCTATCTGCAATGCCTTTGACTGACAGAGAAAATTTATTTGATTTTATCAAAAACGGCGGCGATATATTTAACTGCGCAAGCGATGCTGTTTCAAAAGTGTTAAAAACAAGTTTTTCAGGTTCAGTATCAGGCGCTTTGTATTTGACGGATGCCATAGCCAAAAATCTTTTCATGACGGATGAAAATATTTATACAAGTATGCAGGCCATTAAAGACATTTTGGAACAAAAAACAAATAAAACTTATAACGGATATAATGTAACTATAACGGGAATGTCGGAAGCTTTATCAAAACCGGGAGATCAGGTTATAGCGCTTGTTCAGGGTGGATCTGTTTTAAATAACGGCGAAGACCATTATATATATCTTGAAGTAACTGCCGCCGGAACTATATCTATAAGCGACGGCTATAATGTAAATGAAGTTTCAAAAGAAGGATTGGAAGAATATCTTAAAAACACATATAACGGTTGGTCGGAAGGGACAATATTAACTTCTAAAAATATAACTAACGGGCGAGCTTTAAGTAAAGAAGAAATGCTTGCTGAAAAAGGCGCTGAAGGAGAAACACCGGCAACGGAAGAAGCGGCAGATCAGGCAGCAGCCGAGCAAGCAGCGGCCGAGAAAGCAGCAGCCGAACAAGCGGCAGAAGAAGCAAGGATAGCAGAAGAAGCAAGAGTAGCAGAAGAAGCAAGAGTAGCAGAAGAAGCAAGAGTAGCAGAAGAAGCAAGGATAGCAGAAGAAGCAAGAGTAGCAGAAGAAGCAAGAGTAGCAGAAGAAGCAAGAGTAGCAGAAGAAGCAAGAGTAGCAGAAGAAGCAAGAGTAGCAGAAGAAGCAAGAGTAGCAGAAGAAGCAAGAGTAGCAGAAGAAGCAAGAGTAGCAGAAGAAGCAAGAGTAGCAGAAGAAGCAAGAGT
>Ga0302243_1000203_pt1 | contig 63053 bp, 45 predicted proteins | sample AAG_UR_Met_MG_FD_193514 | JGI IMG/M metagenome (GOLD analysis project Ga0302243, IMG submission 193514) | Enriched activated sludge microbial communities from anaerobic digester in WTTP, New Holstein, Wisconsin, United States - AAG_UR_Met | ecosystem: Engineered > Bioreactor > Anaerobic >... | reverse complement strand
CTGAGCGTGAAAAGTTCATGCAGTATTGTAATATCCCCGTTGGTTTTATTCTGAACTCTACTGATTACGATCTTTGTATTGCCATAATAAGGTGTTTTGAATCGTACAGACTAAAAATGGGTCGGGGCGGAGGATGAATTTATCAAGATCCTGAAAGACGCATTCTTTCCTAATTGTAAAACCCTAAAATACGATCAGGCTTCTTTGTTCCCGGCTATTGTCAGAAACAGGCTGTCCTCATGAAGATATTTATTTGTAAGCTCTTGAATACGTTCCGGACTTATTCCCTTTAATGATTTTATAAAATGGTTGAAAGTGTCAAGAGTTTGCCCATATTCAAGAACCACGCCTAATCTTTTTGCAATTTCAAAAGGCCCGTCCATGCTTCTCATTAAAGCACCCATCATTAAATTTTTGACCAGTTTCAATTCTTTCTGTCGTACCGGTTCCTCACGTAATTTTCTGATTTCTTTATAAACCTCTTCAATTGAAGCTTCAAGAACCTGATTTCCTACTTCACTGAAAATAATAAACAGGCCGCTATGATGAAATGATATAAGCGCAGATGAGATACCATAAGTATAGCCTTTGTCTTCGCGGATATTTTTCATTAGCCGTGAGCCAAAATAACCACCTAAAACAGTGTTCACAATACTAAACTCAGGGTAATCAGGGTGTAAACGATTAATAGTTGCTTTTCCAATACATAAGGCTGCCTGCATGGTATCCTTTTTATGGATAAATTGTTTTTTTTTCGTTGAAGTGTTTATTGGCGGTACATTCAAAGTCCGGTTTTTTGAGTTCGCACCCGAGAAACTACCAAATGTTTTTTCCAGAAGATCATCAAGCTGCATGGGAATTTTGCCACTTACTATTATGGTACATTCGTCGGCTCGGTAATTATTTTTATGATGCTCAGCAAGAATATCCCTGCCAAGCCCATCAAGATGCCCGGATTCAAGGATATATCCGTAAGGATGCGTATTACCGAAAACCTGTTCATAAAAATGGGTGGAAGCCAGATAATTAACATTCTGACGTTTAATATTTAAGCGCTCTTTTCTGGTAGAACGATAAATATCTGTTTCATGATCCGGGAATATCGGGTTCATCACAACCTCTGCCAGCATTGGGAGGGTTTCATTCAGATACTTATTTAAGGTATATAGCCTTATATAAGCGTTGTCCTTTGAATTATTTGTTTCGATATAGGAACCATAAAACTCAAAACATTCTGAAATATCTTCGGCAGAATATGATTTTGTACCGGCTGTGAGTAATTTGTTTGTTGCTTTGGCAGCATGATAATGATCCTGATAATATGTGCCTGCTTTAAAAACAAGTTCAATACATGTAACTTCCTGAATGCCTTTATCTATTATATAAACCGGTATTCCGTTTCCAAGCTGGAAATAACGCGGTTCAGTATTTATCCGGAAATTGATTTGTTTTGATCCGGGTGCTTTTTTTCTGTTAATTTCTACTGGCATTATTCAGTTTTTTTGGCATGATAATATAAAGTAGAACAATTATTTTCGGTAAGATACTTTTGTGAAAAGCTCAATATGTCATTCTTGTTCACAAGGGCATACTGTTCTGCCTCTTTGTTTATTAATATGGCATCTCCGATAAGTTCAAACATAGCAAGGTTCATTGCCTTTTCCAGTACCTTTATTTCTGTAAAAACCAGCATTGATTCAATTCTGTTTTTTACTTTTTGCAATTCGCGATCCCTTACAGAATTATCATGAAGTTCCTTAATTATATCATTAATAGCCTGTTCAGCGGCAGCAAAGCTTATACCGTTCATGAGCCTGCCTGATATTATGAACAGACCCGGGTCAATACTTCCGGTTATATAGGCATCAATTCCGCTAAATATTTGTTTTTTCTTAACCAGTTCAATATAAAGTCGCGAAGAATCACCATTTGACAAAATATCAGAAACAATATCGGAGATATAATAGTCTTTTGAGGTACGTTCGGGTATATGCCAGGCTTTATAAATGGCATTCGCAGGAACATCCCTTTCAACATGTAAATGTCGTGCTTCGGTTTGAACCTCTTCAACCGGTAATTTTCTGTTATTTGGTGGTCCTGCCGGAATATTACCGAACCATTTTTCACACAATTCTTTGATTTCATTTGTATCAACAGGGCCAGCTATTGTAACAATGGCATTATTTGGATTGTAAAAACGCTGATAAAATTCTTTGGTGTCATCCATTGTTACATTTTCTATATGCCTGATATCCGCTCCTATTGTAGGCCAGCGGTAAGGATGCTTTTTATATGCCAGTGGGCTTAACAGCAGCCAGGCATCACCATAAGGTTTGTTTAAATAAACTTCTCTGAACTCTTCGATAACGACATTTTTTTGAACTTCAAGGCTCTTTTTTGAAAAGGCCAGATTCAGCATTCTGTCAGATTCAAGCCAAAAGCCGGTTTCAAGATTGTTTTTAGGAATTGTAAGGTAGTAATTAGTAACATCATTTGATGTAAAAGCATTATTTGTGCCACCTGCCTTTTCAAGCTGCTCATCGTAATAAGGAATATTTACCGAGCCTCCAAACATCAGATGTTCAAATAAATGTGCAAACCCGGTTTTATCAGGATGTTCGTCGCGTGCACCAATATCATATAAAACATTCATTGCTACTATTGGAGTTGATTTGTCGTTATGAACAATAACCCTGAGTCCGTTGTCAAGTTGAAAGCGGTAGAATGATATCATAAAACTAAAGCTGAATGAATGTTGAGAATTAGAAAGAGTGTTTTATTACAATATATTTTCTAAGTATCTGAAAGTCAAAAAAAAGAGGCTGTCTTGTAATTATCGGACAGCCTCTTATTGATTAAAGATTTTTAATCCTTAATGTCTTTCTTATTAGTATTATTTTGAAAGGATAAGATTGACAATTCCAACAGCATCAAGTACGTTGATTATACCATTACCATCAATATCAGCATTTGTAAAAACAAATTGTTCAGGTGTGTTACCTATAATATAATTGATAACTGCAACAACGTCCATAATATTCACATTACCATCGCCATTAGCATCACCGGGTGTTCCGCATGATGGAGGAACGTGTGGTCCGTTGGTGAAATCGGCATTTGTGAATGTGAAATCCTGGATATATTTAAATTCAACAGGTTGAGTGGGGTCGCCACCGATAAATGTTTGAAATACGAATGGAATAGTATAGGTGTCACCGCTTGAGAATACATAATCTGATGCAGTTCCCATATTTGCTTCAAGCCAGCCTTCTGACAGGTAAGTAACATTTTCAACATCGGTGTACATACGTGAGTCAACATCAAATCCCCAGCACCAGATATCGGGCATAATATTGTCAGTTACACCTTCAAAATCGGTATCCAGCCATGAAAGGAATACTTTACTTCCATCCTGTGTTCTTGAAATTTGCGAACGGCTGTCTTCACTGATTTCACCAAATTCACCCCTGAAAGTTTTGTTATGTGTTACATACTGAGCAGCAAAGCAGGCACCCTGATTTACTGAGTAAATATGGAATGTAGCTCCATAGCCTCCGCTGGCGATAATAGAATAATCATTGCTTCCGGCAACACCAATGGTAACAGAAATATGGAGATCTCCGTTTTTATCAACAACCATTCCATGATCAAAAGCAGTAGTATATCCTACTGAATCACGATGAACCAATTCTGGGTTTACCCAGAGATTATTCCATTGTTCCTCTGTTAAATAATACTTAACTGATTCAAATCCATCAGGACCACCTAAAATAATTGGTGTTGGACCTGTCCATGTTTGACCACCATTAGTGGTTTTATAGATAACAGGATAAAAAGCAGCTCCGTTTACAAACGGGTCACCATCAAGATTATCCCAAAGTAATGACATATAGCCGATTTGCCCGTTAGGAGCAAAGGCAATTTTTTCATGAGCAGGAGCCCTCCCTTCAGTATAAGCAGGTGCATACATAAGCCATCTTTCATATTCAAAATCTTCCAATGCAGGGTTCCAAGTCCCTTTTGTGAATAACAAACTGTCAGTGTACTGATTTCCCAGGCCATCAATCAATGATGGTTCATATACCCATATATCTCCGTTAACAGGATTAATTGTCATAGTAGAAGGAACATTCTGTCTGTATGGGGGTATTGATGACCAGTCATGTTGTGTTGGAGGAACAGTCTGGCTAAGTTTATGAACTCCGGCAGCATATCCGCCCCATGAACCGGCTCCTGCATTACTACCATCAAGTGTAGGTGCGAAATATGAGAAATATGCATTGCCAGGAATTGTGTTTCCTGTGGGATTGTATATTACACCCTGTGGATATCTTGCATTGGCTCCACCTTTGGTAGGATCATAAACCTGAATATTGTTGGTAAAAGTCATACCACCATCAGTGGATACATCATAAGCCAGATAACCACTTCCAGGAGGAATGAGCATACGGTGTACGAATGCAACTGTATTTAAGTTGTTGTCAGCCCAAAGAGCTGTACGTCCTCCGTTGTAGAGACCATAGGCATTGGCAGATCCTCCTATTGGAATAATGGATACAATGTCGCGGTTGCCGGCATTTACAACAGGTTTCATAGGTACGCTGAAATTGTTAACAGTTGAAGTATTCGTAATAATACTCTCGTTAACATTTCGATCTAGCACAGCATCAGAGCGAATACCGCTTTTTATCTGATAATTCTGCGCACTCAATGCAAACACTGCAATGAGGGATAATGTTAATAATAGTGTTCTTCTCATTTTTAAAAAAATTTGGTGAATAAATAATTAAATTAAAATGTATGCTTGTTTTAATTTTTTGGAATTACCAAACAAAAATATAAATAAATCCAATACCCGGGGTTTTTGTTGAAAATAATTTTTTATTCGACAATAAACTTACTTGTTGTTTTATTATTGTCGGTTCTTACTGTCAGGAAGTACATTCCTGAACTAAGGCTTTCAGTATTGATCTCTATATACTGTTCATCGGCATCAAAAGTGCCAGAATTAACGGTTTGAACTTTCTGACCCAGAATATTGGTGATATCGAACTGCCATGCAACAAACTGGTCCTCATTAATGATCTCCATTTCAAAAATGATATTACTTCCGGGTTTGGCAGTAATATCATTGATCTTCATAATATTTGACCCATAAGTTCCTTTGGGTTCACTTTTGCCTCCAAGAATAATATTAACAGTTCCTACAGCATCAAGTACGTTGATTATTCCATCACCATTAACATCAGCATTTTCTATAATAAATGGTTCGGGGTCATTACCTATAATATAATTAATAACTGCAACAACATCCACAATATTCACACTGCCATCGCCATTAGCATCACCGGGTGTTCCACATGTTGGCGGAACGTGTGGTCCGTTGGTGAAATCAGCATCAGTGAATGTGAAATCCTGAACGTATTTAAATTCAACGGGCTGATCGGGGTCTCCACCGGTGAATGATTGATATACAAATGGAATAGTATAAGTATTATTATTTGAGAAAACATAATGCGATGCGGTACCCTGATAAGCTTCGAGCCAACCTTCTGAGAGATAGGTGACATTTTCAACTCCGGTGTACATACGGGTGTCAACATCAAATCCCCAGCACCAGATATCCGGCATAACATTGTCAGTTATGCCTTCAAAGTCGGTATCAGCCCATGAAAGGAATACTTTGCTCCCATCCTGAGTTCTTGAAGCCTGTGAACGGCTGTCTTCAGCAATTTCACCCCACTCACCGCGGAAAGTTTTATTGTGTGTAATATATTGTGCAGCAAAACAGGCTCCCTGATTTAATGAGTAAATATGGAAAGTAGCTCCATAGCCTCCGCTGGCGATGATAGAATAACTTTCGCTTCCGGCAACACCAATGGTAACAGCAATATGGATGTCTCCGTTTTTGTCAACTACCATATCGTGGGTAAAAGCTGTGGTGTATAAAATTGAATCACGAAAATTAGATCCTGGGTTTAAAAATAACTCAAATATCTGTTCATCTGTAAGATAATACTTGATTTCATCAAATCCGTCCGGACCTCCTAAAACAATAGCTGTCGGCCCTGTCCATGTCTGACCACCATCAGTGGTTTTATAAATAACAGGATAAAAAGCATATCCGGCAGCAAACGGGTCACCGCCATTGTCAGCCAGCAAGCTCATATATCCAATTTGTCCGTCAGGAGCAAAGGCAATTTTTTCGTCAGCAGGTGCTCTACCCGATTCAAAGGCAGGTAAATATTCAACCCATCTGCTATAATCATAATCATTCAATGCAGAATTCCATATACCTTTAGTGAATAATACACTATCAGTGTATTGGTTACCTACACCATCAACTAATGCAGGTTCGAAAACCCAAATGTCACCGTTAACTGGATTAATTGTCATTGCTGAAGGAACATTCTGACGGAATGGAGGTATAGACGACCAGTAATGCTGTGTTGGAGGTTCTGCTTGGCTGAGTTTATGAACACCGGTAACATATCCTCCCCATGAACCAGGTCCGGCATTACTACCATCAAGACTAGGTGCAAAATATGAGTAATATGCATTATCAGGATTGGTATTACCTGTAGGATTATAGATAACACCCTGTGGGTATCTGGCATTAGCACCACCTAAGTTGGGATCATAAACCTGAATATTGTTCGTAAAAGTCATACCGCCGTCAGTGGATAGATCATAAGCCAGATAACCACCTCCCGGAGGAATGAGCATACGGTGTATGAATGCAACAGTGTTTAAATTATTGTCAGCCCAAAGTGCTGTGCGACCACCATTGTATAAACCATATGCATTAGCAGCTCCACCAATGGGGATAATAGAAACAATATCGCGATTACCTGCATCTACAACAGGTTTTTCCGGAATATTGAAAGCATTGAAAACTTTAGAATTGTTAATGAGGGATTCGTTAAAATTCTGATAAGTGCGAAATTCAGGACGAATATCTCCTTTTATCTGATAGCGCTGTGCGCTTAGCGATAACACCGCAATTAGTGATATCGCTAATAACAGTGTTCTTTTCATGGTCTTAAGAAAGATTGGTTAATGTTTGTTGTTTAAATAATGTGTATTAAGTATTATTCACACTGATATTATAAAACAAAAACCCAAAGAACCTTAATCCTTTGGGTTTTTGTTCAGGATAATTTTTTATTCGACAATAAACTTACTGGTTGTTTTATAATTGTCGGTTTTTATTGTCAGGAAGTACATTCCTGAACGCAGACTTTCAGTATTGATCTTTATATTCTGTTCACCGGCATCAAAAGTACCAGAATTAACGGTTTGAACTTTCTGACCCAGAATATTGGTAATATCAATTACCAAATTGCTGCGTTTGTTCAATGTTAATTTAAAGCTGGTGTAATTTTTAGCAGGATTAGGATAGATAGAAGTAATGGTGAAATTATTTTGCAATTCATTTATTCCATCTACAATCATAATAACAGTTACTGTAACATCCTGGTCAATTACTGTAACATCACCTGTTTCTAGCAGGAAGCCTATTTTTTCTATAGAAAAGGAATATGTTCCCGGCTCAACAGTAAATATGTAATCTCCGGCAGCATTGGTAACATCGCCAAGGGTTACAACTGCATCATAAATTTCATTCTCATACTGATCAGTAATAATGAATGTTACGGTATATTCCTCAATTGCCCCTTCAAGGGTAACTGTAGCATTTTCAGTACCGGTCAGGATATTTTGAGCCTGTATGCTTGAGATTATTGCATCTTCGAGTACGAAGTCATATACTCCGGCTACATCAGGTGTAGTAAATTCTAATGTTGCAACAACACCGCTGTTTCCTAGGAAAAAATCATTGGTGAATGATATTGAAAGCGATCTGAAAAGATTGGTGTTTGGCAGAACATTGGCATGTATCTGGTGATTAGTGGCACGATCGGTTAATGCAGCAGAATTAGCCACATAATCAAAACCTTCTGGCAAAGGAATATCAAACTGCCAGGCTACGAACTGATCTTCGTTGATAACTTCCATTTCAAGAACAATAATGCTGCCCGGTTCAGCAACAACATCATGCAGTTTCATAATATTGCCGCTTAACACAACTTCATTTAATGTTACATCAACAAGTACATCCTGGTCAACTACTGTAACATTACCGGTACCTGTTGAATAACCGGCTTTAACAACTGTGTAGGCATAAGTTCCTGGTTCTACAGTAAACACATACTGACCTGCAGGATTAGCAACTGCTCCAAGTGTAACAACAGCATTGGTAATGGGAGCGCCATCCTGGTCAGCAACATTGAATGTTACGGTATATTCAGGTGTAACTTCTGCAATTAACGTAACATCAACAAGCACATCCTGATCAACTACAGTAACATTACCTGCACCTGTTGAATAACCGGCTTTAACAACTGTGTAGGCATAAGTTCCTGGTTCTACAGTAAATACATACTGACCTGCAGGATTTGTAACAGTTCCAAGTGTAACAACAGCATCGGTAATTGGAGCACCATTTTGATCAGCAACGTTGAAAGTTACAGTATATTCGTCAGGTGTTGCTCCGCCAAGAGTTATTGTACCATTCTCAGTACCGGAAATAATATCTTGTGCCTGAAGACTTGCTATAATAGCATCAACAAGTACAAATTCAAATGTTCCTGCAGTGTTAGGTGTTATAAATTCATATGTTGCAATAACACCTTCGTTTCCAAGGAAATAGGCATTGGTGAATGAAAAAGCAAGTGATCTGAAAATAGTTGTATTAGGTAATATAACGGCATTTATCTGATGTCCTGCAGCTCTTGAAGTTAATGCAGCAGAATTGGCAACATAGTCAAATCCTTCAGGCATAGGAATATCGAACTGCCAGGCTACGAACTGATCTTCATTAATTATTTCCATTTCAACAATTATATTACTTCCGGGCTCGGCGGTAACATCGTTGATCCTCATAATATTTGATCCATAAGTTCCTTTGGGTTCACCTTTGCCTCCAAGGACAATATTAACAGTTTCAACAGCATCAAGTACGTTGATTATTCCATCACCATTAACATCAGCATTTTCGAAAATAAATGGTGTGGGGTTAAAGCCCATAATGTGATTTATAATAGCTACAACATCAAGCACGTTAACAGCGCCATCGCCATTAGCATCACCGGGTGTTCCACATGTTGGAGGAACGTGTGGCCCGTTGGTGAAATCAGCATCAGTGAATGTGAAATCCTGAACATATTTAAATTCAACGGGCTGATCGGGGTCTCCACCAGTGAATGATTGATATACAAATGGAATAGTATAAGTACCGCCATTTGAGAAAACATAATGCGATGCGGTACCCTGATAAGCTTCGAGCCAACCTTCTGAGAGATAGGTCACATTTTCAACTCCGGTGTACATACGGGTAGTTACATCAAATCCCCAGCACCAGATATCGGGCATTATATTATCGGTTACGCCTTCAAAATCGGTATCAGCCCATGAAAGGAATACTTTGCTTCCATCCTGAGTTGTTGAAGCTTGTGAACGGCTGTCTTCTGAAATATCACCCCATTCGCCACGGAAAGTATTATTGTGTGTAACAAATTGTGCAGCAAAGCAGGCTCCCTGACTTACTGAGTAAATATGGAAAGTAGCTCCATAGCCTCCGCTGGCAATAATGGAATATGGATTATCAGCACCTCCGGATACACCAATGGTAACAGCAATATGGATGTCTCCATTTTTGTCAACTACCATATCGTGAGTAAAAGCTGTGGTATATAAAGCTGAATCACGATGAACCAGTTCGGGGTTTACCCAAAGATTGTTCCACTGTTCATCTGTAAGATAATATTTAACTTCTTCAAATCCGTCAGGTCCGCTAAGTACAATTGCAGTTGGACCTGTCCATGTTTGTCCACCATCAACAGTTTTGTAAATAACAGGATAATAAGCATATCCGGCAGCAAATGGGTCACCGCCATTGTCAGCCAGCAAACTCATATATCCAATTTGTCCGTTAGGAGCAAAAGCAATTTTTTCGTCAGCAGGTGCATTCCCCGGTTCAAAGGCAGGTAGATATTCAAGCCATCTGTCATAAGAATAATCCTGTGATGCAGAATTAAATACACCTTTTGTAAATAACAGACTATCAGTGTATTGGTTACCTAGCCCATCAATTAATGCAGGTTCATAAACCCAAATGTCACCGTTAACTGGATTGATTGTCATTGCTGAAGGTACATTCTGACGGAATGGAGGTCTCGAACTCCAGTCATGTTGGGTGGGATTACTGCCCTGGTTGAGTTTATGAACTCCACCTGCATAACCGCCCCATGAACCGGAACCAGCATTACTTCCATCAAGTGTAGGTGCGAAATATGAGAAATATGCATTGTCAGGAACGGTGTTTCCTGTAGGATTGTAAATAACACCCTGTGGATATCTGGCATTATCACCCCGGGTGGGATCATAAACCTGGATATTGTTGGTGAAAGTCATGCCACCATCGGTGGATAGATCATAAGCCAAATAACCGCTTCCTGGTGGGATTAGCATACGGTGTACAAAAGCAACTGTATTTAAGTTGTTATCAGCCCAAAGAGCAGTACGACCACCGTTATATAAACCATATGCATTACCGGCCCCTCCTATTGGGATAATAGTAACAATGTCGCGATTACCTGCATCTACAACAGGTTTTTCCGGTACATTGAAAGCATTAACAAAAGATGTATTGTTAATGAGGGCTTCGTTAAAATTGCGTTCAGGGCGAAATTCTGGCCGAATATCACCTTTCATCTGATAGCGCTGTGCGCTAAGCGATATCACTGCAAGGAGTGAAATTGTTAATAGTAGTGTTTTTTTCATTTGCTTACTTTTTAGGTTACTAATTAAGTTTAACTCAGCAAAATTAATAAAAATTGTATTGATTGATACAAATCTCCTGATTTTTTTAAGTTTTTTATGAATTACTTTATCCAAAACTCATAAATATGTTGTAAAATTAACATAATATTCAAAGCATTTATACTTTTGCAGTCTTATGATCAAACACACATTTACTCTTGCAGGAAAAGATTTTTTACTTGAGTTTAAGCGGCCATATCTGCTTAATGGTATGCTGCTTTATGTAGTTTCCACTGTTTTTATTTGTTATCTTGCCTTTGATGGGATTATTGATGAAAGAACCTGGAATGTATTGTACTGGATCGTTATTTTGTTTGCGTCTGTTAATTCCGCAGGACGAAGTTTTTCAGAAGAGTTTTCAAAACGCCACCTATATTATTATTCAATAGCAAATCCGGCAGCAATAATTCTTGGCAAAATGTGCTATAATGCTGTTTTGTTGGTTATAGTAGCACTTCTGGGTTTTTCTGCTTTTTCACTATTCCTTGGAATACCAGTTGAAAACAGAATGATGTTCATATTAGCAGCTATAGCCGGAAGCATCAGTTTTGCATTATTACTCACAATGGTGGCAGGTATAGCTTCGCGAGCCGAACAAAACTTCACGTTGATGGCAATTCTGAGCTTTCCTATTGCATTACCCAAGTTGCTGATCCTTATTAATCTTACACGAAATGCCATAGAACGTGGAATTTGGTCAGAAGCAATTAAACCATTCGCTTCATTAATCGTTTTACAAATACTGATAATCGTTCTGGCATTGCTTTTATTTCCATATCTGTGGAAAGACTGAAGCGTTCGAACCAAATATATGAATTTTATGAGGTGGATTTATAAAATACTAAGTATTGTACTGCTTGTTTACGCTGTTGTAGCAGGGCTTACAATTAAAATACCCTTCGATTTGCCTGTTATTCATGAGAGTATTCGTAATCTGTTTTATCATGTGAGTATGTGGTTTACCATGATCATAATCTTCCTGATATCCTTTGTTTACAGTTTAAGATATTTAAAGGGTTTTAACCTTGAATATGATCGTATAGCTGTAACTGCAGCTCAGATCGGACTGGTTTTTGGAATGCTTGGGATTTTTACCGGAATGCTTTGGGCAAATGAAACCTGGGGAGCTCCATGGGTTCGTGATCCTAAACTTAATGGCGCAGCAATGAGCCTTCTGGTATATTTTGCATACATGATATTAAGATCATCAATGACTGATGAAGAAAAAAAGGCAAGAATATCAGCAGTTTATAATATTTTTGCTTTCATTCTGATGATAATTTTTCTTGGCATTTTACCAAGACTATGGGGAGATTCGCTGCATCCGGGACAAAGTGGAGGACCTATGACTGTGGCTAAATTGGATTCAACCCTGCGTATCATATTTTATCCTTCAATTATTGGATGGATATTACTTGCAGTATGGATACTTGAACTTAAGATCAGGGTTAAACGTTTAAATGAAATATTAAACTCCGGTGAGATATGATTGACGAAAATAAAATGTATGTTGTAGTCGGTGTATTGCTGATTATCCTTCTGGGTTTGTTTTTATATCTTATAACCATTGATGTAAAACTTCGGAAGATTGAAAAAAGGCATAATAAGGAAAATAAGCCTAAAACCAGATCAACAGTAGTAACCGGGAAATAATAAAGGTTTATGAAAACCAGACATATTATCTTAATTCTTGTAGTTGCTGTAGTAACAGGTATTATAATAACAACATTTTCGGGTTCGGGAGCATATAGCCATTTTGAAGAGGCATTTAACCATCCCGGACGCGATTTTCATATAATCGGGAAGCTTAATACCCAAAAAGCATTAGAATACGATAGTCATATTGATCATAATTATTTTGCTTTTTACATGATTGATCAGCACGGTAAAGAATCAAAAGTGGTTTATCGGGGAGCTAAACCGCAGGATTTTGAGAAATCGGAACAGGTTGTGATAATTGGCAGCGCTGAGGATGGAGTATTCAATGCCAAACAGTTATTGTTGAAATGTCCTTCAAAATATAATGAAGAAGGACTGCCACAGGAATACGACGATACAAAATTTGATAAAGTATCGCAGGATTGATGCAGGTCAAACATTTTTAATACTTGGAAAAATATAACAGACCAATTATACCGGATGGCAAAATATAACAGACCAATTATCGCTTCGCTCAATTGTTCTGAATATTTTAACCACCGGCATTAACGATTGTAATTTACAAAACAGCTTGGACTATTTTGTAAATACAATTCGTATAAGAACTTCCTGTCAGATATTTTCCACTGACCGGATCCAGGTCATTCCACCTCCTTTTCACTTTGTAGTACTGCTGATAGTAGTGGTTCATAACTTTATGAACTCTGTTGTTTTTGCAAAAACATTGTTAATCGAAACACAAACGGCTTAAAAACCGGGAAAAAGTATATTTTTGCAAATTCTCAGTTGAGCATACTTAATTAAACTTCTAAATATTTTTCTTTATGAAACAGACTATCACCGCTAAACAAGCGATGGAACTTGAAGACCGTTATGGTGCCCATAATTATCACCCATTACCGGTTGTACTTGCCAAAGGTGAAGGTCCTTTTATGTGGGATGTTGACGGCAAGCGTTATTATGATTTTCTTTCGGCATACTCGGCTGTAAACCAGGGGCATTGCCATCCTGCCATCGTTAATGCCATGATCGAACAGGCAAAAACACTTACATTGACATCCAGGGCTTTCTATAATGATGCTCTTGGTGTTTTTGAAAAATTTGCCACTGAATTTTTCGGATACGACAAATTATTGCCTATGAATACCGGCGCCGAAGGAGTTGAAACAGCTATTAAACTCTGCCGCAAATGGGCTTATGAGAAAAAAGGTGTTCCTGAAAATCAGGCAAAAATCATTGTTTGTCAAAACAATTTTCACGGACGTACAACAACCATTATCAGCTTGTCAACCGATCCGGATGCAAGGGGTAATTTCGGACCTTATACTCCGGGTTTTGAAATAATACCTTATAATGATCTGAAAGCACTTGAAAAAGCGCTGGAAGATCCAAATGTTGCCGGATTCCTGGTTGAACCTATCCAGGGTGAAGCAGGTGTTTTTGTTCCTGACGATGGATATCTGGCAAAAAGCAGCGAGTTATGTAAACAAAAAAATGTGTTGTTCATAGCCGATGAAATCCAAACTGGAATCGCACGTACCGGACGTTTATTATGCTGCGACCACGAGAATGTAAAACCTGATATTCTGATCCTTGGCAAAGCATTGTCAGGTGGGGTTTATCCCGTTAGTGGAGTATTTGCCAACGATGATATTATGCTCTGTATTAAACCGGGACAACATGGCTCAACATTCGGAGGTAATCCTATTGCAGCAAAAGTTGGAATAGCTGCTCTCACTGTTGTGAAGGAAGAAAAACTGGCTGAAAAATCAGAAAAACTGGGAAAGATATTCCGCGAAGAAATTATGAAGATAAATTCTGATATGATTGAAAGTGTACGTGGCAAGGGTTTGCTTAATGCTGTTGTCATAAAACCTAAAAATGGCAAGGAGGCTTGGGATATCTGCCTGAAAATGGCAGAAAAAGGGTTGCTGGCAAAACCCACTCACCGTCATTTTATTCGTTTTGCTCCACCATTGATTATCACAGAAGAACAATTAATGGACGCAATGCGTATTATTCGTGAATCAGTAGAATCATTTAATTAGGCTTTTTGTTTCATAGTTTTTGAACCGTCTTCCGCAAGGGAGGCGGTTTTTTATTTCGTTGGATCCTTTAACAACAAAAAAATTCCTGCTGCTGAAGACAGTGGAGAATTGGGTCGTTAGAAAATTATTGTGAACTAAATTACCGGTTCAGATTTTTAAGAAAAAACTTCTTACTTGCTGATACCAAATACATCCTGAAGTGTTTTAACACAATCAAGTTTTTCCCATGCGAAAAACTCAACTGTTTTTTTGAATTTCCGGCAATGTGCACCATTTCCGGTAGATTCACCACTGTCAGGGTCATAACACACTTCAATCTCGGCGGTATAAGGATCGCGCCCAAAATGTCCGTAGGTTGCCGTAGGCAGGTAAATGGGATTTTTAAGCCCGAATCTTTTGACAATAGCGTACGGACGCAAATCAAATATTCCTTTGATAATTTCACCAATAGCCCCGTCAGAAAGCAGATTTCCATTACTATCTTTGACTTTTGCTGAACCATAAGTATTGACGTACAGTCCAACAGGTTCGGCAACTCCGATTGCATAAGCCACCTGAACGAGGATTTCATCGGCAATTCCTGCTGCAACCATATTTTTGGCAATATGCCTGGTTGCATAAGCAGCCGAGCGATCAACCTTTGATGGATCTTTACCACTGAAAGCACCTCCTCCGTGAGCACCACGGCCACCGTAAGTGTCAACAATGATCTTACGACCTGTTAATCCGGTATCACCATGAGGTCCTCCGATTACAAATTTTCCTGTGGGATTAATAAGCAGAGTAAAATTATGATCTAAAAGCTTTTTTACTTTTTCTGGAAGAGTGCTGCTTTGTTTAACTCTTGGAATAAGGGTTTGTCTTACATCCTTTTCAATTATTCTGCGCATTTCCTGATCGCTGGCAAAAGGATCATGCTGGGTTGAGATCACAATAGAATCAATACGCCGGGCAATATTCTGCTCATCGTATTCAATGGTAACCATTGATTTTGAATCGGGTCGCAGATACAGCATTTCTTTACCTTCATGTCTGATGGCTGCAAGCTGCTGAAGCAGAACATGCGATAATTCAAGAGCCATAGGCATATAATTCTCCATTTCGTTTGTAGCATAGCCAAACATCATTCCCTGATCGCCCGCACCCTGTTCTTCAGAAGTCTTTCGTTCAACTCCCATGGTAATATCTGGGCTTTGTTCATGAATGGTAGATATCACACCGCACGAATTGTATTCAAACCCATATTCTCCTTTGGTATAACCAATCCTTTTAATTGTATTTCTTGCAATATCCTGTATATCAATATAGCTTCGGGTTCTAACCTCACCGCTGCAAACCACCAGTCCTGTTGTAACCAATGTTTCGCAGGCGACTTTGCTTTCAGGGTCATGCCTCAGAAATTCATCAAGCAATGCATCAGAGATCTGATCGGCAACTTTATCGGGATGTCCTTCAGAAACAGATTCAGAAGTAAACAGATAGTTCATGATATAATGAGTTTAATAAAAATAATTTGCAAAATTAGTTCTTTTTTGGCTTTCTGTCTCTTACAGGGTTTGATTTAATACCTTTAATACCGATTGGAAAAATATAACAGACCAATTTTACCGGATGGCAAAATATAACAGACCAATTATCGCTTCGCTCAATTGTTCTGAATATTTTAACCACCGGCATTAACGATTGTAATTTACAAAACAGCCTGGACTATTTTGTAAATACAATTCGTATAAGTCAGAAAAGTTTTCAAGAAATAAGGCAGCTAAATGTTTGCAGATAATGGGAATATTATTTTTAATTTTCCAACTGATTTTACTAAATTCTGAAAATATACGGGGTTTATAAAGCGTGAAGCAATGTTGCAACCAAAAATCCCAGATAATTCCCTATAGCATATCCGATAATCCCGACAGTGATTCCAGGAACAATAATATGCCTGTTGCCTATAGCACCTGCAATTACAGGAACAAACGGCGGAGAGCATATTAAGCCTACTGAAGTAATCATGGTAGTGTCAGCATCAATTTTAAATATTTTATTAATAAGTACATTCAGGATAAGTGAACCAAAAACAGCCATAGTTATATAAGCAAAAAGGCCCGGTGTCAACCCTGCAAAATTTCTTACATCAGCCATTGATGCAACTACAATGCTAAATATAAGTATCAGATACATACCCGATTCAAAAGTTTTGTCAATGCGGTTTATTGCAGGAATAAGTGATGCAAGTATGCCAAGAGTAGTAATGGTAAGGATCACAACTACCATTGTTAAATTCTCAGGAGTAAGCATGCTTAGAATTATGCCTATCGCAAAAATGCCAATTGCCACAAGATAGGCTTTCAATAAAGGATAGAATTTTTCACGGCGTAAAATCCCCCAGAAAGGGTCTTTTCCGTCAAGGTCTTTGATCTTTACCTCGTCAAGCGGGATTGGGAACTTGGGCAGGAAGCGGTGAAACACTTTTTGACCAACGGTCATCAGAAAAGCAATATAAAAAGCACCGATTATAAGATCGTAGGTGTGTGTGAGGATATATGTGTTGGCATCAACATCGAGCATCATTTTTAATGCAGCGAGGTTAGGTGTTCCGCCTGTATACACTCCGATAAGCATTCCGGAAACTTTCCACAGATTGGGCATACCTTTTCCTCTGAAAATGAAATAACCGGCTACTATCACAGTAACAACCGAAAACAATCCCACAATTAGTGAAATGAAGGTTTTTCCTGCCATTTTCCTCCATTCCTTCACATTGGCTGAAAATAGCATCAGCGGAATCGCCAGTAAGATAGTGATGCTCATAAGAGTATCGCGAAGTTTGTATATGTTAAAGGCAAGAAGATTTTTTCTGGTAATTAAATCATCTGCAATTAATGCTTTCATATCTTCATTGTTTGCATTAGGATTTAAGGTAAGGTATTCGTTAAGGTAAGTTCCCATTGAAGGCAGAATACCTATATTCCCAAGTATCAGGCCAACGGCATAAGCTATGATTACCGCTCCCAGCTTGTTCACAAAAGGAAAACGATGACAAAGATGCAGTATGAGTAATGGGGTGAAAATGTAAAAAACTGCAAGTAAAATTATGATCATAATAACTGATTTTAGTTAGTCAAAAAACTAAAAAGCCAATATTTGCTTTGTTCTGTAAAATATTTTGATCGCTGTTTTTCTATTTTGCCACAAAATCATTTCGAACCTCAATCCATCCCGGATAATCAAGGTTGCGCCCACTTACCATGATGTAAGGCTTGAGCTTAACCATCACACGGCTGGTTTTACCTGACCCGTCAGTAAGCCCTAAAGCAAAATCAATGATTTTTTCTCCTTGTTTTCCCTGCAATACTTCAGCAAGATTAAAAGCAATGTTGACAGGAAGCGTTGCAGTGCTGTTAGGTTCTGTAGTGAATCTTTCCTGAATACTGCCATTGAGCATTTGCAAATCGTCAATGAATAAAATCCAGTCCAGTTTATTCATGGAGGCAGTCTGATTATTTGGATTGTTTACCTGAAGGTTAAGGTTGAAATTAAGCGGAAGCTGATTGTTCAGTACGGCATTTGTAAGCTGCAAAACATCAAGCGGACGTATATCAGAAAAGCTTTGAATATTTGAAACGTTCACTCCGGCAAGGTTAATATCCGTAACTGTATGAATACGGAATTTACAGCTTGAAAGTGCTGTCATCTCTTCAACCTGTCGCAATACATCACAGGAACTGAAAAATAATGTAGTTACTAAGATAATTGCCGCTAAAATTTTTCTTTTCATGGAAACTAGATTTATAGTTAAACAAATTATTACAGTAAAATTATTTTCGCATAAAAACCGTCTGATACGCAGCTTTTGAAACAATGTCCTGTTCAAGCCAAAGATCTTTTTTAAATTCATTGTTCAAAAACATATCAATCTGATCACAATAATATTTACTTGCAGGAATCCCCGATATTCCCGTAGGGATTATCACATACGATTCAGCAAGATTTGCCATATTGAAAACATGCCTTTGCGAAGCACCATGCACTACTGAATATGGATTATGAAAACTGTAAGCCATTGGGTTTACAGTATGAAAGCTTCCGCCAACAGAGAAAGGACCCTTATTGAATCCGAAGATTTTATCCAGTATTTTTACCGAACCAAGAAAATGTTTCAGGTTTAACTGATGAATATTGCCCCATTTCCAGTTAGCAGGATCTTTATCCACATTTTTTTCGAGCCATTCAACTGTTTCTTTGAAGCTTAACAGAACAATCTCATCAAAAGTCTCAGTATGCTGAGTGTTAACATTGTCAATCCATGACGACAAAGGATCTCTCCAAAGATGTTCAAACATGTTGTGAATAATTACGCTGCTCAATTCTTTGAAAAGGTCTTCTCCTAATTCGTCAGCAAGTGAGTTTTTGATAAAAGTGGCATAAAATTCTTCAAAAATCGTGGTGGCAGTACTTTCGGCTGTAAGAGTTCTGTCCCATGAGCTTAACAGGCTCAGTGCTTTTTGTTCGTTTACAGAAAGATCATTCGTTGTCGAAATTATATTTACCAGCTCATCTGTATAACGATCTGCCAGCTTTGAATGAAAATCGCCCAGCATTTCTTTAAAATCCTCTGTGCCAAGCTTATCTTTTGCATTTATCATTTCTCTGATCCTGTCAATTCTGTATGGCATTGAGAACCAATGACCAATGTAATGCGGATAATCATCATCTGTTGTCTTGTTATTCGCTGACGAGACGTAACCTTCAGGAGGATTGTAAACATAGGGTAATTCTTCAAAAGGTAATAAGCCAGTCCAGTCGTATTCGTCAGTATCGCCGGGATAAATAAATATGGGATGACCAGCCTTTCGGACCGGAACGGCACCACAGGTTTGAATACCAATATTCCCGTAAATATCGGCATAGGTAACATTCTGACTTACTGATGCCAGAGTGCTGCTGGCATCCCGGAATTCATCCCAGGTTTTTGCACGGTTAAACAAATAAATACTTCGCAGTTCATTGCTGAATTCACTTCCTGTCCATCGCATTGATATAGCCTGAGTGCTGATCTTTTTAAAATCGGAGATTACAGGTCCCCGGTGAGTAAAGCGATTCACCCTTATTACCGTATCTTTTTTACCGGTTACAATGTGTTCTTTTCTTATTTCCAGCTTTTCCCATTCATTGTTGAAAAGATAAGAAGTAGAGTCTTCGTTGAGGGTTTCAAAATAAAAATCCATTTCATCCACGTACAGGTTGGTCATCCCCCAGGCTATATGATCATTATGGCCAACTATTATTAAGGGCGCACCCGGAAGAGCAACACCTGTTACGTTTAATTGTCCTTCAATAACATGGTGCATTTGATACCAAATCCCCGGAGCGCCAAAACCCAGATGCATATCGTTTGAAAAGAGGGCATTTCCTGTCTTGCTTTTTTCTCCTGTCACAGCCCAGCTATTACTTGCACTGAAAATCTCTATCCCCAGCTCTTTGAGTTTATTGCTTTGTTCCAGCAATGTAAACATATTTACAGCATCTGTTTCCTCATATTTTGGGAACACAAAACTTTTATGAAACGAAAGATCAGGAATAAGCTGTCTTAATTTTTCATCATCGAGCTGATGTTTAAGTTTATATAAAAGAATTTCGTTTTGCCACGAACCGGCAAGGTCCCATGCCATATATCCAATAAGGTTGATAGTATGTACAGGCAGCCATACTTCGGGTTTATAACCAAGAATGGTAAACTCAGGAGGTAATTTTTTCTGATTTTGCTCAATATACTGATTCACACCATCAGCAAAGGCATTAAGAGCTAATAATACATTATCATCGGTTTCTGATAAAACCCAATTCGATTTTTCAGGAATTCTGAGTGCACGAAGAAGCTGATCAGTGCCAACCATATCTTTTCCAAAAATCTCGGATAAACGCCCAAGAGTAACCCTGCGCAACACATCCATTTGCCATAGTCTGTCCTGAGCCATCAGATAACCTACCGTTAAATACAGATCATGCTCGTTTTTTGCATAAATATGTGGCATTGCAAATTTGTCGCGATAAACACGAACTTCGTCAGTAAGACCATGTAGATAAACAGGCTTTGAGTAATCAGGTAATGCTTTTTTGGATATATGTTTTACAAAAAAGAAACCTGCAATAGCAACGATTACTATGAAGATCAATAAGACACTAAGAATTTTTCTGAAAGTTTTCATGCTGTTTGTTTTTAAATGACTAATAATTAAAGATGCAAAGGCATTATTTCAAAAAGGCATTGAAACCCAAACATCTGCATTTATTAATCACACTTTTGCAACTGATGCCATAAAACTACGTGTTATCATGCTGAATGATTTAAAACGTTCAGCAATTGCCAAAGTCATTGCATCCACAGCTTCCTGACCTTTTTCATTTCTCATAACTTCAACTATCCTTTTAATATCAGGCAACTCACTTGCTTCAACCTTTGGATCAGATACCATTTTATAAGGCATATATTTCTTTATTGATTTATCCATGAAAACCGATTTATCAGAGGCTTCTTTTGATACAACATCAATCAAGAATTTCTGATCAAAGGGTATATGAGCCTGTGGATGTGTAAGAGCCTGCAAAAAAGGATGCTCCCAATCCTGTTGTTCAAAAGCTTTACGAAGTATCTGTACCTGAAATTCTTCAAGAGCAGTATGTCTGTTTGAAACTAACTGAACAGCCCTGTCTTTAGCTCCCGGGAATCCAATTATAGCTTTGAAATTAATCCACAACATTCGCAAAACACTAACACCTGGAAGCGGCTTGCTATGATATGGCATTGAAGGATCTGATACATAGTGCATGCCCCAGCCCATAAATCTCCAGCCCCAGTAATCTTCATTTTGTGCAAACGCAAATTCCGAAAGTGCTTTATACAAATTAAGTCTGTAATCCACGTAAGTTCGTTTCAGAAATGGACCAAACTTGTATAAAATGCCGGCTTCATGAAAGAAGCACATATGAAATGGCGCCTGACTGCTATATTCCAGATTTGGATTGCCAAAAGGCTGAACACCAAACCCATAGGTCTTGCCAAAATCAGTACTATTATCCTCGAATAATCCCAGATCAAGACCATAATCCGGTTCGTTATTGGCTGTACATAATACCTCGAATGGAGAAACAAGTTCGCCTTCGTTTATTAGAACATAAATATTGTCAAGCATCAGACTTAAATCCTCAAGTGTGGTGATATCTTGCGGGTCAACTATTGTTCTGCCGCCAGCCATTACTCCCGGCATTAATTGCAGATATAATGGTGCTTTCAGGTTCTGATTAATCCGAATGGCAGAATAGAATCGCAACAAAATATCATCAGGATTTCCGGTTTCTTTGAAAGTCAGTGCATCAGGACAAGGCGCATAATCAGGAAGATTATCACGCGACCATGCTTCATGTCGGGCAAGAAAAAGCTCTAATTCCTTTTCGTTGTCTGATAAAAATGCTTTCAGGCTTTTGGCTGCTACTGAGTCGGATGTTTTCCAAAAAGGCAAATCCTTCAGAGAGGCATAAGCAAGCAAAGTGTGTTCGTTCCATGCCTGAACGCTTAAATTAATATTGAGAAACAATAAAATAATAGCAAAATAAGCTGAGATGGTTGGTTTGATTTTCATAGCTTATTGTTATTAAGTGGTTTAAAAACTGATACTTACGCCTAAACTGGGCATAATTGGTAATTGGTCAATACGTTCGCCAGTAAGACGATCCATATAAAATACATTTTTACGGCTATAAATATTTGTGACGCTTGCAGTGGCTTCAAGTTTTGAATTCTTGCCTAATATGGCCAAATATTTAAGGCTTAAATCCAGACGGTGATAATCTGACAGTCGCCCTTCGTTAAGATTTGCATAAATAATTCCAATTGTTCCGTTTTCCCGCAGATAATCAGAAAAAATACCATCCATGAAAGGAAGGCGTTCGTAATAACCTTGTGACTGGGTAAATGGGAAACCACTGCCATAATTAAAACGGCTGCTGAGTTCCCAGTTCTTCTTATCGCCAAGCTGATAGCTTACAACAATATTGGCACTATGCCGGCGGTCGAAATGCGGAAAATATCTCATCAGCTCATCGTAGCGGTCAACATAGGTTAACGAATATACAGCCCACACGTATAATCTGCGTCTGTCGTATTTCAACGATAGATCAACACCTTTGGCAACACCTGTCTCTATAATGAAGTCTTTACGAAGTCTTTCAGGTTTGTCAGAATTCTCCCCAACATCTTCGTAGAGTTTGTCACGGTTCAGATTGGTAAGCTGGGTATAATCCTTTATGTAACCTTCAAGGTTTGCCAGCAGATTTTCGTTTATATCATATTCAATTCCAAAAATAAAATGATAAGCTTTTTGTAATCTGTGGGTTACATCCTTATTGTCGAATTTTTTAGGAAGATTATCAGGTCCGGATAAAAACCCATAAAAAAGGTTTACAACATCACGATCAGAGGTTCCGCTGAGCAGATTTTGAGAATATAATCCCGTGGCAAGTTTCAGACGAAAATAAGTTGTTGCATTATATTTTACAGCCAGGCGTGGCTCGGGCGATAATTCAGCCAATGATGCATACCATTGCACACGAAGCCCCGGCTCAATGAGAAACTTACCTGTATTGTGCAGATATTTGGCAAATAATGCCAGTTCAGTAGTATTCTGTTTTTGTCTTACCTGCCATCCAAGGGAATTGTACAGAGTAAAGTCAGTCATAAATCCCAGAGATTCAATTCCGTATTTAAAGCTGTTTTTTCCCAGGAAATAGGTAAATGCCAACCCGACATTAAACCCGTTGATCTCACTGGTACGAGGTCTGCCATCAGTTTCATTAAGAGCAATCCTATAAAGAGAATAAGAAGCATTACCTTCAAGCAGGGCAGGCGATTTTCCGGGTATTACCAGAAAATTCATTCCACCTCCGTAACTATTCCAGTTAAACTCGCTTACAAGACGATAATTCACATCATCCTGAAACCTGAATCCAAAAAAGTTGATCTTGTTTCCGCTTCCGGCGTTAAATGATGCCTTACCATAAATGTCAAGAAAAGTATAGGGAAGTCCTTTACTGTCAATGTAATTATAAAACAGGTCGGCACTCTGTTTTAGATATGAATTTTTTACAGATAGAATAAATGAGGCACTTAGATCATTAGTGTGATCTTCTTTTTGTTTGATCAAAGGACCTTCGAGCATAAGCTTGGCTCCCAGGGTAGAAGCATCAGCCTTACCTGAAAAACGGCTGCGATTTCCATCACGAGTGGTAAGGTTCATTGCTGATGAGATCCTCCCGCCATATTCTGCGTTGAACCCACCGGTGAACACATCAACATTTCGGAGCAAATCAGTATCAAAAACCGAAAACAACCCTATTGAGTGAAAAGGATTGTAAATAGTCATTCCATCAAGCAAAACCTTGTTTTGTATTGGCGGACCACCACGAATATAAAGTTGCCCCCCCTGATCACCGGTAAAAATCACTCCGGGTAATACCTGAAGGTATTGTGCCAGATCGGACTGCCCTCCAAATGAAGGCAATTGTTTTATTTGTTTTGGAGTAATCTTGACAACGGATGTGCGTGTTTCTGTTAGCGCTTCTTCGCGCTGGGCTGTGACCTGAACTCCTTCAAGCTGAATATTACTGGCTGTCAGATAAAGATTTTTAGTAACAACATCATTGGCTTTTAAAGTCATATCCATTTTTAATGTGTCATGCCCCAATGATGTAACCATCAGAATATAACTGCCCGGTGGAATACGGCTGATTACAAAATAGCCATTAACATCAGTAGCAGCTCCTATTGAAGTTCCTTTAAAATAAACGTTGGTGAAAATTACAGGTTCGCCTGTTTCTTTTTCGTAAATAAAACCCCTTACGGTACCGTATTGTGCAACAGTAGTGATTGTAGTAAAGAGCAGGACTATCAGTATATAAAGGTAGAGAAAATGCGATTTTCGTAAAAACATGAGGTTTTTCTTATAGTTAAGCCGGCAAAATTAGACAAAAACATATTAATTTACTTGCTGTGGATAATATATTACTTGAAATCTAATTTTCTGAACATGGAATATCCGGAAGCTGAGAACCATTAATGGCACGGTCAGCAGGCAAAATTTCAACAACTTATCGGGCAGGGAGATGAAAAAATTTTAGGTTCAAATATGACAGAAAGCTAATTTCTTGGATTTTTGCATCTTGTCAAAACTATTTCTCTGTGTACTTGTTTACGAAGTACATTAAAAATTAAAAAAGTAAGGCTCATTAGTTTAATTATTCATTAAAACCACTTAAAACAATATTTGATATGACTCAAGCTCAAAAAATTACTATTTCAGGCGGACAGCTTCAGGTTCCTGATTTTCCAATAATACCGTTCATTGTAGGAGACGGAACAGGTCCGGATATCTGGCGGGCATCGGTAAGAGTATTGGATGCTGCTGTTGAAAAAGCTTATTCCGGAAAACGAAAACTTATGTGGAAAGAGGTTCTGGCAGGTGAAAGAGCCTTTAACCAGACAGGTTCATGGCTGCCGGAAGAAACACTTACTGCTTTTCGGGAATATCTTGTTGGGATTAAAGGTCCGCTAACTACACCTGTTGGAGGTGGTATTCGTTCGTTAAACGTGGCTTTACGTCAGGAACTCGATCTTTATGTTTGCCTGCGACCCGTAAGGTGGTTCAAAGGAGTACCCAGCCCTTTGAAAGATCCGTCAAAAGTTGATATGCACATATTTCGTGAAAATATCGAGGATATTTATGCTGGTATTGAATTTATGCATGGTAACCCGGAAACTGAAAAGATCAAGAATTTTTTGATGTCGGAAATGGGAGTTAAGAAATTGCGTTTCCCTTTAACCTCTTCTATTGGTATAAAACCTATTTCACTTGAAGGCACAGAAAGACTTGTAAGGGCTGCTATAAAATATGCACTTGATAAAAAATTACCTTCGGTAACCTTGGTTCACAAAGGAAACATCATGAAATTTACTGAAGGAGCGTTTAAACAATGGGGATATGAACTTGCCGAAAAAGAATTTGGTGATAAAGTATTTACATGGGCAATGTACGACCGCATAGCACAGGAAAATGGTAACAAAGCTGCTGATCAGGCACAAAAACAGGCATTGGAACAGGGTAAGCTGTTGATCAAGGATGTTATTGCTGATGCTTTTTTACAACAGATTTTATTGCGCCCTGCTGAATACAGTGTGATAGCAACTATGAACCTTAACGGTGATTACATCAGCGATTCGCTTGCTGCCATGGTTGGAGGTATCGGGATAGCTCCGGGTGCAAACATAAATTATATGACCGGACATGCTGTTTTTGAAGCTACTCATGGTACTGCCCCTAAATATGCAAACCTAGATCAGGTAAATCCCGGCTCAGTTATTTTAAGTGGTGCTATGATGCTTGAATACCTGAACTGGAACGAAGCTTCTGACAAAATAATCAGCGCACTTGAAAAAACAATTGAGCAAAAGCTTGTTACCTACGATTTCCATCGTCTGATGGAAGGTGCAACATTGCTTAAAACATCTCAATTTGCTGATGAAATGATAAGAAATATCTTTAGTGATTAAATTTGCCGGTTTAAATCCGAAGATCTTATTTTTTAAGTTTCAAAATAATTATTCATTAATAATTTACAATCAATAATTAACCACTATGAGAATTAAGGATAAATTACGTCAGAAAATTGAAGAATGGCGTCCCCGTACTGAAAAACTGCTGAAAGAATATGGCGATGTTGTCATTGATAAAGTAACTGTTAGCCAGGTTATTGGCGGTATGCGCGGAATTAAATCCCTGGTTACTGATATTTCTTATCTCGATCCGATGGAAGGTATCAGGTATAGGGGATATACATTGCCTGAAGTTTTTGAGAAACTGCCAAAACCCAAAGGTGCGGAAATGCCTTATGTAGAGGCTCTTTATTATTTGTTGCTTACCGGCGATATTCCAACTGAGGAAGAAGCCAGTGAAATGATTGATGAATTCAACAAGCGCAGAATACTGCCTCGTTATGTTTATGAAGTGATTGATTCTTTTCCATGTTGTAGTCATCCCATGACCATCTTCTCTGCAGCCGTTATGACAATGCAGCGGGAATCATTTTTCGCAAAGAAATACCACGCAGGTATCAGTAAGCTTGAGTATTGGGACCCGATGTACGAAGATGCACTTAATCTTTTAGCAAAATTACCTGAAGTTGCGACTTATATTTTTGCTAAATTATACAGAGACGGCAAACGTATTCAGTCAAATCCGAACCTTGACTATGGTGCCAATTTTGCACACATGATGGGCATAGCTCATCCTTACGATGAAGTTGCTCGTTTGCATTTTATTATTCATGCCGATCATGAAAGCGGTAATGTAAGCGCACATACAGGACATCTTGTTGCCAGTACCCTTGCCGATGTTTATCTTAGCATATCTTCAATGGTAAACGGACTTGCCGGTCCTCTTCATGGCCTGGCTAATCAGGAAGTATTGCGCTGGCTTCAAGACCTGATGGAAATGCTTGACGGACATGAGCCAACGGAAGAAGAACTGAAGCAATATGTGTGGAATACACTCAACAGCGGACAGGTCATCCCCGGTTACGGACATGCCGTACTTCGTAAAACTGATCCCCGTTATACTATTCAAAGAGAATTTTGTTTGAAACATATGCCCGAAGACCCTCTCTTTAAACTGGTAAACAAGCTTTACAAAGTGGTGCCGCCCATATTGCAGGAGCAGGGAAAAGCCAAAAACCCTTGGCCCAATCTCGACGCTCAGACAGGTGTTATTCATTGGTACTACGGAGTTACACAATACGATTTTTATACTGTGCTTTTTGCTATTGGCAGATCGCTTGGTATTGCTGCAAATTTAGTCTGGGACCGTGCTTTGGGTTATCCGCTCGAAAGACCTAAATCGGTAACAACTGCCATGCTTGAAGAAATGGTAGCTAAAGCAAAGGCACAATAAAAACGATTTAACCTGGTAATTTTGCAGTGATTTATTAATCACACAGGTGTTAAAACCTTGTTTTTTCTTTATTTTAATCATGATACAGCAATATCATATACAATTACCGGCTTTTAGCCGCGGATTTCATATCATTACTGATCATATCCTTAATTCTGTTAATCAGCTCCCTGAGAAAGGCATCATGCATGTTTTTATTCAGCATACCTCGGCTGCACTTACAATAAATGAAAATGCCGATTCAACTGTATTGCTCGATTTTGAGACGGTATTTAATAAATTGGTCCCAGAAAATGCACCATATTATCGTCATATTATTGAAGGTAGTGACGATATGCCAGCTCATATAAAAGCTTCACTGCTTGGTTCATCAGTAAGTATCCCTGTGAAAAACGGGTGTCTGATGCTGGGAACCTGGCAGGGAATTTATCTGTGTGAATTCAGAAACAGAGCAGGAAAAAGAAATCTGGTGATAACTGTAATTAGTTAGTAAGCCTGAAAAAATCATTAATATGGCCTGATCATAATGCCCACTGTCAATGGTGATATTTCAGGACCTTTATCTTTTTCAAATAATTTTGTGAATCCGTAATAAACTGTTAGATTCATCCATTTATAACCAACAAGTGCATAGGCACCTATGCGATAATCAGATATGTTTTGATTGTTGTGAACCTTTTTCTTGATTTCTGTAGAATTATCACCTGTGTATTCTTTCCCTTTGTATTTAGTTTTATCTGAAATAAGATAACCAATTTTGCCACCCAGTGCAAAATTTATCAGACTTTTGGTCATGTAATTGATTTCGAGTGGAAGTTCAATGAAATTAAGGTTCAGCTTGTTTTTCTTAAAAGTATTATCTGCCGGAAATTTTTGAAACTCTGAAATTCCGTTGCTGGTATGCAAATAAGAATTCTTTAGATACATGTTTTGAGTCGCAACAGATAAACCCGCTGAAATACCAAAATTTGATTCTTTGAATTTATACTGATACATGAGATAAAGGTTAACACCTCTGTTTATGGTTTTAAGTTTCACTGTGTCAGGCATATTCAACCATATATCTGAGTTAAGCTCAATACCAAATTTTATATTACGCATTGAATAGGGGCTGACACCCTGTGCGTTAATACTAACAGTTGTAAGAACCAAAATGGATACAATTAAGAAGCGTTTCATGATAATAGTTTTAAATTAAGAGATTCCAAAGCTACAATTATTTTAAAAACTGACATATTTATTGAACATTAACGAAAAATATTGGTATTAGTTTTATTTAAACTGGTAAAAGTGGAAGAAAGTACATTGTTTTAAGCGTTTTTGAGCGAATGATTTCAGTAATTTAACGAACTAATTGTATAAATTCTAACGATCCATCCTTTTCAGTGATAAGCATAACTATGAAATCATTAAATATTCTATATTTTTGCCATTATTTAAATAAAGCATATGTTAGCCAAGCATAACCTGATTGTAATCTTATATTCATTGCCGGTTTATCAGCAATTGTTTTTTACAGTTCAGTTAATAACATTTAAAAAGTCAAACCCGTCAAGAAAGTTTCTTGGATTGTTATTGCTGGCTATGACACTGTTTTTAGTAATTAATGCAGTAACAAATCTTGGATACCAGCCTTATGTTATTCAATTTCTTGTAACTCCACTCATTTTAATGATATTACCCTTTGAGTTTTTGTATTTACTTTCATTGTTTAATAAAAATGATCAGATCAAAACCTGGAGTGCCTTAATATTATTTATTCCTGCTTTCGTAATGCTTATTGCTGAATTATCAGGTTTTGGCTTTTCTGAAACTATTAAACATTCAACTTATTTAGGGAATGTAAGTAATTCTTTTAATAAGTCTGAAGCAGGTAGTAATCCTGTTTCAGATACTTTACGAATTACTTTCCTGATTATTATAATCACGCAAATTGCTTTGTCAGCTCTTAGAATAAAAGATCTGGTCAAGTCTGAACAAGAAAGAGTGAATTCAGATCCCCATTTTTTACCTCACATAAGTTTTTTATGGATAAAAATAATTTCCGGTAGTTTGATTATTTTTTTAATAGTCAGTTCAATACAGATTTTTGCTTTGGGTTCATCCAATTTTTATTTTATAATATTCAGTAATGTTTTAATGCTCATTAGTGGAGGTCTTGTAGGATATTATGGTATGAAACAGGATGCATTAATGCAGGAAATATCTGGTGTTGGAGTATTAAGGAATTTTAGTTTAAGGAATGAAGAATCAGGTCAGGCTGAAAATGAATCAAACATATTAGATGATGAAACTGCAGAAATAATTAATAAAATACAAAAGATAATGGAAGAACAAAAACCATATCTTTCAAAAAAATATACTATAAATGATCTGAGCATTGAATCAGGCATTAAGCAGCATCGCCTGACAACCGTTATTAACGATACAATGGGTACTAATTTCAATGGCCTGGTGAATAATTACCGGATAAAAGATGCTATATCCATGTTAGAAGACAATAAACAAAATCATACCATTGATGCCATTGCTGATATTATAGGATTTAGTTCACGATCAACGTTTTATGCATGTTTTAAAAGGATAACCGGATTGACTCCTAAAGATTATATGTTAAGAGCTAAGAATAATATTCAGGAAGCAGAAACGTGAATACCTGTATATTTCTGTGTTCCCACTAATACCATGAGAAATAAAAAAGCCGCATTTACAGCGGCTTTTTTAATCTTGCTTTCAAATTAGTTTAAAATATTCTCCTAAAGCGAATAACAACAAAACTTAACATAAGAGCTATACCCACATAAAGTGCCCAATTTGAAAGGGGAACAGGATTAGGAGGTATTGGGGGAGGGGCAACAGCGGTAAAGAGATTTTCAAATAATTGCTGTCGGTCCTGAGCCAGAGGTGTATCAGTGAGATAACCTATTATTATAGCTTTCCCATTGTTACTACGAATTATTGCACCATTTCCATTGGGGAAAGTAGCTAAGGTTTCAGCATCACCGGTTGCATTTACCCCTGTACTGAATACATTCCATCCCGGGTTAGTCAAAGGCATTGGATTAGTTACATTGTATTCTATGGATGGATCCAGATGCATTGGCGTTTGATTGTATACACCAGTATATTCAGCATTAAAAAACATAGCAAAATCATTGTCCATCCTCCAGTCATTAAAAACCAGAGCTCCGCCATCTGCAATATAATTTGCAAAGGCTGTAAGCAAGCCAGGCTTCCACGCCTCCCAATAATAATTTTGATTAAAGCCAACGGCTAAACCAAAATTGCCGGTATTAAGTTTATTGGTAAAATCGTACCAGTCGGTTGCAACAGTAACTGTGTAACCAAGATGAACCAGTGCTTCAGGTATTTTCCCATCAGAATGCTCTAAATCAATATAAAGAAGTGCATCTGCAGCACCTCGTGAAGATTCAATAACTTGCCCGTAATACTTTGCAAAGGTATTAGTTGCTCCTTCATGGGCATTGTTTCCTTCTGCAAATAATGAGATTGTTGAAATCATGCAGAACACTGCAAGTGAGAATTTTAATAATTTTGTTTTCATACATAAAAAGTTTTGGTTAAACATGATGCAAAGGTATAACTGTAAGAGGTCATGTGCAAATATTATATAAATGGATATGTCCTGAATCATGAAATCCGGACATATTTTTTCTATGTTGTTGATACCCAGCATCAATGCTGCGGTTGTATTTTGTCCTGAATTAATAATTTAGTACAAAATACCTGGTTCATGTATTTTGTTAAGATGATAAAAGTATTTATTAGCTGAATGGAATGAATATGCAATGCGGTATTTGTAGCTTGTGCAAAAGATTAAGTTAAATCGGCTTAAGCTTATGATTGGTTAAGCAAAATTACGTAACAATCATGATTCACAGGGCATACATACCAATTTCATTGACCAGAAGATAATTGCCGGATTTAGTTCACGATCAACGTTTTATGCATGTTTTAAAAGGATAACCGGATTGACTCCTAAAGATTATATGTTAAGAGCTAAGAATAATATTCAGGAAGCAGAAACGTGAATACCTGTACTTTTCTATAAGAAACAAAAAAAGGCTGCCCTTTTGAGACAGCCTTTGTTAGATCTTACTTCAACTTATCTTAAAATATTCTTCTGAAGCGGAAAACAACAAAAGTCAGCATAAGTGCAATACCCACATAAAGTGCCCAATTTGAGAGGGGAACAGGAGCAGGTGGATTAATTGTAGGATAGTCACATGAATATTGTAGATTGTTCTGATACATTATCCCAGCGGCTTGATTATAAGAATATCCAAATTCATATGTACAGGTGGTTGCTGTTACAGTTCCATTGCCAAACGTATATTGAATGGTAGTTGGTTTGCCACTGCTTTGTTCGGCAGTGATAATGTTTGTTCCAGGATAAAGATTTGTAAAATAACCATGGCTTGCATAATTACCATAAAAAGGACTTGGAACTCCAGTTACAATAGGATGTGATGCATCTACAACTACATTGTAATTGTCAAGGTTTACTGCTGTACTAACGCCACCAGGTAAGTTTACAGGAACTAAAGGAGAATTCCATCCATAAGTTGCTGCATGAATCTGTAATCTTCCACCATTTTGGACAAAGCTAACAAATTTGGAGAAATTTGCCGAAAATGCAGTGTGGAAAGCTGCGTTTTGATCTGATTCTACAATAATTACATCAAAGTCATCAAAATTCATTGAAGGGAATTCTGATGAATTAGCTGTCGTAACACCATGTCCCTGAGATAGTAATAAAGGTACAGTTGCATTTACATCCCAAGGAAAATTGTTTCTAAGAACCAAAAAATTACATTCTCCGTTCCTGGTAGGATTGGCAAAAACTTCCGATTTAAGATAAGTTGGTGTGTAATCACTAGGCGCAACATTTGAGTTTTGTTGAGCAAATACGCTTCCTATCAACAAGAATGCGATTAAAAGAAGATTCAAATTTTTCATGTTAAATTGATTTAAGTTAAACATGATGCAAAGATATAATGACAAAAAACACATGCAATTATATAGATGTATAAATATGTCCTGAATTATAAAATATGGACATCTTTTTTTTATGTTGCTGATAAACAGCACTATGATTGAGGTTGGTTTTTGTCCTGAATTAATAATTCAGGACAAAAATTTAATTTTTGTGTTTTGTAAAGAGGGTGTGAATATTTATTAGCTGAGTGGAATAAATATGTAAAGCGATATTTGTAGCTTATGCAAAAGATTAAGTTAAATCGGTTTAAGCTTATGATTGGTTAGGCAATATTATGTAATAACCATGATTAACAGGGCATATATACCAATTTCATTGACCAGAAGATAATTGCCGGATTTAATTCACGATCAACGTTTTATGCATGTTTTAAAAATGATTACCGGATTAACTCCTAAAGATTATATGTTAAGAGCTAAGAATAATATTCAGGAAACTTAAATGTGAATACCTGTACTTTTCTATAAGAAACAAAAAAAGGCTGCCCTTTAGAGACAGCCCTTTTTGTAATTTTACTTTCAAATTAGTTTAAAATATCCTCCTAAAGCGAATAACAACAAAAGTCAGCATAAGTGCTATACCTACATAAAGTGCCCAGTCTGAGAGGGGAACTGGAGGTCCTCCCAGTATCCATTCTATTGTAATTATATTTGAGCACTGGGTCTCTCCCTGACTGTTTTGGAAGCAGGCCTGGATCTCATCAACACCTGGTCCTCCTATGCCGGTATAGGAAAAGAATGCATCTCCGGCAGCATTTGTTGTACCTGTACCTGCAACTCCGGAGTTAGGTCCTGATAAAACACTAAAACTTACAGTCTTACCCGCAACCGGATTTCCATTATTGTCCTGAATATGAGCTTTTACGGTATGGCTTGAGCCAACGTTTTCTTGTACTGTTGTTTGAGTTAATAAAATACCTTCACCAATGATAGCAGCGCCTGAAATTTGGAAGTACGACAAAAAGATATTATCATCGTTTGAAGGATTTATTGTACTAATAAGGATATTTGTTGTTGTGTTATCAATAAATGGCAGTAAACTATACAGTTCATCGTCATAGCGAATATCACTGCTTGAACTACTGTAAGGATCAGGAGGATTTGTATTAAGATCTCCAATACCACCTACTGTAATTAATGCACCATTACCTAATACACCATCGTCATAACCATTTGCTGAACTTGTAAGCCGCTGACCGTTTACATCAATTATTGATATTTGTCCGCTACTCGGTCCATATGCTGAGAATGATATACCCAATCCCATATCAAGAACTGAGCTCGGGTCGTTTGGATCAATAGGCTGTCCTAAAGTAAGAGAAAAGTTATCACCTGTTGTGCTTAAAGCACCAAACATTATGACAATGGTTTTCTCATATGTTAATGGATCAGCAAAAACTACAAGAAGTGCAGTACCATCAATGTTAGAAGAACTACATTCACCAACTGTCAGTGTATTTATCCCGGCTGGTGCAGGGTCAATTATTCCTGCAACTAAAGAAGTAACATCAGCATAATGATTATAACTGGATATTCCACTGGTTGTGCTGAAATCCCAATTAACTGGTGTACCATTTACGGTTATGCATCCGTTAGGAATGGAATAAAATGAAAATCCTGTTGAGGCTCCCATTATAATTGCTTTTGCTACTGTAGATCCTGAATTTGGTTTATCTACTCTAATAGGATAACTTGAAAAAAGGCTTCCCGCGCCATCGGCCGAGATAGTGTATTTACCTGTTGCAGAATATATCTGAGACAGACCATTAGCCAGTACCACACTATTATTGTTTTTGGGGTCAGGATTGGTACCATAAGTGTGTGATTGGCTGTAAGAGGCAGTTATTAAAACCACCATTGCAATTGAGAAAAATAGGATTTTTTTCATGATAAATATTGATTTTGGTTAAACATGATGCAAAGATATAATTACAAAAAACACATACAATTATATAGATGTATAAATATGTCCTGAATTATAAAAGATGGACATCTTTTTTTTATGTTGCTGATAAACAGCACTATGATTGAGGTTGGATTTTGTCCTGAATTATTAATTTAGGACAAAAATTTAATTTTTGTGTTTTGTAAAGAGGGTGTGAATATTTATTAGCTGAGTAGAATAAATATGTAAAGCGATATTTGTAGCTTATGCAAAAGATTAAGTTAAATTGGTTTAAGCTTATGATTGGTTAGGCAACATTATGTGATAATCATGATTAACAGGGCATACACACCAATTTCATTGACCAGAAGATAATTGCCGGATTTAGTTCACGATCAACGTTTTATGCATGTTTTAAAAATGATTACCGGATTAACTCCTAAAGATTATATGTTAAGAGCTAAGAATAATATTCAGGAAACTTAAATGTGAATACCTGTACTTTTCTATAAGAAACAAAAAAAGGCTGCCCTTTAGAGACAGCCCTTTTTGTAATTTTACTTTCAAATTAGTTTAAAATATCCTCCTAAAGCGAATAACAACAAAAGTCAGCATAAGTGCTATACCTACATAAAGTGCCCAGTCTGAGAGGGGAACTTCACTTGGTGGTTGAGGGATTACTGGATCTTCTACACATGCATCAAATGCAAAACGCTTGTTTGTAAGCCAGCCAACCTGATTATCAACACTGTTAACTCCAATAAAATCTGTTCCCGGCCATCTAAAACGACCTACAAGTGCAAAATCTACCCCATTACCTTTATTAATACCAACAGTTGCAGCTGATCCTCCGAATCCATTGACTCCACCTGAAGCGCTACCTGTAGTCCACTCCATGGATTCATACGCAAATGCAACGTTATGACCTAATCCAATAAGAGGATCATTACCATCAGTTATGATAAGCTGAAATGTATTACGTTTATCACCCTGAATATTATAATAACCAACTTTATCCCAAATAACTACCAGGCGGTTTGGATTGGTAGTCATTTTGTAATGTACACTACCAAAACCACCACGGGTATCTACGTCAGCCCAGAACGGAGCTACCATAGCATATCCGTTTATAGGGAAGCCTGTTGGAGTATAAGTATAATAAGCCTGATCAAATGAAACGTTTCCATTATTGTTTATATAGAACTTAGTATAGTCCGTTTCATATAAACAAAAAGTAAAAGGGAGAGTCAACTGTTGTGTATAACCGTCATCATTTGGTTGCATAGCTAGAATAAACGAGTCATCAAGCTGTACATAAAATCCAGCATCACGTATAGATTCATCTGGAAGGATGGGTGTGATAGGACCGTTGTATTCAACCTGTGTTGGTTGTTCAATTAATCCCTTCTCTTTAAGAATTTGATAATCCGGCGAATATGGATTTTGTCCATAAGAAACGCCAATAAACATAATTGCTACGATAATTACATTGAATACTTTTTTCATAATAAATAGTTTTAGTTAAACATGCCGCAAAGATATAATTACAAGAAGTCTTGTGCAAATATTATATATACGAATATGTCCTGAATCATGAAAACTGGACACGTTTTTTTGTAATTTATTGATAAACAGTAACAAGCTTAAGATTGCGTTTTGATCTGAGTTAATAATACTGGACAAAAAATCAGTTTTCAAACACTTGTAACTTTAAAAACTGTTTAAAATCGTTGAGAAATGTTAAGATAAAATACCAGATAATCTTTATTTAGATCAAAACTAACATGATTGCTGTTATTGGGGCTAAATCCATCTTTGAGAATAAAACTTAACCCAATTAGCACTAAAAAATCATTTATTCGGATAATTTTGCCTTTTCAATTAAATTATTCTGGCTGGTAGTTATTAATCGTGTTTTAAATGCCTTGGATACAATGGATGAGTGTACGCGCCGATATTTTATATTAAATAATGAACTGAAAGATATTTCAGAGTTCTCAGACTATTTTGGTAATCCTGAAAAATATATTTATGAGGTTTTCCGTGTTCAGGAAGCCATGCCCGTTTTCATTGAAGACCATCTTGACAGATTGTGGCACACTGCCTTGATTTCCGGTGTAGTGCTTCCTTTTAGCCGTAAGGATATCCTTAAAGAAATTTATATGCTTATCCGTGCTAATACTTCCGGAGATGGTAACATAAAGATATTCATAACATTGCCAAATCACGGGGAAATGCTCAGGTTGCTTTATTATACGCCTCATCAGTATCCCACCAAAGAACAGTTCTCAAAAGGAGTTGCAGCGCGTTTGTTTAATGTTGAGCGCGAGAAACCAAATGCTAAGATAATGGATGTTGCATTGCGTAGTGCCACCGATCAGATAAAAACTGAGAGGAATGTTTATGAAGTTCTGTTAGTAAACGGTCAGGGATTTATTACTGAGGGAAGCCGCTCAAATGTGTTCTTCATTCAGAACCAGAAGATTGTAACTCCACCGGTTCATACTGTACTTGAAGGAGTTACCAGAAAAAACATTATTCAGCTTTGTAAAGAAAATAATATTGAACTTAATGAACAACCGGTTCATATAACTGAACTGAATAAAATGGATGCAGCATTTATATCAGGAACTTCACGCAGGGTGCTTCCTGTTTGCTGTATTGATGATTTGAATTTTAATACGCAGCATCCGCTTATTCCCATGCTTCAGCAGCTTTTTGAAGACAGGGTTATGCAATATATCAGCAGGAAAAAGGGAGAATCAGAGTACTGATCTTTTATCTTTGGATCAGCGATAACATGGTCTGCCCGATATTAGCAGGTGAATCAACCACGTGTATTCCGCACGATCTCAGAATTTCTTTTTTTGCTTCGGCAGTGTCGCTATGACCTCCAATAATAGCGCCGGCATGTCCCATAGTACGGCCTTTTGGAGCTGTTGCTCCTGCTATGAATGCTACCACAGGTTTTGTTCCGTGCTCTTTATACCATTGAGCTGCTTCAGCTTCCATTCCGCCACCAATTTCTCCAATCATTACAATACCTTTTGTTTCGCGATCATTCATAAATAATTCAATAGCATCGCGCGTTGTGGTTCCAACAATTGGGTCGCCTCCAATGCCTATGGCTGTAGTTTGCCCAAGTCCTACTTTTGTTAACTGATCAACGGCTTCATAAGTCAGGGTTCCAGAGCGGGAAACAACCCCTATTATTCCTTTTTGATGAATGAACCCCGGCATAATCCCTACTTTTGCTTCGCCGGGAGTAATAATTCCCGGACAGTTTGGACCTATAAGCCGGCAGTCTTTATCTTTCAGATATTCTTTTACCTGAACCATGTCCTGAACAGGTATGCCTTCGGTTATACATACAACAACTTTAATACCTGCTTCGGCAGCTTCCATAATGGCATCGGCAGCAAAAGCCGGTGGTACAAATATAAGTGATACACTTGCTGCAGTTTGCTTAACAGCTTCAGAAACTGTATTGAATACAGGCCTGTCGAGATGAATTTGTCCGCCCTTACCGGGTGTAACCCCACCAACTACATTGGTTCCGTATTCAATCATCTGACCTGAATGAAAAGTACCTTCAGTGCCGGTAAAACCCTGCACAATTACTTTGGAATGTTTGTTTACGAGTATGCTCATTTTCCAATTAATTTATTTAAATGCTTTGAAATGCAATATGTTATCAGTTTAACTCAGTTTGCAAAATAAACGGCAAAGATAAAAGCATTTTATAATTCAGCACATTTTATGACTTCCTGAATCTTGTTTTTGAGTAAACATAGTTAAAACCCAAGGGCATTTTTTAACTCCCGTCGGGCTTTCAAACAAGCATTTTAAATAAAGGTTCAAATCACAGAATTTCAGATTTCAATCTGAATAGTGAAGCAGGAAGTTCAGTGCATGATTTTATAAATCATTTCTTTCATTAGTTCTCCCTCTGAAGTAGATTCATTATCAATGCCTTTTATACGCATATCATATTCACGCAGAATTGAGATATTTTCAGCAAGTTTTTGGAAACTAAGGTTTTTAGCGGCTTTGATATAATCCTTTGTAAAAAACGGGCTTACACCAAGTGCAGAAGCAATACTTTGAGGCGATTTATCAGCAAGCTGATGTAATTTCATGATCTTTATAAAATACTGGTATAGTATGGGGATTATTTTAAGCAAAGGGTTTTCTTTGAGGTTCGCAATGAAATAATAAACTATCATGTTGGCTTTCAGTATGTTGTTTTCTGCGATCGCATCCTGTAGCTCAAAAATATTATAATCCTTACTTATTCCGATATGTCGCTCTATAGTATCTTCATTGATTTCAGAACCGGATTTAAGGTTTAGCAGCATTTTATCAAGCTCATTGGCTATTTTTCTCAGATTGTTTCCCAAATATTCAGAGAGTAATAAACCTATTTTAGGAGAAATTGAAAATGAGCGTTCTTTCAGATATGCCGTAATCCAGTCAGGGATTTTATTATCATAAATTTTTGGGGAATCAAAAAACACACCCTTTTCTTTGATTTTTTTTCCTGCTTTGGTTCGAAGATCAAATTTTTTGTTTTTATAGCATAAAACAAGAATGGTGCTTTTAGGTGGGTTCTCAAGATACAGGTCTAAACCTTCGAAACTGCCAATGTCCTGAGCTTCACGTACAATCAGCACCACATGACTGGCCATCATCGGGTAGCGCTTGCAATTGCTGAGTACTGCGGAGATATTGGTGTCTTTTCCGTATAGGATATGCAGATTAAATTCACGTTCGGTCTCGTTCAGGATATTTAATTCAAAAAAGTCAGTTAAGAGGTCAATATAATAAGACTCCTCTCCCGTGAGAAGATAAACAGGATGATAAATCTGTTTTTTCAGATTATTAATTATTTCTGAATAGGTCATTATGATGTTAATAAGCCTGTAATGTTAATCAAAAAGCAGATGTTTCACCGTAAGGCCATCGTTAATTAGCTGGTGCAGAGAGTCAATACCAATTCTTAGATGCATTTCAACGAATTCTTTAGTTACTTTTTTATCGCTTTCTTCGGTTTTGATACCTGAGGATATCATAGGCTGGTCAGTGATTAATAGTAAAGCACCTGTAGGGATTGAATTTGCAAAGCCAACCGAAAAAAGAGTTGCAGTTTCCATATCAATACCCATAACTCTGATCCTCAGCAAATAGTCTTTAAAATCATTATCATATTCCCATACTCTCCTGTTTGTTGTGTAAATAGTTCCTGTCCAGTAATCTCTTTTGTGATCGCGGATGGTTGTAGAAACAGCTTTTTGAAGGTTAAATGCGGGCAGTGCAGGAACTTCAGGCGGGAAATAGTCGTTTGAGGCTCCCTCACCACGTATTGCAGCAATAGGTAAAATCAGATCACCAAGCTTGTTTTTCATTTTTGTGCCTCCGCATTTACCAAGAAAAAGACAGGCTTTAGGTTGTACTGCACTTAATAAATCCATGATTGTAGCAGCATTGGCACTACCCATACCAAAATTTATCATGGTGATCTTATCGGCGGTGGCGCTGGGCATAGGACGACTGCTTCCTAAAATGGGTACGTTGTACCATTTGGAGAATAAATCAAGATAATTACTGAAATTGGTCAATAAAATATATTTTCCGAATTGCTCAAGAGGAGTGCCGGTATATCTTGGTAACCAATTATTTACAATGTCTTGTTTGGTTTTCATTAGTTTATGTTTAGAAATTTATTTAAATCGTAAATAGGCAAAATTAAGTGTTTTAAAAAAATCTGCATACTTTTAGCCATTAATATATGATAAATGATAGAATTTCAACAACTCAACCTGCCGGCTTATAGATTTAGGATACGGACTGATGGTGATAAAAAGGAAATATTTGATATTGTACGAAAAATATATGTTGCATTGACGCCTGAAGAATGGGTCAGGCAGCATTTTCTGAATTATCTGATAAGCGACAGGATGATGCCAGCCGGTTTGATTGCTGTTGAAAAACAGATATTTGTGAACCGTCTTAGCCGGCGTTGCGATATAGTTGTGTATGATTCAGGCGGAAAACCACAAATGATAGTGGAATGTAAGGCGCCAAATGTGAAAATAAATCAGCAGGTTTTTGACCAGGCAATACGTTACAATATTTCATTGAATATCAAATATCTGGTTCTGACGAATGGGATCAGCCATTTTTGTTTTAAGCTGGATTATGAGCACGGCAATGCTATACAGTTGGAGCATATCCCGGCTTTTTCCGAACTTTAAACCTTTCGTTTTGATTTGGCGTTACAAAAGAATTATACCGATTGGAAAAATATAATAGAACAATTTTCGCTCTGCTCGATTGTTCTATATATTTAAACCATCGGCATTTACGTTTGTAGATTTACAAAACGGTTTGGACTATTTTGTAAATACAAATCGTATTATATTGCTGTTTACCAGTGATTTAATTTGAGTTTCCTAAAAAATTGTGTTGAATTCGTAAATGCAGCTTTGTTTATTCTTTTGAATTATATCCCTGTAAGAGATTTATGCCGGTTTTTAATTTAATGGCATCAATGAAAAATTATGTATTTTTACAGTTTCAGAATTTTGTGTATGAGTTTGATTAGTCCTGATGAGTTTGGCAGAGCTTTATATCTTCAGAAATTAGGTTTGAAATCATTGGCGGTTTCATTGATGAAACTACTGAAAATACAAAGGATCAATGAAATATATGATAAGTACGAACATAGTGAAGGACTTGATTTTATTGATAGTTGCCTTGAAGAGCTGAAGGTTGTTTACGAAGTCCCTGTCAACGATTACAAAAACATTCCAACTTCAGGCCCGGTGGTTTTTATTGCAAATCATCCTTATGGCGGGCTTGACGGATTACTTCTTATACGGCTGATTGCCGGGGTCAGACCTGATGTAAAAGTAATGGCAAATTATATTCTGAAAAGCATAAAACCCATATCAGATTATTTTTTACCGGTTGATCCGTTTGAACGTAAGGACAGTGCGCAAAAAAGTATGGCGGGTATAAAGAGTTCGCTTAAAGTACTGTCTGATGGAGGTTGTCTGGCAATATTCCCGGCCGGAGAAGTATCATCATTTCATGCCAATTCAAAAAAAATCACTGATAAGGAATGGAATCCTTTTATTGGCAAGCTTATAGCTAAATCGGAGGCTAAGGTTGTTCCGATTTATTTTAGCGGTAATAATAGTTTGCTTTTTAATCTTCTGGGTATGATACATCCCAGACTTCGTACTGCAAGACTACCATCAGAACTGCTTAATAAAAAAAAACATACCATTAAAATTCGTATCGGTAAAGCTATAAGCAGGGAAGATGTAGCTGAATTCAGTGATAATACTCAGTTGATGCGGTTTTTAAGGGCTAAAACTTATGCTCTGGCAACTTCTCTTGAAGTTAAGAGACGCTATTTTACTATTCCATTGCATGCCAAATCAGTTCCTGAAAAAATAATTGATCCCGTTGATCAGGATTTACTTATTCAGGAAATTGAAAAAATTAAAGAATCGGATCTTATAATTGAATTTCAAGATTTTGACGTATATCTGTCTGAGTCGGGTGATATTCCGCATTTGCTCAGAGAAATAGGGCGATTGCGCGAAATAACTTTCAGAGAGATAGGAGAGGGAACAAATCGCGCAATTGACATTGATGAATTCGATTTGTATTTTCACCATTTATTTATCTGGTCAAAATCAGAAAAGCGGATAGTAGGCGCATATCGCATTGGGAAAGGCAATGATCTGTATAATAAGTTCGGTGTTAAAGGTTTCTATATCAGCACTTTGTTTGATATTCACCGTAAATTACACCCAATGTTAAAGCAATCTGTTGAACTGGGGCGCTCGTTCATAATAAAAGAATATCAGCAGAAAGTTTACATACTGTTATTGCTTTGGAGGGGAATCCTGACTTTCATAAAACAAAATCCTGAATACAGATATTTGATTGGTCCGGTGAGTATCAGCAATAATTTTCTGAAAATATCAAAGACTTTGCTGGTGCATTATATACGTCAGAATTATTACGATCATGAGATGGCCAGGTATGTTTCAGCAAAGAAAGAATTTAAGGTTCGACTTGCTAATATTGATGCCGAAATATTGCTTCAGCGTGAAAAATCAATATTTATGAAAACCATAGATGATATTATTTCAGAGCTTGAACCTGAAGGCTTCAAAACACCTGTGCTGCTGAAAAAATACCTTAAACAAAATGGCAAGATCATAGGATTTAATATTGATCCTAAGTTTAATAATGCTCTGGACGGTTTTATAGTAATGGATATTAAGGATGCTCCCGAGGAAACCTTACAAATGCTTGAAAAACAATCAATACAAATACAAAAATAAAATTATCCGGAGCTTTTTACATAGTGATTTTTAAAATCAGGTTTTTAGTTGCAAACACATGATCAGTCAGTGAGTCTTTAACATGATTAGTGTTTGAAGAATATAAAAAGGGATTTTTTGATACTATTTTTTAAAGAATAATTTTAAACTTTAATCTTGTTGAATAAAAATTTATACATTTGCGCCTACATTAAAATTCATTAACTATGAACCGATTAATCGTCCGTATCATTCTTACAGTGGTCATTATTGTACTTGGTTATTTTATTGTTGAAAGTATTTTAAAACCTGTGCGATTTCAAAAAGAACTTCAACATCGCAAAAGTATTGTAGTATCTCAGATGAAAGATCTGCGTTCTATTCAACTGACTTACAGGGTATATAATAACAGCTATGCATCAAGTTTTGATACTTTGCTGGATTTTCTGAGAAATGCTGATATACCGGTGGTTAAAATTATTCCGGATCCTAACGATACTACATTTACCAAAACTATTAACGACACTATTGACTATATCAGGGCTGCTGATTCTTTACTTAAGCATGTTTCCTATTCCATTGATTCATTGCCATATATTCCTTTTTCGGGTGGCGAAAAGTTTGAGTTAGATGCGGGACGCATTGATCGTGGAGGTGTGATGGTAAATGTTTTTGAAGCAAAGGCTCATTATAATACATTTCTTAAGGGTCTTGACGATCAGCTTCTTAGAAATCTTGAAGCTTCAGAAGAGCAAATCGGACGTTTTCCCGGGCTTAGGTTAGGCTCAATGACTGAGCCCTCAACCGATGGTAACTGGGAATAAATATTTATATATTGAATGAAAGAGATTTCGCCGGTTCACAGATATGTTGATTCCGGATTAAATTACCTGTTTACAAATAATTATGAACTGTCCATCCGTCTTTTGCCGGATGGCTTTTCTTATTCGATATTCGATACAGAAAGAAACAGATTTCTGGCTTTGGAAGAATACCAGTTACCTACGGGATTAAGATTTCCGGATGTAATGCTGTCAGACGATTATCAGCATTGGCTCGATAAAATCATTAACAGTAATTATTTGTTAAAAGAAAGTTTTAATAATGTATTTGTATTGGCCGGAGGTGCAAAATACACTTTAATACCCGTGCCTCTTTATGATTCTTCAAAAAACAGGATGTATCTTTCATTTAATCATTCGTTAAGCGATAATGAACTGGTTTGCAATGATATGATAGCAGCACCTGAAACTTATCTGCTATATTCTATTCCTGTACCTGTTAACGAATGGATAAGCAAGAATTTCCCTTCTGCACGCCGTTTTCATGTTTGCAGTTCGCTGATACGTAGTTTTTTTACCCAGTTCAGAGGTGGTAGTCCGGTTACAAGGATACTTGCAAATATTCAGTCAGAAATACTTGACATATTAGTATTCAAAGGTTCAGAGTTTCAGTTGTGTAATTCATTTCATTATTCTGCTGATACCGATTTGCTTTATTACCTGTTGTTTGTAACTGAGCAGTTGAAAATCAATACAGAAGGAGCGACCTTGTTTGTGTCGGGCAGATTTGAAAATAATAGCGAACTTGCCGGATTGCTCAAAACTTATTTTCGTTTTGTTGAGCTGATACCTGAAGCCAATGAATTTAAATTCAGTGCTGTTTTTGACGATGCTCCGCTTCATCAGTATTACGATCTGTTAAATGTAACGCTGTGCGGATAATAAGAGGATTACACAGAGGGAGGCAGATATTTCCTCCTAAAAACCTGCCGGTAAGACCTACTACCGATTTTGCCAAAGAGGCACTTTTCAATATCCTTGAGCATCAATATGATTTCACCGATCTGGAAATCCTTGATCTATTTGCTGGTACTGGCAGTATTTCCTATGAGTTTGCTTCACGGGATTGCAGAATCGTTACTGCTGTTGATTCACATCAGGGTTGTGTTACATTTATAGCCGAAACTGCTAAAAAGCTTGATTTCAAGAACATAAAAGTGTTCAGGTCTGATGTATTCAAATTCCTGAAACAAAATAAGAAACCGTATCACCTGGTGTTTGCCGATCCCCCCTTCAATTTTGAAGACCTGAAAATGCTGCCTTCTCTTGTTTTAAACAAAAATATTCTGACTAATGAAGGGCTGTTCATTCTTGAACATCCCGGCTCGTACGATTTCTCAGAACATGAATTTTTTACGGAACACAGAAATTACGGTTCAGTTCATTTCAGCTTTTTCACATTTTTACTTCGCTGAAAAATGATTTATGATATTGGTAGCAATTAATTGATGCTCAGTATATTTACTTTCTGCCTGAACCTGTTGTAGAAGCTTGTTTATTTTATCACGGTTAAATCCCGGTATTGCCCAAAGATCAAACATACTCCTGATAAGTACCATTTCTCGTAATCGCTTGTCTTTCAAAATAGTGTCTTTGGATATCATTTCCATCATAAGGTTGTATGGTTGTGATGATTCCAGTGCTGTGACAATATCCTTACGTTCATACAAAGAAGATGTAATAAGATATTTTTCAAAGAATTTCTGAAAAAAATCCATGTATTCTATGTGGTTGTACAATATTTCATGATCCAGCAAATATTTTTCAGCCAGGGCATTGCGATCCGTTATTCTGAGCATCATTTCAATTTCAGCGGTTTTGTAGGTTAACAAATCGTTGAACCATGCGTTGTCAATTCCGGGAAAGCGATTGTATAATTCAGTAACATATTGAGTAAGAACGCTGGTGCTACGGCTCCGTAGAATAGTCATTGTATTTTCAGCCAGAAACTCATCATGAAAATCATAAAACTCATTTGTAAGTCCGTTTAGTTCAAATTTCCATGAATCAATGATCTCAAACTGAAGCCATGGGATCTGAAAGGCTGGAATGTCTTTATCACGTAGTTTCTCGCTAAGGATACCACTTATTTTAAGTTGGTATGTTTTAGCAGGTTCCAGTAAAATTTCACATTTCTGAATCCCGATTTTTAGAATTGCAAATAGTGTATGTTCCAGTTCCAACCGCAACCCGAAGGTTCCGTTTTTAGCAACAGTAGTGCGTGCTAAAACCATTTCGGTATTTGAAATATAATCGGAATAGGTAATAAGTTCTACCGGCAGTCCGGCAGCATTAGTAACTGAAGATTTTATCACAGTGGTTTCAGCATGAAGCAGACTGAAAAAGAAAGTAGCATACAGAAATACAGCAACACGAAACCAATACATCACAACTTGTAATTTTTAATTGAAACAGCTATTGCTTCAGGTACAAAGGCTCTGGCATCACCGCCGTTACGGATAATATCGCGGACTATTGAAGAGGTCAGTGCCGTGTATTGAGGCAGGGTAAGAAAAAATACAGTTTCAATGTCGGTGTACATTTGTTTGTTAATCTGCCCTATACTGCGTTCAAATTCAAAATCGGCTGATGTTCTTAACCCACGAAGTATATATGATGCATTTACCTGTTTGCAAAAATCCACAGTCAATCCGGTAAATGATTCTACCTTAACCTGAGGATATTCAGCAAAAACCTGTTTGATCCATTGTAAGCGCTGGTCAACCTGAAACAATGCTTTTTTTTCGGCATTGATACCTATGGCGATAATAATTTCATCAAAAAGCGGTAGCGCCCGTAATATTACATTTTCATGGCCGCGGGTAAACGGATCGAATGAACCCGGAAAAACAGCTCTTTTTTTCATTCAAAGTATTTTTAGTAATTCAGGTTTATATAAAATAATGAGTAAAGGTATGAAATTTATTCAATTGTCATATTATACGATTTGTATTTACAAAATAGTCCAAACTGTTTTGTAAATCTACAAACGTAAATGCCGATGATTTAAATATATAGAACAATCGAGCAGAGCGAAAATTGGTCTATTATATTTTTCCAATCGGTATTATTTATAATATTCAGTATCAGTAAAATAACCGCAAGGATTGAAATTTATAGTCTGTAATGTTACTAACGCTTTTCGTCATTGGTATATTTCGCAATAAAATTCTGTACCATTTTACGCAGATTCGCCCATGTATTGTTTAATTTATCCGGTATATCTGTCATGTCAACCCATTCCACTTTCGTTATTCCTTCATTTTCCTGAGGTTTTAACAGCGATTCAGGCTTTTGGGTTTTCATACAGAACCAGTGGGTAACTTTTAAAATATATTTCCCTTTTTCAAAAAATGCATGATAAGTAGTTTCGAGTGGTGCAATAATACTGAGTTCACTAAGTCCGGTTTCTTCTTCTACCTCTCTTATAGCTGTCTGAGCAAGATTTTCGTTAATTTCAACCATGCCTTTTGGTAAATCCCAGCGACCATTTCTAAATATCCATAACATTCCTTTATCCTGTTGAAACACAATGCCTCCGGCAGCATTAACAGGAGTAAAAAATGTTTTAAAAATATCATGCAACAAATCCGGGTTTTTAGGGTTAATAATTACCAATTTATCATACATGTTATCATAAATGAACGATTCGATAACCTGCTTAAGATCAGATGAATCATTATAATTCTGAATCCGTGTCCTACTGCTTTGATATTTTGTGAGAATATTTTCAGTAAAGATGACGGGTTTATCGTTGATAAAAACTTTATACATTTGCCGCATGAAATTAAATAATGATGTTGCTATTACCAGTGCAGATCTGTTGCTGCAAATTAAAGCAATAAAGCTGGATGTCAAAAACCCTTTTACATGGGCATCGGGAATTATTTCTCCTATATATTGCGATAACCGCAAAACATTGTCATACCCTAAGATACGCACTTATATACGTCAGGAGCTGGCTAAACTGATAAATGAAAATTATGGACCTGTTGATGTTATTGCCGGTGTTGCTACAGGTGCAATAGCTCAAGGAGCACTGGTTGCTCAGGAGCTTGGTTTGCCTTTTGTTTATGTGCGTTCGTCGAAAAAAGACCATGGGCTTGGCAATCAGATTGAAGGGGTTGTTGAGTCAGGACAATCGGTTGTGATTGTTGAGGATCTTATTTCCACAGGTAAAAGCAGCCTTGAGGTTGTTAAGGTTCTGAAAGATGCCGGTTGTTCCGTAAAAGGTATGGTTGCAATTTTTAGCTATGGCCTTCAGGAAGCGATAGAGAATTTTGAAAAAGCACAAATACCGCTGCAAACTCTCACCGACTATACTACTCTTATTGGTAAAGCAGTTGAAGATCAGTATATTAATGCTGATGAAATGAAAGCTCTGTTAAACTGGAGAGAAAATCCGTCAGCGTGGGTCAAACCTGAATAATCTTTGGAAGATGCAATTGAAAAGTAATAAACATCTCATTGTCAGAGATGCTGTCGGGGTTTATGCTTTTATTAATGATTTTCGTAATCTTGAAACCGTATTACCTGAGCAGGTTAGAAACTTTAAGGCTGATGCTGATAGTTGCAGCTTTGAAGTCAGCGGAATAGGAGAGATAGCCTTATTAATTAATGAGAGGGTTGAAAACAGGAAGGTCAGTGCTGTTTCAACAGGAAAATCTCCTTTGGAGTTTAAATTGAGTGTTGAACTTCATCCCGAAGATGAAAATTCCACTTCTGCTGTTATTTGTGTTAACGCTGAATTAAGCCCTATGCTTGAAATGATTGCCAAGAATCCGCTTAATAATTTCATTAATATCATGGCTGAGAAACTTAAAAACGCCATGGAACATTAAAATTCCACTTTGTTTTTTTGTATTATTAATAGATGAGTAGAGATCCTGATCATGGGATCAATATTTCGTCCCGGAAGCAAAGATATCGGGTAGAAATAATACCGATTGGCAAAATATAACAGACCAATTATACCGGATGGCAAAATATAACAGACCAATTATACCGGATGGCAAAATATAACAGACCAATTATACCGAATGGAAAAATATAACAGACCAATTATACCGGATGGCAAAATATAACAGACCAATTATACCGAATGGAAAAATATAACAGACCAATTATCGCTTCGCTCAATTGTTCTGAATATTTTAACCACCGGCATTAACGATTGTAATTTACAAAACAGCTTGGACTATTTTGTAAACACAATTCGTATAATCGCTCCGCTCAATTGTTCTGAATATTTTAACCACCGGCATTAACGATTGTAATTTACAAAACAGCTTGGACTATTTTGTAAACACAATTCGTATAATCGCTTCGCTCAATTGTTCTGAATATTTTAACCACCGGCATTAACGATTGTAATTTACAAAACAGCTTGGACTATTTTGTAAATACAATTCGTATAAAATGCGTAAATTTTTCAAATGCAGAACCAGCGTATCATTACCTATGGTATTTGCATATATTTATGGCTTTGAAGTGAGATCCTCCATTTGGGATTAGCTTTAATATATTGGATAATACGCGGCATAACAACATTACGGCGGCTCCATTCAGGCTGAAGATAAAGCAGTGCGGATGAATTAACCTTTTCAGCAAGCTGTTCAGCAAACTCAAGATAACTCTCTTCAAGCACAACTACTTTCAATTCGTTGGCAGCTAAAAACAAATCGTTATGAACAGGAATTTTTCTTTTTGGTGAAAGGCAGATCCAGTCCCATTCACCGCTTAAAGGTGCTGATCCTGAGGTTTCAAGAAAAAGGCTTAATCCTTCAGCTTTCAAACCACTACATAATGGATTGAGGTTGTAATTGAGTGGTTCTCCGCCTGTTACAACTACTGCTCCTGCAGCGCATGCTTTTGCACGATCAATTATTTCATTTATATGCACCAGCGGATATAGCGCCGCATTCCATGATGCCTTGGTATCGCACCAATGACATGCATTATCGCAACCTCCTACACGTATGAAATAGGCAGGTTTACCGGTCTGATAACCTTCGCCCTGTAAGGTATAGAATTCTTCCATTAACGGAAGCCATAATCCGCTAACAATACGCTGCTCATCAGTGTTATGCATTAAATTCAGGGATAAATCTCTTTTTTTGCTGCTCTAAGGGTGTTTTGCAGAAGTCCCACAATGGTCATAGGTCCTACACCACCAGGTACCGGAGTTATATACGAAACTTTTTTTGAAACTTCTTCAAAATCAACATCACCAATAAGTCGTGAGCCACCTTTTTCAGTGTCTTCAACTCTGTGTATGCCAACATCAATGACCACAGCACCTTCTTTGACCATATCAGCTTTGATAAATGCAGGTCTTCCAATTGCAGCAATAAGAATATCGGCTTGCAGGGTGTGAAATGGCAAATCTTTGGTATAGCTGTGACAGATGGTTACCGTACAGTTGCCCGGACGGGATTTTCTCGATAACAGTAAGGTCATGGGAGTTCCTACAATCTGACTACGACCAAGTACAACACAATGTTTGCCTTCAGTTTCAATATTGTAATAATCGAGCAATTGAACAATACCATATGGCGTTGCAGGCAGGTATGAAGGCAGGTACTGAACCATCCTTCCCATATTCTGGGGATGGAAACCGTCAACATCCTTTGCCGGATTTATACGTTCAATGACTTTTGAATCAGAGATATGGCGTGGTAATGGCAGTTGCACAATAAAGCCGTCCACCTCATCATCATTATTCAGAAAATCAACAGTTTCCAGGAGTTTTTCTTCTGTGGTATCTGCCGGTAAACGATATACAGATGAGGTGATGCCAGCACTTTTGGCAGATTTTTCCTTATTATTTACATAGGTCATACTTGCAGGATCGTCTCCAACGAGTATGGCAGCCAGATGAGGGGCACGCCTGCCACTGTCAATCATTTCGGCAACAGCTTTTGCAATTTCATCTTTTTTGTGTTTTGATACTAGTTTTCCGTCAATAATTTGCATAGTTTTAAGTTTTGAATGATGGTATAATTATTATCTTCTTCTTTTTTTATTTTGCTGCATCATTTGAGTCATGTTTTTCATACCTCCGCCCGAAACGGCTTTCATCATCTTTTTTGCTTCTTCAAATTGTTTTATCAGTTGGTTAACTTCCTGAATATCAGTGCCACTGCCCATGGCAATACGTTTCCGGCGACTTCCGTTCAGTACTGAGGGCTCACTTCGTTCAAGCGGTGTCATTGATTGTATGATGGCTTCAATGTTTTTAAAAGCATCATCATCCATTTCGAGGTCTTTGGTTACTTTCCCCATTCCGGGTATCATACCCATAAGATCTTTTACATCGCCCATTTTTTTGATTTTTCGTATCTGGGCAAGAAAGTCATCGAAATTAAACTGATTTTTAGCGATTTTCTTTTTCAGAGCTCTTGCCTGTTCAGCATCGTATTGTTCGTGGGCACGTTCAACAAGTGTAACCACGTCTCCCATTCCCAGAATACGGTTTGCCATACGATCAGGGTGGAAAACATCAATGGCATCGGGCTTTTCACCAATACTAACAAATTTTATAGGCTTATTCACCACTGCCATTACTGAAAGTGCTGCACCACCACGGGTATCACCGTCTAATTTTGAGAGTACTACCCCGTCGAAATCAAGAATATCATTAAATGCTTTGGCTGTATTTACTGCATCCTGTCCAGTCATTGAATCCACCACAAAAAGAATTTCCTGTGGTTTGAGGGCTTCCTTAAGAGCTGCAATCTCGTTCATCATTTCATCATCAATGGCAAGACGACCGGCGGTATCAACAATTACAACCTGATGCCCCATATTGCGGGCATGTTGTACTGCAGCTCTGGCAATTTTTACAGGTTCACGGTTGTTATCTTCGCTGTAAACATCAACATTTATCTGATTACCAAGAACCTTAAGCTGTTCGATAGCAGCAGGACGGTAAACATCGCAGGCGGTGAGTAAAACCCTTTTTCCGCGTTTGCTTTTAATATGGTTTGCAAGTTTGGCTGAGAACGTTGTTTTTCCTGAACCCTGTAATCCCGCAATAAGTATAACCGATGGACTGGCTTTGATATTGATATCGGTATTTTGCCCGCCCATAAGTGTAACAAGTTCATCATGAACGATTTTCACCATAAGCTGCCCGGGTGAAATGGCTTTAAGGACATTCTGTCCCATTGCCTTTTCTTTTACTGTGTCAGTGAATTGTTTGGCAATTTTAAAGCTCACGTCTGCATCAAGAAGGGCTCGGCGTATATCTTTTAGCGATTCAGCAACATTAATTTCAGTAATATAGCCCTGTCCTTTAATGATACGAAAGGCATTTTCAAGGCGTTCACTCAGATTTTCAAACATATAACAAAAATATTTTTATGGCTGCAAAATTAAGGATTTATCCTTTAGTATTTTCTGATTTTATTATAGCCTTTATGATGGAATATGATTTTACACAGATTGGCTACCTGATTTTTAAACAAGGTAATAAATCTTATGTTTCAGATTTTAGAAAATTTAAAAATATGACCTTTTATTGTTACAGAATTACTTTTAACTCAGCCGCTTAAGTTAAATATATGTTAAATGTTTATGGACTTTTACAGCTTTGGTTTTTATATGTACCGGGTTAATGGATTGAAATACAGTAATATATGGTAGCTGACGTAAGAAATAACAGAAAGCTCAGACTGTTTCTAATTTTGATTATATTATAAACACACATTAATTTAGCCGATCAAATACAATTGAAAACCAGAGGCTAATGATATCAAAATTTTTTATTTATAACTATGAACCGCCTTAGGCAGTTTGTGTGTTTAATCCTGATAATCAAATCAATATATTTATTAATCTATAAAATTTATTAAATGTTTCATGAAAACTAAAATCCTTATGAAAATTAAAACTATTTTTCTGTTTTCTTTTATTGCTCTGGCAGTTACAGTGTTTCATTCCTGCAAGAAAGAGTCGAACAAAACTCCGGTTATCGCTTCCGTTAGTGTTAATCCGGCCAGTGTGAATGCAAGTGGAATGGTAACGGTCACCGTTGTTGCTTCTGATTCCGACGGTGATGAACTAACATATAATTATAACGTTACCGGAGGGGCTGTTTCCGGAACAGGACCCAATGTTACATGGACTGCCCCTTCGGCTGAAGGTGCTCATTCTGTCAATGTTACGGTAAGTGATGGTAAAGGGGGAAGTGCCACGGGATCTGCAGCACTTACAGTACTTCCAGCGGTAACGCAGGTTACAGGAATTGCCCGCTTTCCTGCTGGTGTATCAGGCGATCTGGTAAATTCAAAAGTCAGCTTGTATACTTCTTTAAACAACTGGAATCTAAACGTACCAGTAAAACATGTGGCTGTAACAGGTACGGGGGCAACAGTGAATTTCACAATACCCAGTGTAAATCCCGGAAATTATGTACTTGATGTCTGGAAAGATAATGACAATGATGCAGGTTGGTCTTCAGGAGATTTTGTCGGCTGGTATGGTTCCGGCGGTCTTGGCAGTATTTCTCTTACCGAGTTTCAGATTGCTCAGGGGCAAACTTTTAATTGTGAAGTTAATATGTATATCATCGCAAAAAGCGGATGGAAGGGAAAGCTTAATAAGTAAAATATTTCCTGAAAATGATTAAAAGCCGGGTTTTTATATCCGGCTTTTTTGTTTTCTGCCTTAACCGGCAAATTTCCATAAGAATATTTTAACCACCGGCATTAACGATTGTAATTTACAAAACAGCTTGGACTATTTTGTAAATACAATTCGTATCAGTTCCTGTTGATGCAGCCTATGCACAATTTATATGGGTTTGATCTTCCATGTAGTCCTATGAGAGTATATATAGTACATGTGTATAGCGGTAAGCAAATTTGGGTTGAAAAACTGATCAAACAATAGCCTTATACCAGTTATCAGATTAATTCAAGACTACGCCGATAGTTGTAAAATACACGGAGTGATGATTTTACTATACGCATTAACATTTTGTAATTCAGTAACATAAAATAAGTGCGATTAAAAAAACTCACAGAAAAACACAAAAGATTGTTTTAGGTATTGTTTATATTAATAATAATTTGTACTTTAGCCGGCTATTTCCCAATTTAAAAATCAGGAGGCAATGATAAAAAAAATTTTTATTTCCGACCTTGAGCCGCCATAACTAATTATTTATTTGTTATTGACAATCAAATAATTATATATAATCCATCAAATCTTTATTTTAAATGTTTAACAAAAATTATTAATTATGAAAAAGATTTTACTTAGTTTAATGATTCTGTTGCTATGGACAGGAAGTTCATGGGGGCAGGTTAATTTGTACTCCTTTTCAAGTTCTTCCGGAACTTACACGGCAATTAGTGGAGGCACCCTTCTGATTAGTGGAACATCTACAATGGATAGTTGGGCTTCTACTGTGCAAACAATCCCTTCGTTCACTTTTGACGATGTGAATTACACCACAGCTTATGTTACTTCTAATGGAATATTGACTTTAGGAGGAGCAGCCCCATCTGCATATACAACTACTGGGATTAGTACTACTACAGGTTCTGGTATTGCTATTTGTCCCTTTAGTGCTGATTTGGATCGTGCTACCCAGACTACATCTACTGAAATACGCTGGGAAACTATCGGTGATGAAATTATCTTTCAATGGCAGCAAGTCAAAAGGTATGCACAAACGGAAAGCTTTGATTTTCAAGTACGTTTAAATACTGTTAATGGTGAGGTGAGATTTATTTACCAACTGAATTCAGGCCCAGGTTCTGGCACATCTTATCAACCACAGGTAGGAATCAGAACTTCAACAACTGACTATAAGAATCGTTTAGTGGCATCAGGAGCTGAAAACTGGGATACCTCATTGCCCGGAACATCTAATACTAATACCTGTAGATTTACTTCAGCGGCGCCTGCCAAGAATTTTACTACCGGATTAACCTATACTTTTACTCCGCCTCTTCCATGTTCCGGTACTCCCGATCCCGGAAATACAGTTTCATCATTAGAATACGCTTGCTCAGGAGTTGATTTTACATTATCTCTTCAGAATTTTGTTCCCGGAACCGGCATTACTTATCAATGGCAATCTTCTGTAACAGGTGGAGAACCATGGACAGACATGGGTACAGCAGCAACTCAGGTTGCTTCACAAACAGTACCAACTTATTACCGCTGTTATGTTACCTGTGAAAATTCAGAGGAATCTGCATTTTCAAATTCATTGCTTGTGTCTATGTTTGTTGCTCCTGTTCCTTATGAAGAAGGTTTTCTTACAACTGCTGTACCTCCCTGCTGGAATACTACCGGATGGTTAATAGGTTCAGTAAGAGGTGTTACCGGTAATCCCGGAAATAATATTTACAAGAATATCTATGGTACTGGTTCTACCGGCGCTTCCTTTAAAACATGCGAAATTGGCCCCATCAGTGCGGGTATGGTACTAACATTTGATTATAAAGTAGCTAATTATTCATCACCGTATGCTCCGCCAGCAGCTAACTCAGGAAATTTTGTTGTTGCAGTTTCTGCTGATGGAGGCACTAATTTTACTGATCTTGAAACTGTTGCAAATAATGGTATTGCCGGATGGCAAACGAAATCATACCCGCTTGATGATTATGATGGAAAAAATATTATAATAAAAATTACAGGCAATTGGGTATCAGGCGACTGGGATATGGCTTTTGACAATATAAAGGTTGCCGTTCCTCCTGCCTGTCCTCCACCTACTAATCTTGTTGTTTCAGAAATAGCTAAATACAGTGCAAAAATTAGCTGGATTCCTGGAGATGTTGAAATAATCTGGAATCTGAAATACGGAGCTCCCGGATTTGATCCTGAAACAGAAGGAACCCTTGTTGAAAACATACAAACAAATAGCCATACTATTTCAGGGTTAAGTGCAAGTACGCAATATCAGGTATATGTTCAGGCTGATTGTAATGGAACTCTTAGTCCATGGAGTATTGCTGTTTCATTTGTAACAGAATGTGATGCGTTTACTTTACCATTTGCTGAGGATTTTGAAGGCGCTACATTCCCGCCAATGTGTTGGGGTGTTTTTGACCTAAATAATGATGCTACATTATGGACAAGTGGCACAACAAATCATACACCAGGAGGATTAAAATCTGCATATCATAATTATTCATATGGTGGTGGAGGACTTGGTTCTGATGGATGGCTTGTAACACCACAATTTCAACTGCCAGAAAATACAGTAATTAACCTATCATTCTGGTCAAATCACACTTTCCCAACTTATTATACAAAGAATGCAGTATTGATTTCAACAGGCTCAGGCAATCCTGTAGATGGAGATTTTGAAGAAATATGGTCTCCTGCTTCAGTAACAGCATCATGGGTGAAAACTGATTTGGATTTAACTTCATATGCTGGTCAAATGGTATATATAGCTTTCCAGTATGAAGGATATGATGGCCATGCATGGTATCTTGATGATATACTTATTGAGAGTTTTGTGCCGGGTAATTTAGCCGGTAATGTCAGTGGTGGTCGCGGACCTATTGAAGGAGCCAGAGTGTTTGGTAATGGTTTTGAAGCCTTTACTGATGAAAATGGAGATTATTTAATTGAAGATATTATAGCCGGTACTTATGATATCACTTGCGAAGCTGAAGGATTTTTAACAAAACTGGAAGAAGATTTTGAAATAGAAGGAGGAGATAATACTCTTGATTTCGTTCTTAACTTTGCTCAGATAGCCGTTGACCCTGATAGCTTTGAAGTAGAGATATTACCAGGTGGTCAGAAAACTGAAATGTTGAATATTTCAAATCCAGCGGGAACAGGACCTCTGACCTGGAGTGCCATAATAAAATATCAATCCGGTAGATCTACAAGCTCGGTGCAGCCCTTTACCTATGGTGAGATAGTTGAAATGAATAATACTGATAAGAGTAAAGATGCCTGCGAAACAACAACAACCGTTAGCGGTGGGCAAACCAGAGATACATGGGATATTTTACAGAGTTTCTCGGTTAGTGACGGAGGTGAACAAGGTATAGCAACTGACGGAGAGTATATTTATACTGCTTTCTGGGGTACTAATGGTAAATTCGGAAAATATACACTTGCCGGTGAATTTATTGAAACATTTATTATTGCAAATGTTGGAGGAATTAGAGATTTAACATATGATGGAACATACTTTTATGGAGGTGGAGGAGCAACAACTATTTATAAATTAGATTTTGCTAAAAAGACTCTGGAAGGAACTATTACATCTCCTGTTAATGTGCGCCATCTTTCTTATGATCCGGTGGAAGATGCTTTCTGGTGTGGTGACTGGACGAGTTTAAGGCTGGTAAGCAGAGCAGGAACTACCCTGGTTACCGGAACAACCCTTGTATCAGTCTATGGTTCAGCATATGACGGATACAGCAAAGGAGGTCCTTATCTTTGGTTTTTTTCTCAAACAGCAGTGGCGGGATATGGTACAGCAGAAGATAGAGTTATGATACAGCAATATAATATAGCTACTAATTCATTAACCGGTGTATTCCATTGTGCTATTGATATTCCTGGTTATCAAACTGGAGGAATAGCAGGTGGAGCTTTTGCCACAGATTTATTAATACCCGGCAAGTATGTTCTGATGGTAAATGTTCAGGCTACACCGAACCTTGTTGGAGTTTACGAATTGGAAAATACCGGTAACTGGCTTGATTTAAGTGGATATAATGGTGTTATCCAACCCACTGATGATCAGGATATACAAGTAAACTTTAATACAGCAGGTTTAGAAGAAGGTACTTATAATGCTACTATAAAAATTACTCATGACGGTCAGAATGTTACCAAGGGATTGGTTGAGATACCTGTTACTATGCATGTTTATCCTCCCTGCCCAAAACCTGTTGACCTTACTGTTGATAATATTACCCAAACCAGTGCTGTGCTGAACTGGACTGCTATTGGTAATGAAACTACCTGGAATTTGAAATACGGTGCTCCGGGATTTGATCCTGAAACTGAAGGCACTCTTGTTGGAGGTATTACCAAGCCTTATCTGTTAGAGGGCCTTAATCATAGTACTGACTATGCATTCAGGGTACAGGCAGTTTGTGATGTTAAGGAATTAAGCAATTGGTCAAAGGAAAAAGTATTTTTAACATTATGCGGAGCTAATGAGCTGCCTTTTGTTGAAGATTTTGAAGGTGTGGGTTTCCCACCGAAATGCTGGAATATTTATGATTTGGATGGTGGCGGCACACAATGGGTAGTATCGTCAGCACAAAACCACACTCCCGGAGGTTCAAAATCAGCTTATCATCAATGGGCAAGCGGTGATCAGGATGGATGGCTTGTAACTCCACAGATCCAACTTCCTGAAGATCTTGGTATTAACCTTTCATTCTGGTCATTTAATTTATATCCGGGTGATTATGGTGAAAACTCCGTATTGATTTCAACAGGTTCAGGGGATCCTGAAGATGAAGAATTTGAATTGTTATGGAGTCCTGAAACAGTAACACAGCCGTGGGAGGAAACTCTTATACCTTTAACTGATTATGCCGGCGAGGATGTTTATATTGCATTCAGATATACCGGAGATAATGCTCATGGATGGTATGTTGATGATGTACAGGTTTTTGTACCTGGAAATGTTGAGGGCTATGTAAGCGAAGCCACTTCACCAAAGAATCGCACACCTATTGAGGGAGCAAGGGTGTTTACAGCACATTATGAAGCCTTTACCGATGCAAGCGGTTATTATAAGCTCGAAGGTTTACCTGCAGGGATTTATGATATCAGTTGCGAAGCTGAGGGTTATTTTATTAGCATAGAAGAAAACTTTGAGATTGTTGAAGATGATACCAAATCATTGAATTTTACGCTTGATTATGCTCAGATCGCAGTTAACCCTGATGAGTTTGATGTTGTATTACCTCATGAATCTATTAAGATTGAAAAACTTACAATTTCAAATCCTAATGGAACTGCGCCCTTAACCTGGAATGCTTCAATGTTATTCTCACGTAGATCATATACAGTGCATCCTGTTCCGGAAGGTGAAACCAAATTTATAGAAGCAAACCTTGCACAGGCTAATTCAATCCCCGGTGGTGCTCCAAGAGAAAACTTAACCAGGGATGATGAAATAGTATTGCATTATGACGGTGATAACGATTCTGCTATAGGTGCAGGTGGTGGTGAATTAAGTTTTGCAGCTCGTTTCCCTTCAGCTATGGTTGCACAATATGCGGGATTCAGTCTTGAATATGTTGATGTTTATATTTGGGATGTTCCTTTTGGCTCTACTTTGATGATATGGGGTGCCGGAACTACAACAGAACCCGGAACACTGCTATACCAGCAGGAATTTGAAGCTGTTGAAGAATGGAATACTATTAATCTTGATGAACCATTATTACTTGATGGAACTGATATTTGGGTTGGTTATCATGTAGAGTATGATGCCGGAGAATATCCGGGTGGTTGTGATGAGGGTCCTGCTGATCCTGACGGTGCATGGATTTTCATTAATGGTGGTTGGCACAGGTTATATGAACTTAATCCGGATTTTGATTATAACTGGAATATCCGTGCTTATTTATTACCTCCAAGTGGTTCCTGGTTAAGTATAAGCCCCAAATCAGGTGTTGTACCAGTAGGTGGCAGCAGTGAAATAACTGTAATCTTTAATTCAGCAGGTTTGGAAGAAGGCGATTATCATGCTACCATAAAAGTTAATCACGATGGTCAGGAAGTTGGTAAAGGAGTGGTTAATGTACCAGTTACCATGGGTGTTTATCCGCATTGCCGTAAACCCAAGGATCTTACTGCAACTTTGGTCAATCCCACAGATTTTGAACTTGGCTGGACTCCAATGGGTGAAACCTCAGTTTTCAATGTTATATTAACCGATGATGCGGCATTTGAAATAGGTGGTGCAATTGATCCTTACGATAGTTTTGAGGGCATTGAGGATAATCTGCTATTTATTGAAGACCTTCAGCCCGAAACAGATTACTGGTTCTATGTACAGGCTGATTGCGGTGAAGCAGAATTAAATACACCTGAAGTTGACAGATTCTGGCTGGATATTAATACGCAAGGTAACATAGTTCCTGCAAATAGTGGTGGTACTGCCAATGAACCCGGCGAAGACGGAACATGGCGTCTATACACTGATACGGTAACAGGCCAGTCATATTATAGTATTTGGTTCTACAATAGCCCTCTTGATATGTATGGTATGAACAAAATGAAGATGGGTTTTTATGTTCAGAAAAGTAATCCTATTGCAGCAGCAAATGTGAGTTTTGTTGTAAGTTATTCAACCCCTGATTGGGATCCTGATACAACTGGATTCCCAATGCCGGATGATGAAGAATTCATCTTGAGATCTCCTGCAAACGGACCTTATATACTTACAGTTACCGGACAGAATAAACAATGGTTTGAACTGGAATTTGATATTCCTGATTATAATCCTGAATGGATCTCGGTTAGCATTATTGGAAGTAATATCAAGATAGCTAATACAACTTGGACAAAACCGACTTCACTTATAGGTCTTGATGAATATTGGGATGTAAATGCCACCGGTTGTGGTATCATTGTTCATGAAAATTTACCTCAACCCAAGAGTGCATGGGCAGGACCCAAGAAATTCACTACTCTGCCGCTTTGCCCGACACCAACCAATCTTACTGTTTCTGATATCACAACAACAAGTGCGGTATTTGACTGGGTTGCCGGATTTGATGAGACCACATGGAATCTGAAATATTATAAGGTTGGAGTAGGTGATACAGTTTTCGCTAACAGCATTACCAAACCCTATCCGTGTACTGGTCTTACCTCAAATACCAATTATGCATTTAAGGTTCAGGCTGATTGTGGTAGTGACGTAAGTGCCTGGTCGGTAGCAAAAGCCTTTAAAACACCTTGTGAAACATATCCTCTGCCATTTGCAGAAGATTTCACAGGATTGGCTACTGGTACACTACCTGCTTGCTGGCAAGTTATGGGACTCGGGTTAACTAACTGGAGTGTTGTTGCTTCTGCTAATGCTGGCGGAACCTCACCTGAAATGAGATTTTACTATAGTCCAAGTTTTACAGGTACAACCAGATTAGTAACTCCTGAATTAGCTACAGGCGGCACCAGTGATTTAATGGTATCTTTTAATCAACAACTTAGTTATTATGCAGCCTTTGAAGGTGCATATATTGCAGTAGAATATTCAGTTGACCTTGGTGCTACCTGGGAGGTTATCTATAAGAATTTCTTTAATGCAACTTTGGGTCCCAGGTTTGAAGAATTTTATTTCTCAGTACCGGAAAATACAGATGAATTTATGTTGGCATTTACATTCTATGGTTACGCATATAATATAAATGGATGGTATATTGACAATATTGTAATTGATGTAGCACCTACCTGCTTAAAACCAGTTGAACTCACTGCTACTGATATAACTACAACCAGTGCATTACTGGAATGGACAGCAGGAGGTACTGAAACAAAATGGAATATTAAGTACGGTGAGCCCGGATTTGATCCTGAAACGGAAGGTACATTGATTTCTGGTATTACAACTAATCCTTTCCTTCTTGAAGGTCTTAATTCAAGTACAGATTATGCATTCAGCGTTCAGGCTGATTGTGGTGAAGGAGATGTAAGTGCCTGGTCAGTGAAGAAGACTTTTGCAACGCTTTGCGAAACAATTTCTAATTTCCCATGGACTGAAAGTTTTGAAGGTGTTACAATAGATGCTATTCCTAATTGCTGGTTCAAGGAAAGTGGTAATTGGGTTACCACCAATAATGCAAATTCAACATATGATGCTGATGCAAGAACTGGAACTCAGTTTTTACGTGAACGGTGGGGTGCATCTAATGCATATATTTGGACGCCAGGTTTTGCTGTTCAGGCTGGTAAAACGTATGAGTTTTCATTCTGGTGGGCTGGCGATAATTATGCTGGTTGGACCGGGGATGTATTTATGAATACATTACAAATATCAACTGGCGCAACTCAGGTAGGAACATCATTTGTTACCAGTGGAACAACCACTACAAAAACATACGCTCAGTTCTTACATACATTTGTACCTGAGGTAGATGGTATTTACTATTTTGCGATTAGGGTTAATTCAACTAGTTCGCCGTGGTATATTAGTTTTGATGACTTTGAATTCAATGAAATACAAACTGGTCCTCCACAGAATCAAACTGTTTCCGGTTTATTGGAAGATTGCTATGACGCACTTGAAGTACTCACAATTGAAAATGCTCAGGTAGAAGAAGGAAATATTGCTGAGTTCAGAGCCGGAGAAACTATAAATGCTACTGATTTTGAAGTTGAAGAAGATGCTGTAGCATATTTGTATGCTGGTCAGAATATTGTACTTGGAGAAGGTGTTCATGTAGCTCAGGGTGCTGATTTCCTTGCCACTATTATGGATGAAATTACATATTGCGAACAAGCTGCTGCCATGGTTACAGCAAAATCGGAAGAAATTGCACCTGCTGTTATTACACCTGCAGAGATGGATGCAATGTTCACCGTATTCCCGAATCCTACTACCGGACGTTTCACATTGATGATGAAAGAAGCTGATGAATCTTCGGTGATCAATGTTGAAATATTTGGTTTGATGGGCGAAAGAGTACTGCAAACACAGCTCTTTGGCCAGAATCAATATGAGTTTGATCTGTCAGGCAGTCCTAAGGGAGTGTATATCGTTCGCGTACTTAACGGTAAGCAGATAAGTATTGAAAAACTGATCAAACAATAGTTCTTTGTCAGTCAATACTGACTAATCAAAAACCCCGCCGGCAGATTAAAAAACCCCGGCGGGGTTTTTTTAATAAGGCGCTTCGGGAGCCTCAGTGCCCCGGGGCTACAAATCCCGTGGGGTTGGAAACCCATACGGGATGAAATAATCAGGTGCTTCGGGAGCCTCAGCGCCCGAGTCTACAAATCCCGTAGGGTCGCAGACCCTTACGGGATGATATGTTTATAACACCTGTGGTACTCTTTATCACTCATAAATCCCGTAGTGTCGTAGACACTTACGGGATTTAATAAAAAATGAAGAATAAATTGAAACGGGCTTTAGCCCGTTTATAAGATTCAACTACCTCAAATCATGGGCTTTAGCCCAAATATATTGACTGTTAATATTTTGTATTTTTCAACCTGTTTGGCTAAAGCCAGAATATTGTATATCCTTTTTTTTACCACTGGCTAAAGCCAGTGGCAATTCAATATCAAACCATCATGAATAGGAACGGGCTTTAGCCCGTTTACTAAATAAATAACCCATTACCCTAAGGGCTTTAGCCCAATTCTATTGGATATTAGAATTCAATTATATTTTAAACCGGTTTGGCTAAAGCCATTAT
>Ga0302243_1000201_pt1 | contig 63230 bp, 47 predicted proteins | sample AAG_UR_Met_MG_FD_193514 | JGI IMG/M metagenome (GOLD analysis project Ga0302243, IMG submission 193514) | Enriched activated sludge microbial communities from anaerobic digester in WTTP, New Holstein, Wisconsin, United States - AAG_UR_Met | ecosystem: Engineered > Bioreactor > Anaerobic >... | reverse complement strand
AAGAAAATGGCAAAAGAAAAATTTGACAGATCGAAACCGCATGTAAACGTAGGAACAATAGGACACGTGGACCACGGGAAAACGACATTGACGGCAGCAATAACGAAAGTATTGGGAGACAAAGGATTAGCAACATATATATCATACGATCAGGTAGCAAAAGCATCAGAATCACAGGGAAGAAGAGATGATACAAAGATCGTAACAATAGCAGTAAGCCATGTAGAATATTCGACAGAGAAAAGACATTACGCCCATATAGACTGCCCAGGACATGCTGATTACGTAAAGAACATGATAACCGGAGCAGCACAGATGGACGGAGCAATCTTGGTAGTAAGCGCATTGGACGGACCGATGCCGCAGACCAGAGAGCATATATTGTTGGCAAGACAGGTAAACGTGCCGAATATAGTAGTATTTTTGAATAAATGCGATGCAGTAGAAGATAAAGAATTGTTAGACTTGGTAGAAATGGAAGTAAGAGAATTGTTGACGAAGTACGGATTTGACGGAGACAAGACAAGTATAATAAGAGGAAGCGCATTGCAGGCATTGCAGGGAGTAAAAGAAGGAATCGACTCAATAATGGCATTGATGGACGCAGTAGATAACGATATAAAACTTCCGCAGAGAGATGTAGATAAACCATTCTTGATGAGCGTAGAAGACGTATTCTCAATCACAGGAAGAGGAACAGTAGCAACAGGAAGAGTAGAGAAAGGAAAAGTAAAAGTTGGAGACAACTTGGAAATAGTAGGAATAACAGAAGACACGAAGAAGACGGTAGCAACCGGAATCGAAATGTTCAGAAAGTTGTTGGATGATGCGCAGGCAGGAGACAACATAGGAGTATTGCTGAGAGGAATCGAAAAAGACCAGATAGAAAGAGGACAGGTTTTGGCAGCTCCAGGGACAATCCATCCGCATAAGAAATTCAAAGGGCAGGTATATATATTGAAGAAAGAAGAAGGCGGAAGACATACGCCGTTCTTTAACGGATACAGACCACAGTTCTATTTTAGAACGACCGATGTAACCGGAGTAGCACATTTGCCGGCAGGGACAGAAATGGTAATGCCAGGCGATAACGTAACGATGGACATAGAATTAATAATGCCGGTAGCAATGGAACCGCAGTTAAGATTCGCAATCAGAGAAGGCGGAAGAACGGTTGGTTCAGGCGTTGTTACTGAAATTGTTGAATAATTGCAGCAATATATTGGAGAGTTGAAAAATGGGTGACAGAGTAATTATAACGATGGCTTGCACTGAATGCAAAAACAGAAATTACTATTTTGCAAGAGGGAAAAAACAGGAAGGAAAGTTAGAAGTTAAGAAATTTTGTAGAGCATGCGGAAAACACGTTTTGCATAAAGAAACGAAATAGTTTATAAAAGCCAGGGGGCATAGGCTAACGGTAAACTTCTGGTCTCCAAAACCAGCTTTGTTGGTTCAAATCCAGCTGCCCCCGGTTTAATATGGATTATAAAATTTTTAAGGGTGAAAAATGTCTGTTATTAATAGCGCAATACAATTTTTTAAAGAAGCTTACGTAGAGCTGACAAAAGTTACATGGCTCGGTAAAAAAGAAGTAGTTGCGACGACTGTAGTTGTCGTAATATTTGTTATAATACTTGCTATTTTTGTTAGTTTGGTTGACGTTATATTGTCAGGTATTCTTGGCACGATTTTAAATTTGAGGTAAAAAATGGCTAATCAATGGTATGTTGTTCATACATATTCAGGACATGAAGATAAAGTTAAAAATAGTATAGAAAGAACTGTTGATAATTTGGGTATGAGAAGTCTTATTGCTCAGGTTTTGGTTCCGACCGAAGAAGTCGTTTCGGTAAAAAACAACAAGAGAAAAATAAGAAAGAAGAAATTTTACCCTGGTTATGTCTTTATTGAAATGACTATAAATAATGAAACATACTGGTTAGTCAGAAACACAACCGGCGTTACCGGATTTTTAGGCGGAGTAAAGCCTATTCCTATGGCTGAAAACGAAGTTGCAAATCTTATAAACGCAGTTGTAAATCCTGACGGCGCAAAGCCGAGACCGGCTATATCGTTTGAAAAGGAAGAAAACGTAAGAATAACAGAAGGACCTTTCAAACATTTTATCGGAATAGTTGAAGATATAAATCAAGAAAAAGGCAAGTTGAAAGTGATGGTTACGATTTTCGGAAGACCTACGCCTGTAGAACTTGATTTTTTACAAGTTGAAAAAATATAAAATTTAAAAAAACTGTTTGGAGTATGTTACGGTACCGGCAGTTTAAAACAATAGGTCGTTTGCTCAAACGAACTTAATTGTAGTTAAGGGAGATATAAAAATGCCACCAAAGAAAGTTAAAACACTTATTAAATTGCAGATTCCTGCGGGAGCAGCAAATCCTGCGCCGCCAGTAGGTCCGGCGCTTGGACAGCAGGGTGTTAATATAATGGATTTTTGTAAACAGTTCAACGAAAGAACTAAAAAGATGGAACAAGGAATGGCTACGCCTGTAGTTATTACGGTTTATGAAGACAGATCTTTTACTTTCATAACAAAGATGCCTCCGGTTCCTGCATTGGTAAAAAAAGCTGCGGGAGTTGCAAAAGCATCAGGAACTCCTAACAAGACGAAAGTCGGCTCTATTACTTCTGCTCAGGTTGAAGAAATAGCAAAGCAAAAAATGCCTGATTTGAACGCTATAGATTTGGAAGGCGCAAAGCTTATGGTTGAAGGCACTGCAAGAAGCATGGGAATAGAAGTAAAAAAATAAAATAAAAAGTGGGAGCTGTAAATAACGGCGCTTGTACCACAGGAGACAAAAATGGCAAAAAGATTAAATGAAGTGTCAAAATTGGTAGATCCTGACAAATTGTATTCAATCAAAGACGCTGCTTCTTTAGTAAAGCAGACTGCGAAAGCAAAATTTGATGAATCTGTAGAAATACACGTTCGTCTCGGCATTGATCCTAAACAAAGCGATCAGATAGTCAGAGGAACAATTCTTCTGCCTAACGGCATTGGAAAAACAAGAAAAGTTGCAGTTATAGCAAAAGGCGAAAAGCAGTTGGAAGCAAAGGATGCCGGCGCCGATAATTTCGGTTCTACTGAACTTGTTGAAGAAATATCAAAAGGATGGTTGGATTTTGATGTTTTGGTTGCAACGCCTGATTCAATGAAAGATTTGAGCAAAGTTGCAAAAATATTGGGACCAAAAGGATTGATGCCTAATCCGAAAGCCGGAACAGTAACGTTCGACATAAAAGAAACTGTAAAAGCTTTGAAGAAAGGAAGAGTTGAGTATAAAAATGATTCTTACGGTATTATTCACTGCTCAGTAGGTAAAGCATCTTTTGAACAGGAAAAGCTTGCTGAAAATATAGCTGCTTTTGTTGAAGCTGTTCTTAAATCAAAACCTTCTGCAGCTAAAGGTCAATACGTAAAGAGCATTTCAATTTCGTCAACTATGGGACCTGGTATTTATATAGATCATAACCAAAAGATTTAATTATAGAGCAGTAAAGCTTATCAGAAAATGTTTTATGTAAAAACAAGGGGTCCGTTAAAAAATACAGGCTTCTTGTTTTTATGTTTTCTGGTAAAAAAAGGCCGGAAAGAGAATTATTATGAAAAAAAATAAAAAAGATTTATTGTCAATTTACGATTTAACGACAGAAGATATATGGTTGCTTATAACAAATGCGGTAAAACTCAAAAAATCAAAAAAAACTTCGTTTAAACTCAAAGGCAAAACACTCGGACTGATATTTGAAAAACCTTCAACCAGAACAATGGTTTCTTTTGCCACGGGAATGGCTCAGGAAGGCGGAACTCCTCTTATTTTGGATTCGCAAAAACTCCAGATAAAAAGAGGCGAGTCCGTTTATGATACCGCAAAAGTTTTGTCAAGATATCTTGACGGCGTAGTCATAAGGGCTTTTCATCATGAATATGTGCAGGAATTTGCAAATGCGGCAAGCATTCCGGTAATTAACGGGTTGACAGATTTTGAGCATCCGTGCCAGATTTTGGCCGATGTTATGACGATAGTTGAAAAGTATAAAATTAAGTCCGTAAAAGAATTGTCAAAACTTAAAATTGTTTTTGTAGGCGATGCAAATAATGTGGCAAATTCGTGGATTGCCGTTTCTGCGGTTTTAGGTTTGAATTTTGTTCTTTTAGGCTCTAAAAATTATGCTCCTAAAAAAGAACTGCTTGAAAAAGCTTTGGATATCGCAAAAAAGACAAAAGCAAAAATTGCTGTTTCCGACGATATAAATGACGTAAAAAATGCAGATGTAATTTATACAGACGTTTGGACTTCAATGGGAGAAGAAAGCGAATCCATGGCAAGACGCAAAGCGTTTTTACCTTATCAGGTTAATGACGAATTGCTTAAAAAAGCAAATAAAAACTGCATCGTTCTCCACTGTCTTCCTGCCGTCAGAGGCGAAGAAATAACAGAGAGCGTGATGAATAAGCAGGAAAACAATATTTTTGATCAGGCAGAAAACAGACTGCATATACAAAAAGCAATTGTTGTTTATTTATTGAAAAAATAGTATAATATTTTCCTTGTAAAAAAAAGCAAAAAGTGATATAATCAACGTCATATAAACATAAAAAAACAAGTTTTTGCTGCAAGTTGTTGTCGGGGAGTAGCGTAGATGGCTATCGCGCCTGCTTTGGGAGCAGGAGGTCGTGGGTTCAACTCCCACCTCCCCGATTTTTTCTTTAAAAGGAGATAATATGAGTAAACAACTGTTAATCCTTCCTAAAACTTACAAAGACAATCTTAATCAAGAAGATCAAAAAATAATAAATAAAATACTAAGCAAATATGAAGTTTTTTACGTCGAAGAAAATTCTTACGAAGAAATAAAAAAATATGTTTCAGAAAATGTTTTTGATTCTGTTGTTTATGCATATTCCGATTTAACGAGAGATTATAAATTTATAAGAGCTTTAAAGTCTTTGAATTTGAAGACTAAGCTTATTTTGCTCTACCCTCAGATAACAAACATAAAAGCGTATCAGACAATAGAACATAATATTTATGACCCTGTTTATCAGCTGGTTGAAAAAGCAGGCTCGATGGAAATTTCAAACTGCCGTTTGGCTGACGCCGTTATCGTTTCTTCGGATGAAGATAAAGCTTTGTTAAAGAAAGAATTATCAGACGCAGTCGTTGAAACCGCAAAGGAAGTTGTTTCGGGCGGAGTTAAATTTCAAGAAAAAACAAAATGTAAAGTAAGTATTGTTATGCTTACGTATAACCAGCTTGAAGATACAAAGATATGCGTAGAATCTTTGTTTAAACATACAAAAGACGTTGATTTTGAATTGATTTTTGTCGACAACGGTTCGACAAAAGACAATACGAAAACTTATCTCGAAAAATTAAAAGCTGAAAATTCCAATGTTAAAGTAATATATAACGAATCAAACCTTGGTTTTGCGTGCGCAAATAACCAGGGAATAGAAATTTCAGAGGGAGAATATGTTCTTCTTTTGAATAACGACGTTATACTTACTGACGGATGGCTTGACAGAATGCTTCAGGCAGCGGAAAGCGATAAAAAGACGGGAATGGTCGCTCCGGTTACAAACCATGCTTCAGGAAGACAAGTTGTTATTTTTGACGGTACTGCCGATGAAGACGAAGCGATACAAACTTTCGCTAAAGCTAATCTTTTAAAGAATGCCGGTTTATGGATTCCTGTAAAAAGAGTTATAGGGTTCTGCATGCTTGTCAAAAGAGAAGTTTTGTTTAAAGTCGGCGTTTTGGATGAAATGTTCGGCCCGGGCGGATACGAAGATTATGATTACTGCATGAGAATAAAACAGGAAGGTTACGATATTGTAATAGCCTGCGATGTTTTTGTTTTCCATATAGGAGGCAAGGGTTATTCTTCAAACAATATGAATTATTCCAATTTGAGAACCAAAAATATAGAGCTTTTAATTGACAAATGGACGAGGAACTCTCTCGAAATAATGGAAAAGCTTCCTGACGGAATGTAATAAAGATTATAAAATAATGATTAGCGTCAACCAATTTTCTTCTTCAAAAATATTACAGCATATAGACAGAATCAGCGAATGGAAACGCGAAGGCTTTTCAAGGCCTGTGACTTATGAGCTTGATATGACTAACGTTTGCAACTGCAGATGCCATTTTTGTTTCGGTTTTTTTGAACAAAACGCGCATCAGGTCAGCATGACGCTTAAAGACGCAAAGGATATTTTGGACCAGATAAAAGCTTTCGGCGGCAAAGCCGTGACTTTTACGGGCGGAGGAGACCCTCTCTGCAACAAAGATACGACAGAAGCCGTCAAATATGCAAAAAAAATAGGTCTTGACGTCGGTTTTATTACAAACGGAATCCTTCTGAGTTATGAAATATCAAAAGAAATAGTAAAGACATGCACATGGATAAGAATAAGTCTTGATGCGGCAAGCGAAGAAACTTATAAGCTTACACACGGGATGAATTCCTCCACTTTCAAAACAATACTCAACAATATAAAATCGCTTGTAAAAGCAAAAAAAGAAGAAAAAAGCCTTACTACGGTGGGCGTCGGTTTTTTAACGTATGACAGAACAATAAACGAAATAGTAGATTTTGCGCAAATAAGCAAAGAATTAGGAGTAGATTACGCCCAATACAGACCTCTGCTTAAAAAATTTGACGAGAAAGAATTTAACGTAACGGAACAAAGCAGAGTAATAGCCGGCATTGAGGAAGCAAAAAAATATTCCGATGAAAATTTTGACGTCGTAAGTTCTGTCCATAAATATGAGATGATTTCGACGAAAACATATAAAAGGCAGTACGACGTATGTTACGGGCATAATTTTGCGGCAGTAATCGCCGCCGATAAAAAGATGTATTTGTGTTGTCATATGAGAGGCATGGAAAAGTACTGCCTCGGAGATTTGTCAAAAGAAAGTTTAAAAGAAATATGGATGTCTGACAGGCGCAAAAAAATATATAATAATATTGATTTTAAAGATTGTCCTTTGTTGTGCAGATGCGACAGTTTTAACACTATATTATCCGATATGCAGAAACCTGTTAAACATGTAAATTTTCTTTAATTATGCCGATAAAAAAAAATAGCAGTATTAATTTCAATAATTTACTTAACGCTTTTGAAATAAATAAAGAAATAACGGTGCTGGGCTCTGTTCCGAGAAATATAGGAATAGGGGCTCATTTTTTTTGCAATGCAAATTGTACTTTCTGTCTCGGCGGACATTATCCGTCTTTCACTTTCGAAAGATATAAATGCTTTTTTGAAGAAAAGTTAAAAGGCGTTCTGGATAAAGCGGAAAATGTTGATTTTCACGGATACGGCGAATTGCTGCTTATGCCGGAAATAAATAATTTCTTAAAATACGTAAATAAAACTTTGCCTGAACAGTTTAAAACTTTTTTTACAAACGGAATAGCCTTAAAAGACAAAAATTTTACCGGCGGAAAATATAACGTTATTGTTTCTCTGCACGCTTCGAACAGGGAACTGCATAAAAGAATAGTCGGAGTGGACGGGTTTGATTATATTATTGAAAATATTAAAGCATTGACGAAAAAAAAGAACGTTAACGTTACATTGTACAGCGTTTTGAATACGATGAACATAAACGATATGTGCGATTTTGTGAAACTTGCGGCAAAACTTAAAGTCAATAACGTTGTGTTCAGGTATCTGACCGTGTTTGAGCCGAGACATTTCGGGTTAAGCGTTTTTACCGGCAAAGAAAATGCAAATAAAAATATAATAAAAGCTGCGTCGTTGTCTAAAAAGCTCGGGATTCCGGTTAAGATGCCGGAAATGTTTTTTAACGGAGGAAAAACCGGCGCAATGTGCATGCAGCCTTGGAATTATTGTTACATAGAGACGCAGGGAACTGTTAACCCGTGCTGCTATGCCGATAAAAATATAGGCAGCTTAAACAATACATCATTTGCAGAACTGTGGAATTCAAAAAAATACGTAATGCTGAGAAAAAATATTATCGAAGGAAAACCGTGCAACGCATGCGCAAAGTGCGTGGAAAATAATCCGCGCAATGTTGATAAAATATCGTCTCACATAACGTTCAGGCCTTCCGTGCATAAGAAAATGTTAAAATATATAGCGGAAAACAAAGAAAAATATTCGTTATCCGAAAAGGACATAGTTTAGAATCATGAAAAAAATCCTTATAATTTCGCCTTATTTTCCTTATCCTCCGAGAGACGGAGGCAAAGTAAGGCTTTACAATCTGATTAAATATCTTGCGAAAAAAAATGACGTTTATCTTCTTGCTTATATTGAACCGGATGCGTCTATGGACAGCGTCGATACGGCAAAACAGGTATGCAAAGACGTTTTCCCGGTCGTAAGAGAAGAGGATAAACGCATTATACGCAATGATATACCGAGAAGCGCAAGCTTCTTCTACACTCAGGCTATGATAGACGAACTTTCAAGGGTTATGAAAATCGTCAAACCCGACATAGTTCAGCTGGATTTTTTGATTATGACACAGTACGTCAACCATATAGAAGGAGTTCCTGTTTTTTATACTGAGCACGATATGAGCGTTTTGGATTTTAACCAGTCTTTTCATGACAGAGACATGACTGAAAATTTAAGGTTTGCCGAATGGGGCAGACTTGTAGAATACGAAAGAAAAATCGTCGAGAAATTCAAATCTGTTATAGTTCTTACGGAAAGAGACAAACGTTTAATAGAAGATTTTAATCCAAAAGTAAAAGCGGTGATCATTCCGACGGGCGTAGATGTGGATTTTTATAAGCCTGTTGAGCCTTTGCAGGATGAACAGAACCTCGTATTTGTCGGTCATTACAGACATTATCCGAACGCCGACGCTATAATTTATTTCGTAAACGAAATATACGGTAAGGTGCTTAAAGCTCTGCCGGATATAAAACTGTATATAGTCGGTTCCGGACTTACAAAAGAAGTTTCCGCTCTCGCGGGTAAAAACAAAAATATTGTTATAACAGGAGAAGTGGAAGACATAAGGCAATATTTAAAAAAGCCTAACATCTTTATCGCGCCTATAAGACTGGGCGGAGGCATTAAAGGCAAAGTTCTTGAAGCTATGGCGGCAGGAGTGCCTGTAATCGCCACAAATGAAGCCGTTGACGGCATAGACCATAATATGTCGGAAGCGATTTTGTCTGGCGATGACGCCGATGTTTTTGCTTTAAACATAATCAAACTTGTAAAAAATAAAGCTTTATACAATACGATTTCGAAAAATGCTAGAATTATTGCAGAGCAATATTATGACTGGAAAAAGATTTCACAGGCTCTTAATGACTTTTATTCGGATAAAATAAAGAAATTATGAAATCAATAGCTTGGGACATATGGCTTTATTGTGATTATGATTGCAGTTTTTGCAATACTAAGACAAAAACTCTTCCTGAAAAAGTAAAAAACGTAAGCGAAATATTAAATGCGTGGAAAAACGTTTATAACCTATACGGAAGATGTAAGGTATATATTACAGGCGGAGAGCCGTTTATATATCCAGGCATTTTTGAGATCATTCGAAAATTAAGCGATTTTCATGATATTCACGTCACTACTAATTTATCTTTTGACGTAAATATGCTTGATTCAAACAAAATAAACAAAAAAAATATTTTTATTAATGCGACGTTTCATCCTTTTTATGTTTCGGCGGATGCGTTTATATCTAAATTTGTCATGCTGAAAGACAAAGGATATAAAGCTTCAGCAGGATATATGTGCGATGATTTGCAGGTTACGGAACTTTTAAATTATAAGAAAGTTTTTGATTCGTACGGAATTATAATGACGCCTTCCGTATATAACGGCGGCAGCCGGAATAACAGCGCCGTAAGGCTTTTTGCAATGAAGGGCGATATCACTTGTGATGATATTGCAAAAGATAGTATAATAAACAATACTGCAGGCTGTTGTGATGCCGGGAAAAGCTACGCGTGCGTAAATGACAAAGGCGATGCGTTTGTCTGCAGCGTAAAAAGAGAAAGTCTCGGGAATATATTTGACGGCACTTTCAGATTTTCTGAAAAATCCGTAAAGTGCGGAAGCAGATGTTTACTGCAGGAAAATAAATACGGCCAAAAGGATATTTTATGAAGAAAATTCTTGTGATCAGCCAAAAAGAATTGGTGAAAGAACCCGTTTTCAGACAAGATAAAAATTTAATAGAAATGCTTGGAATACTTACAAAAGAAAACGAAGCCGAGCTTCTTTATCTGCATAAAAATATCAAAAAAGAAGGTGAAATTTCCGACGGCGGAGACGGTCTGCCTCAAATCAATAAATATTGTCTGCGCGACATGATGCAGAAAAATGCTCTTAAGAAAAACATAAACAAACTTCTTGCCGAAAAAAAATACGATTCGATAATATTTATGTCTTATTCAATGGCGCAGCTGATGATGCCTTATATTGACGCGGTGTCCGATAAAACGAATATTATCGTTGATTTCAGATTGTCAAGAATTGAATATATCATGCATCAGTACATGGAAGAAATGCAAAAGAGTTATGCAAACGTTAACACGATTTATAAAGATTTAAAAATAAATTTTTTGCAGAGCATTGCGGTTTTTGAAAAGAGCGATTTCTGCATATTTGACAAAGAAGACGAATTTGAGTTTTTAAATAAAAACGGCATAAAAAATATTATAACTATAGATAAGGTTCCTGTTTCTTTGGAAAAGAAACGGGAGAAAAGAGCAAAACGTAAAACGGTTGAGATAGTCTGCAATAATAATAATTTCAGTTCAAAGTCGGATATACCGGCCGTCGAAATTGTCAAAGAAAATGAAAAATATATACTTAACGGTTCAAAGAAATCAAATCTGATAGACGCCGTAAACGATATAATTTTAAAAAATGACGCCGATTATTTCTGTTTTTACAACGAAAAAATCAAAATAATGCCGGATTCATTCGAAATGATGTCAAAGTATTTTTATTTTAACGATAATATTGCTTTGGTTGCCCCTTCGGTAATACAGGCGCAGGGCCTTTCTATGCTGCAGTTTCAGTCATATTTTGAAGAACAAAGATACAACAATTTTACAAACTGGGAAGAATGCCAGCCTCTTTTCTTTTCAGAATGTTTTGTCGTAAGAAAAGATTTCGTAAAAAAGATAGGTTATTTTGACAACAGGTTTGAAACTTTGAATTACGCTTTGTTTGATTTTATAGTCAGATTATACAGAATAAGAGCATATTTTTTTGTTATGAGAGACGTTCCTGTCTTTAAAACTTCTGCGGTAAAGCAGACAGTAACGCTGTTTAAAAAAGACAGAAATTATTTGTGCAGCAAATGGGGAGAGTTCGATTTTAGTTTTGAAACGGGAATATAGTGCAGACAAAAAATCATGTTACATCAAAATCCGGAGTAATTTCAAAAGACGAGAAATGGTTCGGCGATATCCTTATTGAAGACAATGTTGTTATCGCGCACGGGGTATCTGTTACCGTTCTTCCCGGCGCAAAGATAAAATTTGCCGTTAAGAAATCATATCCTGAAAATAAAGAATATTTCGAAAAATTTAAAAATATATTTAAAAAATTTAATATAAACACAGACTTGTATACAGACAAAATATCAATAATTGTATACGGGTCTTTTTTTATATCAGGCGGGAAAGACAGCCCGATATCCGCAGGAAACAATAATTGGAACGGCGCAGTAGTTGTAATGCCGAAAGGAAGAATTTCTTTTAAAAATATGATTTTAAGATATTCTTTCGGCATTTTCGTCTGCGAAGGCGCAAAGCTGTCTAAGGTAAAAGACTGCGTTATAGAACAATGCTGTTTTTCTTTATGTTCCGCCGCAAAACTTGTTGTAAAAAACAACGTAATAAGATTCAACGAAGCGGGAGTAATATGCCTTAAAAAAAGTTTAACGGCGTTAAACCATATATACAGTAATACGTATCACGGAATATTTGTGAGTTCGCTCAAAGGATATGTCATAAAAAATATTATCACTTTAAATGATACGGGCATAGTATGCGACGAGGCGGAAGCGTTAAAAATAAACGAGAACTATATCAACGGCAACATCACCGGAATTCAAATTAAATCATCCGGCGGTTTGGAACTGAATAACATTGTAAGTTACAGCAATAAGGTAAACATTGTTGTCGAACAGTTTTGTGAAAATATAAGTCTCCGCGGAGCTATGATCAGCGGAACTGGAATCAACGTAAAAGATTTCAGCGAAGTTAATATGGAAAAAGCTCACATTGTAATTGCTGATTACGGAATAATAGCCCAGAACGGCGCAAAAGTTATTGCCGATGATATAGACTGCTTCGGAAATGCCGTCAATGTGACGGGCGTAAACAACAGCATGACGGCTATAACAGGCTCGTTCTGCCATTCTGTGCATGCAAATGCAATAATGCATCAGGAAGCGTTATTTTTTGCCGATAAAAATAATTTAATATCGGATCAAAGGAATATTTTAAGTTTTGCGGCGTCCGCAAATATATGCATTTCGGACTGCAATGTCGAATCGGGCGATTTGTTTTGCCATGCCGAGTCATTTTCCGAAATTTGCAGTGTAAAAAATATTGTAAAAACGGGAATGTTTTGCGGTATGTTCGACAGTTCGAAAATATTTTTATCAGGGACGCTTATAGAAGCGGAGAGAGATGTTTTCGTTTTAAGCGGCAAAAGCAAAGCGCATATTTCCGATTCAAACATCAAGTCGGAATCTGTCTTTTGCAGTTTATCGGACAGATCGGAAGCGGCAATATACAGCAGCATTATTTTTGCCAAAGAACGTTTTTGCTCCATGTCCGACAGAACATTGCTGAAAGTGTACGGCTCTAATATTGCGAGCTTGGAAAATATACTTGAAATCAGCGGGATATCAAATGTTTTTATATTTAATACGGCTGTGGTAAACGAATCAGGATATCTTATAAATTTAAGAGATAACGCGTATATCAATTTAACAGACAGCATATTGATCGGTGAAAGTTGTATCTCGGAAAATTCATGCGCTGTTGCGGAATTCAATAATATAACCGTAAAAACAGACGGATTTTTATTAGATTCTCCGTCATCGTCAACGAGATGTTTAAACAGTTTTAATAACAGCCTGTTAAAGTGTAAAACATTAAGGCTTGGAGACAGCGCGGAGCTGGAGATAAGAGGGAGCGAAGCTGAATTGGAAGAAGGGATAGAGATAGCTGAGCACGGGAAATTGATGATAAGAGGGAGCAGGATAGAGAGCGAAGGATATGTTGTTGAACATAAAGGGAAAGAAGCTGTAAAGATAGAAGGGAGCGAAGCGTCAGGATTAGAAGGATTGATGCTGATAAGCGGAGAGAGCGTAATAGAAGGCAGCACGATAGAAGGGACAAAGACGGGGATAGAGATAAGAGACAGAGCGGAGATAGAGTTAAGAGGAGTAAAGGTAAAGAGCGGAGAGACAGGAGTAAAGATAGAAGGGACGAGGAAGAGAGAGTTTAAAGGGATAGAGATAGAGAGCGGAGAGATATCGATAGAGACGGAAGGGAGCGAGATAGAGATAAGAGAAAGCGTAATAGAAGGAAGAGGAAGGATAAAGGGGACAGGTTCTATAGAGATAATAGACAGTGAAGTAGGAGAGATAAAAGCGGAAGGGATAGGAAGAGCATACGTAGGAGAAAGCCGAATCAATGCGGAGATGATAGAGATAGGAGACAGCGCGGAGCTGGAGATAAGAGGGAGCGAAGCGGAATTGGAAGAAGGGATAGAGATAGCTGAGCACGGAAAATTGGTGATAAGAGGGAGCAGGATAGAGAGCGGAGGATATGTTGTTGAACATAAAGGGAAAGAAGCGGTAAAGATAGAAGGGAGCGAAGCGTCAGGATTAGAAGGATTGATGCTGATAAGCGGAGAGAGCGTAATAGAAGGCAGCACGATAGAAGGGACAAAGACGGGGATAGAGATAAGAGACAGAGCGGAGATAGAGTTAAGAGGAGTAAAGGTAAAGAGCGGAGAGACAGGAGTAAAGATAGAAGGGACGAGGAAGAGAGAGTTTAAAGGGATAGAGATAGAGAGCGGAGAGATATCGATAGAGACGGAAGGGAGCGAGATAGAGATAAGAGAAAGCGTAATAGAAGGAAGAGGAAGGATAAAGGGGACAGGTTCTATAGAGATAATAGACAGTGAAGTAGGAGAGATAAAAGCGGAAGGGATAGGAAGAGCATACGTAGGAGAAAGCCGAATCAATGCGGAGATGATAGAGATAGGAGACAGCGCGGAGTTAGAGATAAGAGGGAGCGAAGCGGAACTTGAAGAAGGGATAATAATAAAAGGTTCCGGCAAACTGAATATTTTAAACACTAAAATAGAAAGTGATAATTTCGGTATTAAAAAAACCGGGAACGAGTCTTTAATATGCGGCGGGATTTCAATAAATTCAAGAGGAGTTTGTCTTGATGTTTCAAATTCGGATATGCTTGTTGCAGACGGCGCAGCATTAAAATCTAAAACAAGTTATTCTGTTTCTGTTAAAAAATCGAAAAATGTGTTTTTAACGGGCTTGGAATTTTCAGGGAATAAAGGATTTTGTTGTTCGCATACGTCAAATGTCCGTATAAATAAACTGAATATGCGAACAATCAGCAATCTGTTAAAAATTACTGATTCTGATGTTTTGATAACCGATTTTGACATTAGTTCAAAGATTTTTCAGCAGAGTATTTTTGTCGAAGGAAAATCGAAATTCAGTTTGTCCGGCGGACGCCTGAAACTTCTTGATGATTTTAAATACGCGTCCGATTACCCTGCAATAGCATTAAGGAACAGCAGCTGCGTTTCTTTTAAAAATGTTTATATGGAGGCTTCACCGTCTTGTGATATAAAATTGGTTTTATGCAAAGAAGAAGTAAATTTTACCGCAAAGAACGTTACGGTAAAAGCTTTTAATAATTTCTTGGACGTTTCTGATGATTCTTTTGCCGTTGTTTCCGATTCCGATATTGAAACAAAATCGGAATCTGTATCTCTTCATGATAACGCAAAAGCCGATGTGGTGAACACTGCTTTTATTAATGCCGATTCGTTTAAATTTTTTGTTCATGATTTTTCATTACTGAAAATCGAAAACATTTCTGTTGCCGGCGGTTTGTTGGCGTCTTGCGATAAATATGCCCAGATTTATTCTTCAAAATCGCAATATGATCTCAGCGGCAATGCCGTCCGTATGACAGGCGCTTCTGCACTGTACGATTTTAATTCAACGTGGAAAGCGTCTTCCGCCGGACAGAATAAATATCTTTTTTCTTTGATTGATTCGTCAAAATTGAATGTAAATAAATCAGAAATCTCTTTGGGACAGCAGTATGTCTTTGCAATCGGCAAAACGGAAATAAATATACTGAATTCAAAAATAGCCGGAAGCAATAAACATTTTTTATTAGACTGCAGATTCAATTCTAAACTGAATATTGTTAATACCGATATAACGGCGCTGTTTCTCTTACAACTGCAGGACAATTCAAAAGCTTACATAGATAAAAGTATTTTAAATATAAAAAGTATTGCCGCAAAATTGTCGGACAGTTCAATGATTTCAGTTTCAAACACAATGATTAAATCGACCGGCCGCGACGCTAAAGGCTTTATATCTTTAAATTATTCAAAAATTAATGTTATAAACAGCGCTATCGACGGCTTTATGGACGGAATAATTTCCGGTAATTCTGGAAATGTTAATGTCGACGATACAAAAATAAACTGTAAAAACAGCTTTTTACGCAGGTATACGGAAAGCGTTAAAAATAAAGCGCTTTATCCGGCCGTAATCCGCAGCATCAGGCTGTTTGTCTTAAATACCAGAAAAAATTCCGTATTAAATTTTTGTTACAGATTAATTTATTTGTCGTCACTTAAAGTATATTCGTTTTTATGCGCGGACAATAAATATGTGCAGTCCGTTTATCTGAGAAGAGGAATGCTTAACAACGACTGGATCGCCGGAGCGAGCGACATAGATTATTTGACTGTCATAAAAGACGGCAAGTTATACGCTGAAATTCAGCATGTATCCGATATCCACAGAAAATATAAAAAAATAAAAAAAATATTCCCTTTTTACGGTGAAAATCTGATAATGAACGAATCAGAACTTGAATTTTATGTCAGATACGGAGGAATAAGGGTAAATAATTTATTTGATGCGAAACTTTTGACCGGACATGCCGCCGGTAGTCTGAAAACAAATTTATATAAACGCAGCGAAAAGAAATTAAAAACAGACATAATTTCGGAGATAATGAATTCATATATTCTTCTTTCAAGCAATTATTTCTGTGATAACGATATTGTCACCGATATATGTTTCTCTAAAGCGGCTGCCGATATATTGAAATATTCTGAATTCTTTCATAAGCAGAAAAAACCTGTTAATTCAAGAACTGATTTTTTAAGAAGTTATTTAGACGGTCATGAAAGTAAAGAAAATAACGTTTTGAGCCGCCTTTTGGATGTGTTGAAAAACAATGCCGTTCTTGACAAGAGTGACAGGAACAGAATATTTGATTTGCTGTTTAAAAAATTAGACTTTTTATGTTCTGAGTTCAATAATTTCGCCGGGCTGTTTATGAATCTTAAGGAAATAAAAAAAGATAAGCAGACTGAAACAGGAAACATTTTATTCGACGAAAAAATTCCGTTTTTGCAGAAAGAAATGCCTTTTTCTTCAATAATAATTGATTCTCCCGGAATATGTTATGTTACGATAAACGGCTCTGCCGGCGATAAAAATAACGTATATTCGGAAACATTTATAAAGTTTGCTTCAGAAGTTAAAAAGATTAAAATACTTTATACAACGCCTGTTATGTTTTTTACGCAGAATATGTTCCGCGCGCTTTTACTGTCTGTGTTTAAAGGGACGCCGTTAAATTATCTTAAATTGACGAACATAAACAGCAGATATTTGCACAGAGCATTTTATCTTAAAGAAAACACAAGCTTTTACTGTCATACAGGCGTTGTTTTAAAGACGTTGGTTCTTGAAGCCGTATCTGATATGTCTTTTCATATTAACGATATAGACGCTTCAAAGAGTTTCAGTGAAAATAAGGACAAGCTTTTTTCTTTATTAATACTGATTTTTGTATTTAATTTATATGTTAAAAATGCTAAAATAAACGAAAGCGGTTTCGCCGATGATATAATTGACGTTTATAAGAGTTATAACAGGGATAAAAATACTGAAACTGACGCCGTTTTATCGATGTTTGAAGATAACTGTGAGTTTCCTGATTTGGAAAGAACAATGAAGGTCATTGCTTTTATCAAAAAAAACAAGAATGAAATTATAAAAGATTATTCAGATGAGTTATGAAAAAATATTATTAAATAACAGCGTAAGAAATGTAGAAATAGAGCAAAAAAAGATAACTTTGGATTCAACGCCGAGTTATGTCACAATAGGCGCTCATTACGGGTGCAACGCTTCATGCGTTTTTTGTCTCGGCGGCGATTATCCGAATTTTTCTCTTGCAAAATATAAAGAATTTTTCGAGCCGAAAATCGGGCATGTATTGAAAAAAGCGATAAATGTCGGGTTTTGCGGATTCGGAGAAATTCTTCTTCATCCTGAAATCGGACAGATTTTGGATTATTTGAGCAAAACTCTTCCTGAACAGGCTAAGGCTTTTACCACCAACGGTATAATGTTAAATGAGGCAATATGCCAAAAATTAACTGACGGAAGATATGACGTTATGATATCTTTGCACGCTTCCAATTCCGTTTTGCATGAAAAGATTACAAGGACTAAAAAATTTAACGATATAGTTAAAAACATTGAAAGGCTTGTAGAACTGAAAAAACAGAAAAATTCAAAAATAAGCATAAATATGGTTTTTGTCATAACGCAGGACAATATTGATAATTTATGCGATTTTATTAAATTTTCTAAAGAACTCGGGACTGACTGCGTAAGCGCGAATTATTTGACAATGTATGAACCGGGTCATGTCGATATGTCTGTTTTTTGGATTAAGGAAAAAGTAAACGCTGTTTTAGCCGATGCGGAAACATTAAGGGACAAGTTGGCGTTCAGCGTTAATTTGCCTTTAAAATTTAAGGAATATGATAAATCCGATAATATACCGTGCAGAGATCCGTGGGAGTTTTTTTATACTGAAGTGCAGGGTTCCGTTAATCCTTGCTGCCTTGCGGGCAATCATATAGGAAATTTAAATAACGGCGGCTTTGAGGAAATTTGGAACAGCGAAGGTTATGCCGTTTTAAGAAAGGGAATTGTTTCCGGAAATATCCATACATGGTGCAAAAATTGTTTGAAGTATGATAAAAATAACGTAAATAAACTCTTGTCTCATATTACGTTCAGACCAGAGACTCAGCGGCTTTTATTGAAATACATTTTGGACAATAACAGCAAATATAATTTAAAAAAGGAAGAAATAGGCATAATTGATTTTGCCTTGTAAAATAATGATAAACATTACGCGAAAATTAAAAGAATTAAATTATAAACTTATTGAATGGCAGAAAAGAAAAAAAAGAAATATTCTTTTCGGATATCCTTACTGGCTGACAATAGACCCTACAAATTTATGCAATTTGGAGTGCCGGTTCTGCCCTACAGGACAGAAAAGAGGCTCCAGACCGCAGGAAATAATGACGATAAAAAGATTTAAATCCATTATGAATAAGATAGGCAGATTTTTACTCTATGTGGAATTTTGCAACTGGGGTGAACCGCTTTTAAACAAAAGCATTCTTGAGATGATTGCCGTTGCAAAAAAATATAAAGCAAGAACGTTCGTTTCCACTAACCTGAATATACAAATGACTCAGGAATACGCCGAGCAGCTTGTTTTATCGGGATTGGACAGAATGACTATCTCTCTTGACGGCGCAAGCCAGGAAACTTATGAAATATACAGAAAAAACGGGAAGTTTGATCTTGTTTTAAACAACATCAAAATGCTTGCCGCGGCAAAAAGAAAACTAAACTCAAAAACACCTCATTTGCACTGGCAGTTTTTGGTTTTTAAACATAATGAACACGAAATAGAACGCGCAAGAAAAATGGCTGTGGAGTCCGGAGTAAACGATATCGGGTTTACGGCTCCTTTTTGTGCTCCTGACTGGGTATCATCTATAGACGAGTATAATAATTACATAGTAAGAGATAATGACAAAGCTGTTTCTTTTAAGCACGCCGAAACAAAACTTTGCAACTGGCTTTGGGATGCCGTTACGATAAATGCCGACGGTTCAATATCCCCTTGCTGTTCAGTTGAAGATAAAAAAGACGATTTTGAAATGTATTCGGCATGGAAACCTTTTTTCTTTATATGGAACAGTAAAAATTACAGAACCGCAAGAAAATATGTCGCCGAAAAACATAAATGCGGCAAAGAAAACATTTGTACAAAATGCGACCATATAGGCGCAAGCAACCACAGGGAAATAAGCTATGAATGAACAAAATCTTGTAGAAGCAAACAGAAACTTGAATTTTCGGGAATATGAACAAAAAAAAGTCGTTTTAGAATCTTACCCGACTTCAATATTTGTGCAGATTGACGCTCCGTGCAATCAGGATTGTCTTTTCTGCTCAAGACCTGAGAGTTATCCGTATTTCAATCTTGAAGAATTTAAAACAAAATATGAACGCAAACTTATGCCTGTATTGGAAAGAGTTGAAAGAATAAATATTACCGGCTCCGGAGAACTTTTGTCTTTGCCAGAAGCAAAAAAAAATTTAGATTATTTTAACCGGTTTACATACGCCGAAAAGATGTTTGCCACAAACGGCTCTACTCTGACTCCTAAAATGGCTGACCATATCATAGAAAGCAACAACAGATATTTGATTCACATATCAATGCACTCATGCGATCCTATAACTCATAAAATAATGACAAAATCAAATACTTACGGCGCAGTGATGCAGAATGTCGATTATATCATGAAAGCAAAAAGAAACACCGATAAGCTCAGAGTAAATTTTATCTTTGTGGCTACTACGGAAAACATAGAAAAACTTCCTGATTACGTTAAATTTGCGGCTGAAAAAGGCGCTGACAACGTTGTGGTTTATTATAATTTCGTTTACAGATTAGACCAGAAATATTTGTCTACGTATTTTGCAAAAGACAAGACAAATGAAATGTTTGACAAAGCCTGGCATCTGTCAAAACAGTTAAACGTTAATTTGCAGCTTCCTCAAAGATATAACCAAAAAGAATATCCTTCCGAATCAATGTGCAGAGAAGCATGGACACAGCTTATGATAAATCCTTCAGGCGATATTATTACGTGCGACGCCGCAGGAGACCAGAGAGAAACAATTTTGGATAAAGAAACTTTTATGGACGTATGGAACGGCAAATATTTTGTCGAAATAAGGAAGAAACTCTTAAACGGCAACAGCGCATGTTCTAATTTCTGCATAAGGGCTAACCAGGCTTCATTAAATAAATTTAATTCGCATTTTATAACAAGGGGCAAAAGCAAAGAAGAAATAGATAAATTTATGGAGAATGCATGAGGATTTCACTCGTAAAATGTCCTGTATGGGGCACCAGAGAACCGCCTCTTGCTCTTGCACAGCTTTCAGGAGATTTAAAAACCGCCGGCATAGAAGTTAAATCGTTTGATTTAAATAATTATTTATATAAAAACAGAGATATGAGTTTTACGAATCTTTGGGCTTGGGAGCAAGTGTCTTTTTGGTATCAAAAAAAAGAAGTTTTTGATTTTTTTGATTCAATACTGCCTAAGCTTGAATCCTATGTTGACGATATTTTGGAAAATGACCCGAGAATAGTCGGTTTTTCGTTGGAATCGTCGTCCTTTTATTCAACGGTTTATGTTTCAAACTTGATAAAAAAAAGAAATAAAGACATAAAAGTATTTTTCGGCGGCCAGCTTTTTTACGACAGAAGAAATATTGAAAGATGTTTCGAAGAGTCAAAAGCAGACTATATTCTTTTGGGCGAAGGCGACGTAACCGTCTGCGAGCTTGTTAAAATAATATATAAAGACGGCGATGTTTCTTCCTGTGACGGCATATGTTATAAAGACAGTAATAAAACTGTTTTTACAAAACCGAGAGAAATGCTGAAAAATCTTGATAACCTTCCGTTTTTGGATTTTACGGATATGAGCCTTAACGATTATGACGATAACGAGCATTTGCCGCTTATGACTTCAAGAGGCTGCGTTTGGGCGTGCAAATTCTGCAGCACGCATTCTTTCTGGCACGGATACAGGCAAATGTCAGCCGAAAGAATACATCAGGAAATTGCATATCACAAAATAGCTTATCCTATGGCGGGACATATAGATTTTCAGGATTTGGAGTTTAACGCCGACGTAAACAGACTGGAAGAATTTTGCCGGCTTATGATCAAATATCCGCCGTTCGGCAGTAAACAATACTGGCTGTCAAATGCGATAGTAAATCCTTTAATGACAAAAGACATTTTGGCGCTGGTTAAAGAATCAGGATGCAAGAAACTGATTTTCGGAATAGAATCAGGCTCTCAGAGAGTGCTGGATTCCATGGGCAAAAAATACAGAGTTCAGGACGCAAAAAGAATTATAAAAGACGCATATGACGTCGGTCTTAAAGTGACGACTAACTTTATGTTCGGTTTCCCTGGAGAAACGGAAGAAGATTTTAACGAAACTTTGTCTTTTGTTAAAGAAGTCGGCAAATATATTGAAAGAGTTTATCCTTCAAGAACATATTTTGCAATGGAAGAGTTCAGCTATGTTTATGATCATCCGGAAGAATTCAATATAAAAACGCCTTTCAACCACCATTTGTACTGGCAGACGAAAGACGGAGTAAACACATATCCGGTAAGGCTGAAAAGATGCCAGAAATTTGAAGAGGTCTGCAAGGATAACGGAGTGAACGTTGACTGCGGAGTTAAAACGGCGGTTTTAATGGATGAATATTTTAATCTCGGCTTTTATTATGATCATGAAAGGCAGTATGACAAAGCTCTTGAATATTTTTCTAAATATTTGGATTTAGACAGCCAAAATGAGATAATTAAAAGAAGGTTTGAAGAAATAAGAGGAATGAATGCAGGAAAATAAAAAGAAAGATTTTTATTTGCAGGGAACTGACGCGGAAAAAGAACATTTTTCCGGCAGCAAAGGAGTCAGTTTCGAGTGGAATATAATATATCAGTGCAATTACAGGTGTTCATATTGCATTTTTGACGGCAAATGGGAAGAATACGGTCCGAGAACCGTTTTTAAATCCGTTGCAGAACTGCTTGAAATATGGGACAGAATATATTCGCTTTACGGCAAAACCTCAATCGTTTTTACAGGAGGAGAACCGACAGTTTATCCTGATTTTTTTGAATTCGTTTCTAAGTTATCCGAGAAACATTACCCGATAAACATATCAAGCAACGGTTCGGGAAATTTAAAAGAATTGTGCGAAACGTGCGATAATTCAAAAGTTTCAATTTCAATAAGTTTTCATCCGGAGTTTGACAGCGCGCAGACGGTTATAGAAAGAGCGAAATATTTAAAAGAAAAAGGATTTTTGGCTGAATTTATAAATTATTGCTGCTACCCTCCGCATATACCGAAACTGACGGATTATGTAAAAATGTTTAAAGACAACGGATTAACCGTAAAGGCAATACCTTTTTGCGGGAACTATAACGGTAAAAATTACCCGGATTCTTATACGCGCGAAGAAAAAGAATTGTTGGGAATCAACGAAGTCTGGGAAGCAAATGTAAAAAGAAAAGGCACTTTATGCGCCGCCGGACAGAAATCGGCTTTGATTTTTCCTGACGGGAAAGTAGCAAGGTGCGGACAAATAGGAGAAAGGGTTTTAGTCGGCAACATATTTGATAAAAATTTTAAACTTTTAGACAAGGCTCAGGAATGCGACGTTGATATTTGTCCGTGTCTGAAAGCTGTTGAAGCATAATTTAAAAAGGAAGAAAGATAAATGCAATTGGAAGAATTAAAACAAAAAATGAAAGTATTGCCGAAACATCCGAGAATATATCCTCCGTATAAAGTACATTGGAATTGGGATATATCTTTTAAATGCAATTATAAATGTTCATACTGCGAGGTTGTCAGAAGAGATGAGGAATTTGACAACAGGATTGCCGACACAGACCAGTGGAGAGAAATATGGGACAAAATATTCGACAATTACTGGTGTACGCATGTAAGATTTTCAGGCGGTGAACCTACGATATATCCGAATTTTTTAAAATTTCTCGGAATGCTTTTGGAAAAGCACACCGTTGACATTACTACAAATTTGAGTTTTGATCTTAATGATTTTCTTGATAAAGTAAAACCGGGAGGACTTTCAATATCAGCAAGTTTTCATCCTGAGTTTTGTGATTTTGAAAGTTTTTTTGAGAAGTTGAAATATCTTCATTTCCACGGATTCCCGTCAACGCTGGCGTATGTCGGATATCCTCCTCACCTTGACAAAATACCGGAATATAAAAAAAGACTTGAAGATTTGCAGATGTATTTTAAAATAATTCCTTTTATAGGCAATTATAAGGGTAAAAAATATCCTGAAAGTTACGATGCCGTAGAAAAAAGACTTTTGGAAGGGTTTGCAACCGATTCAAACGACCAGCACTTAAACGATATGAATTCAAGATGGCTTGAATGGAGAGTCGAGAAAGAAGAAAACAAGGAAATAAAAGAAACAAAAGTTAAATTCGGAAGACTTTGCAGAATGGGACAGATGTATGCGAAAATTCATCCTGATTTAACGGTTACAAGATGCTGCGCCGGTTATCACGGTATAGATTCGGGCAAACTGGGAAGCATTCTCGATAAGGATTTTAAACTTCACGATGCTCCTATGCCTTGCAGCGTCAATTATGACTGTCCGTGTTTTAAAGGAATGTTTGTAGGCGAAGAAGAAGAAAAATGGGAACCTTTATGGGAAGCGCTGGACCATCCCGTATATAAGTTGGAATATATGAGAGAATATGCAAAAATTTTAAAAGAACAAGGAAGTAAAAAATAATGACAGACACAGTACAAAGCAGATGTAATATTCCTCCCAACAGATGTTTCTTTACATGGGATATACATTATGAGTGCAATTTCAGATGCAGTTACTGTTTTTTCTGCGACAGTTGGGAAGAAGAAAAGAAAAAAAACAGATATCCGGGGCTGGAAAAATGGAAACAGATATGGGACGATATTTATAAAAAATACGGCGGCGGGCATATACATATTTCCGGCGGCGAGCCTTTTTGTTATCCTGATATTTTTGAATTGACTTTGCATTTGATAAAAAATTTTACTGTTGAGTTTGATACAAATTTATCATGGGACGTCGATAAGTTTATGTCTTTAATAGGTCCGGAGAGAGTGAAATTCGCAGGCTCTTTTCATCCGCAGTTTGCCGATTTTGAAGAGCATTTTATTAAAATTAAAAAACTTAAAGACGCAGGCTATGATCTCGGCATAAATTATGTGGCTCATCCAACGCAGCTTGAAAAAATGTCTTATTACAAACAAAGGCTTGCCGATATTCACGTCAATTTGGACATTATGCCTTTCAGAGGCACGTATAACGGGAAAATATATCCGAAAAACTACAGCGAAGAAGAAAAAAGAATAATAGAAGCTGCGGATAAAAATACCGCTTCCAGAATGATGGAGGCTTACGAATCTCATGAAGCTGACAAGAACGTCCCTAAAGAAACGCCTAAACATATAGAAGAAGAAAATATTCAGCTGAGCATAAAAAACAATGTGGCTTATGATTCAACGGCGCATTATGCGAAAACGAATAAGCATTATCATAAATTGTGCAGAATGGGTCAGATGTATACCAAAATACATCCGGACGGAAACGCTTACAGATGCTGTCTTGTTCAGCCTGACGGTTTCATAGGGAATCTTATAGACGGTACGTTTAAATTTTATGAAGAGCCGAAGCCGTGCACGTATGACAAATGTCCGTGCTGGGTTGCAATGATATTAAATGAAGAGGAGAATTGGCTGTTCCATTGGAAAACTCCGAAGGTTAAGCCATCTTTAAATAAATGATAGAATTTGACTGGTTGATTCATTACAGATGCAATTATAAATGTTATTACTGCTTTTTTTCCGAACACTGGGATTATGTTGAGAAAAAAAATGTAAGAATGCCGTACACAAAATGGGTAGAAGCTTGGAAAAGAATACACGATAAATACGGCGATATAAAAATTATAATAACAGGCGGCGAGCCGGCAATTTTTCCTAATTTTCAGGAATTGCTCGTTGAATTAAACAAGTTTGCCGAGATATCGTTTGATACGAATCTTTCATACAGCCGTGAGAAACTTGAACAGCTTGTCAGCAGCCTTGACTGTTCAAAACTTTTTATAGGCGCAAGTTTTCATCCTATTTTTGCCGACCTTGACGACTTTGTTAAAAAAATAGAAATCTTGCAAAAATATAACGTAAACTGCAGAGTCCATTATGTAACGCATCCGAACCAGTTAAGACAAATGCCGAAAGTCAAAGAAACTTTTTTGTCTAAAAACGTAAGGTTTACGCCGATTCCGTTCAGAGGAATTTTCAACGGCAAAAGATATCCTGAATCGTTTACGAAAGAAGAAGAAGAAATTATTTACGGAGTTACAAAAGATATTGCCGAGATAGACAAAAAGTGGGCTGACGTGCAGGTTGAACAGACTGACAGCAAAGGCAAATTATGCAGGGCCGGCCAGTTATACGCAAGAGTTGACTGCGACGGAACCGTATATCCATGCGGCAATGACTTTAAGGAAACCGGCGGGGATTATCTTATAGGCAATATTTTAAAGGAAGATTTTTCCATGAGGACTGAACCGATCGTGTGCAAACATACAAAATGTCCTTGTGAATTCAGGTGGATTGTAAATGAAAAATAAAATAAGTTTTTCCTGGGATCTTCATTGGAGCTGCAATTTCAGATGTCCGTACTGCTGGTGGCACGGAAAATGGGACGAATTTGAAAAGAGAAACGTATATCCAGGTTTTGAAAAACTGACGGCCGTATGGAAAAGAATTTATGATTTATACGGAGAATGCCATCTGGAAATAGCCGGCGGGGAACCGTCCATATATCCTGAATTCAGCGAATTTATACTTGAAATATTAAATTATCATACGGTTTCAATAATGACAAATTTATCAGGTAATCTTGATAAAATCATAAACGATAAAAGCGAAAAAGTAAAAACAAGGTTTAAAATGGGAGCGACTTTTCACCCGTTGTTTGCAAAGATAGAAGATTTTCTTCCGAAAGCAAAGGCCATAAGACAAAACGGACTTTCAATCGGAGTGCTTTATCTTTCATATCCTCCTCAGATAAAGGATATTCCGGAATATAAAAAACTTTTTTCGGACAATGATATTTATTTTTCGGTTTCTACTTTTTGGGGAACTTACAACGGTAAAAATTATCCGGATTCATACACTGACGAAGAGAAAAAAATCATAGGCATAGCTATAGGGGAAAGAAAGGATGAAAAATTTCAAACGGAGCCTTTGGTCACAAAAGGCAAATTATGTAATGCCGGCCATACTTACGCGTTAATTCATCCTGACGGAGAAGTTTTGCCTTGCGGCGGGGCAAGCTGGAAAGGCGAACAAATAATTATAGGCAATATTTTTGACGCTGATTTTAAATTATGGGATAAACCGAGACAGTGTCCTTCGCAGAATTGTCCTTGTAATGAATGGGCATTTTTGATGGTTGACAAAAAATAACGTAAGAACAACCGTTGTTGCTAACGGTTTGTTTTTTTAATAAAGAAATTATAAGACTGCGTTTGAGCGTGTAAGAACGCCAAAGAAGATATTTTTAAGATAAAAATTTTATTACGGGAAGTGTAAAGTGAAATTTTTCGGCTGGGATTTATGCCACAGATGCAATTATCAGTGTCCTTACTGCGGTGTATGGAAAGACCATCCGGAGCTTGACGTGATTCTTTCGGCTCAGGAATGGGGTAAAATATGGAACAGAATATACGATATGTACGGGAAATGCCATATATACGTTTCCGGAGGGGAGCCGTCTTTTTATCCGAATTTTTATGAAATTATAGAAGTTATCGCATCAAAACATTTTCCGGAAATATGCACTAATTTGTCATGGGACGTAGAGAAATTGATATCTAAGTTTTCTCCGGAAAGCTTCAGAATAGCGCCTACTTTCCATCCGTCATTCGCAGATTTTGACGAATTTTTTAAAAAAGCCGTTTTGGCAAAAGATTATCTGCCGGACAGACAAATTTATTACGTGTGTTTTCCGAATCAGATTAAAGCGATGCCGGAAAGAAGTTTAAGATTGAAAGAACAGGGAATAAAACTTATACCGCTGCCTTTAAGGGGAGACGGTTTTATGCTGAATTCAGAAGAAGAAAAAAAAATCATAGAAGATTTAAGCCCGTATAAGGGTTCTCAAAAAATGGAATACCAATTGCAGAATACTTCTCCTAAAGGTAAGTTATGCAGAGCCGGTTCAGATTATGCGGTTATAAGAGTTGACGGTACGGTTGACAGATGCAGCCAGTATAAAAACGGTTCGGTCGGTAAGATTACGGACGATAATTTTTCTCTTTTCAACGAGTGTTCAAAATGCGAAAAAGATTATTGCCCGATAGAATCTCAATGGATAATAGATGATAAATGATTTGTTAAATAAATTAAAATCAGAAAAATGCGCTGATATTTCAGTTTTGCTTGAAGCTGTTAAATATTTCAGGGCAAATAATCAGTTGCTTCAGGCTGAGCGGCTGATAAATGAATATTCTGATTTTTTGCAAAACAGCGATGAACTGAAATTTGAACTTGCAAATATTTATGTTGGAACGGACAAGATAAAAGAAGCCGTTGATATTTTCGAATCTCTGATTAATAAATCAAATCTATGCAATAAAACCGCCGTTGCCGTTGAACTTGCAAAACTGTATAAAAGACTGAAAGATTATAAGAAAGCTGTCGAAAGCATAAATTCCGCAATAGCGCAGGAACCTGAAAATATAAATCTGTATATTGAAAAAATAGTACTCCAAAGATATCTTCTTGACGGTGCGGGCGCAATAGAAACGTTAAATAAAGTTAAAACTTTAAAGAAAGAAAAAAAGGTTGAAACTTTTATAAACAATATAGAAAATGTTGAAAAAACAAGACAAGAAACAGCTCCTTACAGAGTTTTTTTTACATGGGGAATGCATTACCTTTGCAATTATGACTGCGCATACTGCTATGCTCCAAAACCGAAGGATATAACTTTTGCCAATAATCCTAACAATCCGGCGAAATATGAATCTTCAGACGTTATAATTGACGCGTGGAAATATATTTTTGACAAATACGGAATGTCAAGAATCAGGCTTGACGGCGGCGAGCCTACCGTTTATCCTGATTTCTATAAAATAGTCAAAGAATTGTCAAAAATGCATAAATTGCATTTAAATACAAATTTGTCGTTTGACGTAAATGAATTTTGCGGCAGTACCGATCCGGGCAGCATGAGAGTTGACGCCAGTCTGCACTGCGAGTACACGAATTTGGAAGAATTTTTAAAAAAATTAGAATTTCTGCAAAAACGCGGTTATAAACTTACCGTATCGTATGTCGCATACCCTGATTTTCTTGAAAATATTCCTTTTGCCAAAAAAAGCATAGAAAAGACGGGAATACCTTTTTTTGTTCATCCTTATTCGGGGTTTTACGAGAATAAACAATATCCTGCTTCATATACGGAAAGCGATAAAAAATTTATTTACGATATAGATGTCAACAGCGCTACGGAACTTGTCTGGAGAAAAGAAAGGAAAGCCGATTACAAAAGAGAAACTAATGACCAGCGTAAATTGTCTAAAGAAGAAATAGAAAAAACAGAATCGGCAAAACTCGCTCATCAGCTTGAGAATAAAAATAACGGTAAATTTAAAATATGCGAAATGGGAAGAATGTACGCGAGAATATATCCTAACGGCAACACATACAGATGTTGCTCAAGCGACGGGAATACCTATTTGGGCAACTTGTTTGATAAATCGCTTAAATTACTTGAAAAAGCAGAGAAGTGTTATGACGTCGACAATTGCCGGTGCTGGAGATGTATGGTTCCTGCGGAAGAAAGCAGATGGCTTCATACATGGATGGATGACTGGGAAACGGAAATTTAGGAGATAATATTGGAAGAAATTTTAAAGGAAGCATATTCTTGCCAGGCAAACAGAGAATATGAAAAATCCATTAAATTATTCGCTCGGTTAAAAGAAACCGCCGCTTATTATGAAACGGCTTTGTTTGAAACGGCTAAAAACTACAAAATGCTAAACAATCCTGATAAGTCCGTCGACTGTTTTATAGAATTAATAAAATACAACAATAACCAAAAAGAGGCTGTCAAAGAACTTGTTCAGACGGCCTGTCTTTCGATGAATTACAATAAAACCGAAAAGTTTTTAAAAGAACTTTCGGAACAAAACGCCGGTATTCTGTTTTATGAGTCATTGGCAAAGATATATTTTGCCAAGAAAGACGAAAAACAGGCTTTTAAATATATATCGATGATACGGCAAACGGATAATTCGTACATTCCGAACCTTAAAGAATTAAAAGAGTTTTCAGAAACAGATAAGAATATACAAGAATCGTTGGCGGATTTAAATTTAAAGATAGAATCGGATAAGCAAAACTGTAATTTATATAATGAAAGGGGAAAAATTAAGAGAACCCTTTCTGATTTCAGCGGCGCTTTGGAAGATTTTGACAAAGCTGTTGAGCTAAACGGCGGCAGTGCTGTTTTTCACGCAGAAAGGGGAAAAGTTAAGAGCGCCCTTTCCGATTTCAACGGCGCTTTGGAAGATTTTGACAAAGCTGTTGAATTAAACGGCGGAGATGCCGTTTTTTATGTCGAAAGAGCGAAAGTTAAAAAACGGCTTTCCGATTTGAACGGAGCAATGTCTGATTTGAAAGAAGCTGTTAAACTTGATAATACAAAATACTGGTTTTATACAGAATTAGCTTTGCTTTGCCGTGAATCAGGGGCCGATGAAGAGTATGCCGTTAATTTAAGAAAAGCTTTGGAAATAATAGACTGCCAAATATCCCAAGAACAGGAAAATGTTACTCTTTATATAGAAAAAATGATTTTGCAAAGGTATCTTTGTGAAGGTAAAAAAGCAATGGAGACTCTGCAAAATATAAAAAAACTGAAGATAAGTTCCGAATTAAGACATTGCATAGAAAATATAGAAAAAGTGGAAAAAACGCGCCGAATAACAGCTCCTTACAGGCTTATTGTCACATGGACAATGCATTACGAATGCAATTATAAATGCGCTTATTGTTATGCTCCGAGACCGGAATACGTAACTTTTAAAAACAACCCAAATAATACGGCAAGATATGAAAAATTAGAAACAATAACGGACAGTTGGAAATCAATTTATGATAAATACGGTATGGCAAGGGTCAGAATAGACGGCGGCGAGCCGTCAATATATCCGTCTTTCCACGAATTAATGTCGGATATGTCAAAATACCACAGACTTCAAATAGGAACGAATTTGTCTTTTGACGTAAACAAGTTTTGCGATTTCACTGATCCTGACAACGTAAGAATAGACGCAAGTCTCCACTGTGAATTTGTTTCTCTTGAAGATTTTGCAAGAAAGCTGGAAATATTGCAAAAGAAAAAATATAAATTGTCGGTTTCATATGTGGCTTATCCGGAATTTTTAAAGAATATACCGGAATCGAAAAAAGTAATAGAAAATATGGGAATACCTTTTTTTATACATCCGTTTTCAGGCTGTTATAACGGTAAACAGTATCCTGCGGCTTATGCCGAAAAAGAAAAGAATTTTATTTACGATATGGATAAAAAAAGCGAGGCTGAATTAGACTGGAGAAATCAGATGGCGGATACTGAATTTTTTCATTTTGAAAGCGATAAAGAAACGGCAATGTCGGACGAGACCGGAGAAAAAATACGAAACATAATCAGTGAAGAATATATTACAAACAAAAAGAACGGCAGATTTAAAAAATGTGAAATGGGCAGGATGTATGCGAGAATGTACCCTAACGGCAATACATACAGATGCTGTTTGTTTAACGAGAATACTTATTTAGGCAATCTGTTTGACAAATCGGTTAAGCTTTTGGAAGAACCGGAAAAATGTTATTATGTCGACAGCTGCCGATGCTGGAGATGTATGGTTCCCAATGAAGAAAGCAGGTGGTTTAATACATGGGTTGACGACTGGGAAACTGAAATTTTGGAGAAAAAATAATGGAAGAACTTTTAAAGCAGGCTTATGATTATCAAAATAAAAAAGAATACGATAAGGCGATAGAGTTATTTAAGCAGCTTGAACAAAACGCCGCATACCGTGAAATTGCGGTGTTTGAAACAGGCAAAAGTTATAAAATGTCAAACAATTCTTCTAAAGCGATTGATTGTTTCATCGAAGTCGTGGCGCATAACAACGAACACATTGAAGCGATAAAGGAACTTTCGCAGACGGCCTGTCTTTCAAATAATTATGACAAAGCATGGCAGTTGTTGGACGAACTGTTTAATAAAACAAATAAAATCATTTTTTGTATTGAGCTTATAAAAATGTCATTTTGTAAAAACGACATAACGCGCGCCGAAGATTTAATAAAAAAAGCGGATGCGGCAGACAGCGGCAATACGGAAGTGCAGCTGCTGAAAGCAAAGTTAAAAAGATCGCAGGGATATTTAACAAAGGCAATAGAAATTTTCAATGGACTGGCGGATATTGAAGAATACAGGGAAGATATTTATATGGAATTGGCCGAGATATATTTTTTAAAAGGAGATTATCAAAAAGCCATAGATTTTTTTGAGAAAATTGCGGATAAGAAAAACGAAAAATACATATATCTGAAGCTTGTTGAACTGTATTATATTACAAAACAAAATGAAAAATCGGACGCTGCCGGACAAAAAGCTCTGGCATTGACTCCCGATAACAAATTTGACAGGGACACGATATTAAACGAAATAGAAATCTTACAGAGAAAAACGGTTTTGCAGTCAAAAATGAAAAGATTATGGGTAACGGTAACATCGAGATGCAATATAAGATGCAAAACCTGCGGTTTGTGGCATAATAAATGGGATTTGCCTTATAAAACGGCAAAGGAAGTAATGAATAATTATCCTTATATGGAAAGACTTGTATGGCTCGGCGGAGAAGTCTTTCTGTATAAACATTTCGAAGAAATGTTTGACGAAGCGGGAAAATGGAATAATTTAAAACAGCAGGTCATAACAAACGGAATAGCTTTAAATAAAAGATGGATAGAAAAAATAGTAAAGACTGAAAATTCCGAATTGACTTTTTCAATAGACGGAGTTACTAAGGAAGTATATGAGGAAATAAGACAGGGTTCTAATTTTGAAAAGCTTCTTGAAAACGTAAGATACACGATGGAAACCAAAAAAAAGTACGGCATAAAAAAAGACATAAGAATGAATGCCGTTATAATGAAAACGAATTACAGACAAATTTATGACCTTCTTGAACTTGCAAAAAATGAAGGGTTCAACCAGCTTTCTCTGATGGCTCTGCATTTTGATACGGCTCCGAATGAAAATATTTTTGACGGAGAAACAAAAGACAGGGAAGCTTTGAAGTATATTTATGAGGCAATACCCGTTTTGAAACAACGAGCAAAAGAATATAATATAGACTTAGACATATTGCTTCCATGCGGGGATGACAGTTTTGAAGACATAATTTCAAAACAAAATGAACAAAATCATGAGAAACCTGCGGTTTGCGGAAATGAGCCTGTGCCTGAAATAAGGAAAGAAGAAAATGAAGAGCCTAAAGACGCGATAGTTCCCGTAAACAGAGTTTGCTGCAAGATGCCGTGGAATTATATGATGATATGTGACGACGGGAATGTTCTGCTTACCGGCTCATGCGTAAAAAGCATAGGAAATATTTACAACAATTCAATAGACGAAATATGGAACAGCCCGATGAGCCGTGAGTACAGACAAAGAATGATTGACAAAAACTTTTCTGAAGATATGTGCAGAACCGAATGTACCGGGAGATGGTAAGTGGAAGATAAAGCTCAAATATTGGAAACTGCTAAACAAGAACAGTTAAACGGCAATTATGAAGCAGCGTTAAATATGATTCAAAGCATATTTGATCCGGAAGACTTTGATATTGCTTTCGAATACGGTAAAACATTGTTTTTTTTGAGAAGATTTGACGAAGCCGTTTCTTTGTTTTTACAGGTCAATAAAAAGTTCCCGGATAATAAAAATGTCATGGATATTTTGTTGAAATCATATAAAGAAAGCGGCAGAACAAAAGAATTGTTAAATTTTTTTAACAGCCGTCATGAAAATATAGAGCCTTCTTTGATATTGGAAACGGCAGAGATTTTTTTCAATGAAAAAAAATATTCCGAATCGGTGCAATTTTACGGAAGGTACATTGATTTAAAAAAAGAAGACGTTGCTGTTGCGTCAAAATTAGTCCAGATATATAATTTTTTGGGCGAAAAAGATAAAGTCTTTAAAATATGCGAAATGTATTTCCAAAACGATGCCGTAAAAAACAATAAATTTTTTTATAATTTGTTTTTGAATGAATACGAAATTGCCGCCGGCAAAACGGTACTGGAATCAAAACCCAGGATTATGCTTGTTATGTTAACTAACAAGTGCAATTTGAAATGCCCTATGTGCGCGACGGTTCATCAGTCGAACCATTGGGAAATTTCGGACAAATTTAAACAATATATTCTTGAAAATTTACCGAATTTGGAACTTATCACATGGCAGGGCGGCGAAGTCTTTTTGTATAAAGATTTTGAAAAATTGTTTATAGAAGCGTCAAAAAATAAAAACTTAAAGCAGATTATAATAACGAATGCGTTATTGGTGGATGCAAAATGGGCAAATCTGTTGTCTTCGGCAAATTATCTTGATTTGACGGTGTCAATAGACAGCATAGAAAAAGAAGTTTATGAAAAACTCAGGTTCGGAGCAAAATTCGAACAACTATTATTTAATCTGGACAACATAAAATCGGCAAGGATAAAAAATAATTCAAATATTACCTTAACAATGAGAACGACAATCTCGGATGAAAATATTTATACGCTGGATAAAATAGTCGATTTTGCGATAAATTACAAATTCGACGTTCTTATATGGTCTCCTTTGTCTGTCGACGGACTAGACGGCCGTGACGGCAGAAAGTATGATTTTGACGGAAAATCCTTGAAAACGCTGGAAGATATTAACGTTATAAGACAAAAAGCTTTGAAAAAAGCCCGTGAAAATAATATTAAAGTTTTGGATTGGCTTCCTGAGATTATTTTGAAGGAAAAGCAGCCATTTCAGGAAAATGATAAGCAGGAAAAAATAAATGCCGAACCGAAGACAGACAAAGAAAATGAAGTATGTTCCGGAGTTTCATCATTATGCGGAAGTTTTGAAAAGATGCCGTTATGCTTCAGACCGTGGAAACAGCTGGCGACTACAGTTAACGGAGATTTGAAACCCGAATGTATGTGTTTAAAAGAAGCCGGCAATATACATAAGTGCGAAGACTACGGCTCAGTATGGAATAATCTGCAAATGCAGCAATACAGAAGCAGTCTTGCCGCTTTTAAACAAGACTGGTGCTGTGATTCCTGCATAAACGGCATAGTGTCTCCTGAACATAAAAAATTTACCTGCTGGTAGGATTAAATGGATAAAGTAAAAGAAAATTTGGAATTAAACGCCCGGGAAATTAATGACGGCAGCATCGTGCTTAAATCATACCCTAAAAGGATGATTGCGACTCTGTCGACCAGATGTAACTCAAGATGCATAATGTGCGAAGTTGTTAAAAAACAGTGGGATATGCCGCAGACGACAATGAAAGAAATAGAATCTTTGCTGCCGTATATGCAAAGCGTTAACTGGCAGGGCGGCGAAGTGTTTCTTCTTGAAACTTTTGAAAAACTTTTTATTGAGTCTTTAAACAATAAACATTTGCATCAGACAATAGTCACAAACGGAATGCTGTTGAATGACAAATGGATAGATTTGTTAACAGAGGCGAATATAGAGCTTACAATATCTATCGACGGGCTGGATAAAGACGTATATGAAAGGATAAGATACGGGTCTAAATTTGACGTTTTGATAAGAAATATAAATAAATTAAACGACGTGCGTAAAAAAAAGAATTCAAAACTTTCTTTGAAAATGCATACGGTTGTTATGAAATCGAATTATAAATATGCGGACATGTTTATTGATTTTGCGCAGAAATATAATTTTGACATAGTATATATGATGCCTATATGGGGCGGACAGAACATAGAAGAGAATATTTATATAGGCGAAAACAGAGAAATTATTTCGGAATTGTCTAAAAAAATCGAAACGGCTTCTGAAAAAAGCAGACAGGCGGGAATTAAATTTTTTCATTCGCTGCCCGTTATAAAAGAAGAAAAAACTGCCTTTAAAAAAGAGTGCGTTAAAGAATCCGTTGAAAATAAAAGCGGCGGAGACTGCAGTGAAAAAAAGACTGTTGAGACAGAACATAAAATATTTTGCTATTTGCCGTGGCAGCAGTTGAATATAGATCCCGGAGGAGAAGTCAGACCGGGATGTTTATGCAGCAAACCCGTAGGAAATATTGAGAATGATTCCATATTGAACATTTGGAACAGCCCGGACATGCAGGAATACAGAAAAAGGGTTCTGGGTAATCCTCAGAACTGGTGCAATAACGACTGCCTGAACGGCAGTATCCCGGAAGATTTAAGGAGAATATAAGTGGAGTCTCAATATTATATAGAAAAAGCCAAAAAATTTATAAGCGAAAGAAAATCGAAAAACATCCTGCCGATGGTTTTAAAAATGGATGATAAGGACACTGTATTCCAAATAGGCGTTATGTTAAGAGAAATCGGTAAATATAAAGAGGCGGCTGAAATTTTCCTGACGGTGCTGAATGATAAATTTATAAAAGAAAATAAATTTATGTACAACAAAGTATTGAATGAATACGAAATAGCCTCCAAAAAGACCGTTTTGAAATCAAAGCCTACAAGGATGCATGTAGTTGTCACAACCGCATGCAATTTAAAGTGTATAATGTGCAGAGTCCGCAAAGAAACATATACGATGGATGATAAGGTTTTCAATGTTATTGCAGAGAATCTTCCTTTTTTGGAAAATATAATGTGGCAGGGCGGCGAAGTTCTCGTATATAAAAGGTTTTATGAAATTATAGAAATGGCTGCTAAATATAATGTCCGCCAGACTTTTCTGACAAACGGATTATTGCTTGATAAAAAAACTTTGGACATTATTGTTAATCATGATATGATAATAATAATATCGATTGATTCTCCAAGAAAAGACGTCTATGAAAAAATAAGAGCAGGAGCAAAATTTGACAATCTTCTGGAAGTGCTCGGACAAATCAGGGAACACAAAAAAAGAAAACCGGATTTTAACTACTCTATGGCAGTTGTTATGATGAGTTTAAATTACGATCAGATTGAGGAAATAATAGAGTTTGCCTTGTTATACGGATTTTCATCTGTGTATTTTCAAAAATACATGGCGGATTTGGGAGACGATATTTTGATTCCGGACAGAGAACAGCAAAAGATTATAAATGAAAAATTAAGATATTTTCATAAAAAATCGGAAGATAAAGAAATACCTTTAAGGATTGTCACAAATATTAATATTAACGACGAACCTGAAATTTTAGACAATAACAAATCTGCCGATGCAGGAGCTTTGCTTTCTGATTCTGAAAATAACAATAATGACTGCAAAGTTGCGCCGGTTCAGGAAAAAGAAAAGAAAGTTAAAAACAAAAAAGCCGGAAACGACAGGCTTTTTTGCGTTGCTCCCTGGAAAACGCTTTTTCTTGATTATAACCATACAATAAGATTCAGCTGTTATTGCGCGCCGTTGAGCATGGATATGTCCGTAGTTCAAAGAAGCGACGATATTTGGAACTCGGACGGAATTATAAAATATAGAAAATCAATAATTAACGGCAATTTATACGATTGTTGCTCCGGTTTATGCAAAAGCGCCGGAGATGACGGAGTAGAAGTCAGAAAATAATTTGTCCGGGGAAAATATGAACCAAATAGAAACGGAAATAAAGTTAAAAGAATTTTATAAACTTATAAAAACGTACTCATTTCAAGAAGCTTCTGAAAAGGCCGGGGAGTTAATGAAATGCGGAAGTTTTGACGGACAGGGAAAACAGATAATCGGAGTTCTTATCGATATTGCTTCTAAGTTTAATGAAGACAGAAAGCATAAAGAAGCAATAGAAACAGTCAAAATAATAAATCAATTTAAAGATTACATTAAAGATAAAAAAACGGAAAATATTATATTGAACGAACTTGAACTTGCGGAAGGCAGAATAAAGCTGCTTTCAAAGCCGAGGTTTTTACAGGTTGTTTTAACTACGATGTGCAATCTTGACTGCATAATGTGCGGTCTTCCGCAGGCGTATTATGTTATGCCTGACAGTATTAAAGAATCAATCACAGGGTATATGCCGTATTTGGAAAGCGTTATATGGCAGGGCGGCGAACCTCTGTTATACAAAGGTTTTAAAGATTTGTTTAAAACCGCAGGTTTATACGGAATTGAACAGACTGTAACGACAAACGGCTTGCTGGTGGACGAAGAAATTTTAGAAATTATAGAAAATACGCAGGGAATGATTCATCTTGATATCTCTATAGACGGCATAGACGAAGCCACATATGCAAAAATAAGAAGGAAAGGGAATTTTAATGCCCTTCTGAAAAAAATTGATTTAATAAACAAAACAATAACCAAAAAGAAGTCGTTTATGCTTGGCATGCAGTCTGTGGTTATGAAATCAAATTATAAACAAATTGACCGCATGGTCGAGTTTGCGATTGAAAAAGGTTTTTCAAAAATATTATTCCAGAGACTGTTTCCGAGTTATCTGGCAAAAGATGAAGGTCTGAATGATGAAGAAAATAATTTTGCAGTTTCCAAAATTAACGAATACAGAGAAAGATTTGAAAAACAGCAAATGATAATAAATATAGATTCAAATATAGAATATGTCAATAAAGAATCTGCCTGCGCGGAAATTCATAAAGACGAAAGTCAGGTTTGTGAAAAGCAGATTGATTTGAGCCTGCATGATACAAATAAAAATAACGATATATTCTGTCTGGCTCCATGGAAAAGAATGTTTATCGGCAGAGAGAATATTGTTATGCCGGTATGCCATTGCGACGTCGACGGCATAAAAGTCGACGATGTCTGCGATTTATGGAACGGAAAAGGAATGATTGATTTCAGAAAGAGACTTTTGGAAGGCAGGCTTCCTGAACAATGCGTGACTTTTTGTAAAACTTCCGGAGACTGCTTTGAAAGGATAAGAAAAACGGGTAAATAAATATTTTGGAGATTTTGATATGGATTTAAGAGAACAAATAGAAAAAGCGAAACAACTTATAAATGACAATAAGCTTAAAGAAGCCGAAAATATTCTGTCTGCGGTTGATGACAAATATGCCGTTTTTGAACTTGCCAGAATAAAACAGATACAGGGCAATGACAATGAAGCCGAAAAAAAATATAAAAGGGTTTTGGAACTGGATCCGCTCTATAATAAAGCCGATTTGGAGTTGGCAAGAATTTACCACAGGCAGAGAAGAACTGATTTGGCGATGAAATACTATAAAAAATTTACAGATAAAATAAAAGATAATGCGGATGTTTACAAAGAAATAGGCAGACTTTACGAATCGCTCGGCGATTTGGACAATGCCGTAAGCAGCATAGGAAAAGCGTCTGATTTATATCCTGACGACATAATGACAAGTTTTGAATTGGGAATTGCTTACAGAGAAGCAGGAAACGATACGGAATCAATAAACGTTTTTAAGAAATTATTGAGCAAAGACGTTATAAAAAACGATAAATTCCTGCACAATAAAGCGTTGAACGAATATGAAATATCAATGAGAAAAGAAATTTTGGAATCAAAGCCCAGAGCAATGATCGGTATGATAATGAACAAATGCAATATAAGCTGCCGAATCTGCGATATTTGGAGAGAAGGGAAATGGCAGGAACCGGACAGAATTTTAAAAGAGATAGTTGAATTGCTTCCTTATATGGAAGACATATGCTGGCAGGGCGGCGAAGTTTTTTTAATGGACGGTTTTAACGATATGTTGTCCGAAGGCGTTAAATGTAAAAATTTAAATCAGGTTATTTTTACGAACGGACTGCTGCTGAACGAAAAAAATCTTGAAATTATAGCGAAAGGAAATGTCGAACTCGTGCTGTCTATCGACGGAGCAAGAAAAGAAAGTTATGAATATATAAGAAGGGGCGCAAGTTTTGAAAAATTGTGTAAAGTCCTTGAGCTGATAAAGGAAGTAAGAAAATCTACCGGAGCAAAAATCAATACTTATTACAATCCCGTAATATGCAGAACTAATTATAAAGAAATAGAAGAGATGGTGGAGTTTGCGAAAAAATATGAGTTTACGGCAATCACGCTGAATCCAATAAGGGGATATCCTGAAGAAAATATTTTTGAACCTATAGACGAAAAAGCTTTTGAATATATGAGAAATATAATTCCGGGCGCCGAAGCAAAATCAAAAGAATACGGTATCAGATTCAACAACTGGATGCCTATAAACTGCGAATGCAAGGAAATTAATTTTAAACATTCTATTATAGACGGCGAAGAAAATAAAAACGATTCTGATGAAAAAGAACAAGACTCTGCTCCGGTTATGGGAAAAAAACCGATAAGTAATGCCTCGGAAAACAATATTAAGGCGGCTGAACCTGCAAAGAAAAAAAACAACAGAATGATATGTTATGCCCCGTGGCAGAGGCTGCTTTTGGATAATATGGGACAGGTAAGACCTTACGCCATGTGCACAAAATGGGTAGGCAGCACCGAGCATTTCAGTTTGAAAGAATTGTGGAACAGCAAAAATATGCAGCTTTACAGAAAGAAAATCGCAAGTAATGATTTTCATGATTTGTGCCAGCCGGAATGTATTTCCGGACAGATAAGGCATAAACTTTGCAGACCGGTTGAAGATAAATAGAAATATGAATAAATTTGACGAATTGGTTGAACAGGCCAAACAATTTTCAAGAGAAAATGATTATCTAAAATCGAATGATTTTTATAACATGGCTCTTGCTTATCAAAAAGAAGATTATCTTTTTTTTGAAATGGGGAAGAATTATTTGAGCATGAATAATTACCGCGAAGCTGAAAAATATTTTAATTTATATTTGGAAAGCAGTAATCCTTCAGCCGATTTTTCTTATTATTCGCTCATGTTTCTGGCAAAAATATACAAGCTTACCGGTTTTTTCAGAAAGGCTGCAGGCGTTTGCGAAAAAGCCCGTAAGTATGCCTCTGATGATTTAAAGAATTATGAAATATGCAGAGAATTGGAAGATATAAATTTTCTTTTTTATGAAAGAATACCGAAAAATCTTAAAAAAGATGAATATAAAGAGCTTGAAAAAAAGTACATTGACAGAATTAAATCCAACCCTGAAAACATCAATGCAGTCGTGAATTTAGCGGAAATATATCTTATTAAAAGAGAATATAAAAAACTTGTTGAATTTATAAAAAAACACATAGGCTTAATTCCTGAAAATGAAATATTCTTTATTAATAAACTTCTTAATTTTTTGGAAATATCGCAGGGTAAAACCGTTCTGGAATCAAAACCGGTCAGATTGGGAGTAAATCTCTCAAATAAATGTAATTTGCAGTGCATTATGTGTTATGTAAAAGATTTTGACTGGAGTTTTCCTGTTGAAAGGCTCGGCGAAATAAAACAATATTTCCCTTATTTGGAAAAAATAATGTGGCAGGGCGGCGAAGTTTTCTGCTTAAGTTACTTTACTGATTTGATAAAAGAAGCGGCAAAATATCCTAATTTACAGCAGGGCATAATAACAAACGGGCAGCTTTTAAATAAAGAAATAATTGATTTGCTGGTTAATATGAATTTGGAATTAACGATTTCAGTGGACGGAGCGTCTAAAAAAACATACGAGTCGATAAGGAAAAATTCCGACTTTGAAAAACTTGTAAAAAATATACAGTACCTGTCTTGCGCAAGAAACAATGACAATAAGAATTTTATATTGGGAATGAACGTAGTCGTAAGCAAACACAATGACGGGGAATTGTTGTCTTTGTTTGAAATAGCGCACAGATATAATTTTGATTTTTTCTGCATTATGCCTTTAAAACAGGGAGATATATTCGAAATATATAACAATGATTTGGTTACAAAACAAATCAGGGAAATACAAAAAAGAAATAAGCAGTACAATATGACTATAGAAAACAGGATAACATTGTTATCCGAACATTTGGCCGATAAAGGCGTTGAAGTAAAAGAAGATATTAACGGCTGGATAAGTTGTGAAAATCATACGGACGCTCATACGGCTGTCAGACAAAACTTATGCAGAGATTATGTTAATGCCGGCAATGAAAACAAAATGACTGTTAACGCGGCAGAAATAGATGTTAATCTGTATAATAAGCATTCTCTTATCTGTCATATTCCGTGGGTTCAGATGATTTTGGATTTTGACGCTACAATATGGCCTGACTGCCAATGCAGAGCAGAAAAAAACAAAAATGTTTTGGCTTTTTCAAAAAATTCTTTTTCGGATAACTGGAATTCCGGAGAGTTTATATATTACAGAAACGCAATAATAAATAATGAGTATGAAAATTTATGCAAAGACAACTGCGCAGACGGAAAAATTTGCGATAACTATATAACTGCGGAATCAGTTTTCGGTTTCCACAGAAAAAGCGGAGAGTATAAAAAAGCTTTGGAATTGGCTGTTAAACAGGATAAAGATTTTCTGGATAAAAGCATCGATGAAGTTTTATTTTGCGCCGCTCAAATAGAAAATGCGGGCGATAAAAACGTTTATTATGAAAAAATATACGATTTAGGCGTGAGAAATAAAAATTTTCTAAAAATCTACACGGATAATCTTTTTGTATTAAAGAAGTATGATAAAATTAAAGAATTGGGCAAATAAAGAAATTTTTTCAGAGGGAAAATGCCGACATTAGACGAAGCAAAAAAAAATATAGAAAACGGTAATTACGAAGAAGCTTTAAAAGTTTTGCATACATTATTGAAGCATGACCCTTGCAATACCTGCATAAATTTTGAAGCTGCCAGAGCTTATCTCCTGTCCGGAAATATTGAAGAAGCGGTCAAACTTTTAAAAAACATAATGAAAAATGACTGTCGTGACGTTTATGTGTTTGAATTGTTTTTTAAAATATATAAAGGCGGCGATTTATCTTTTATTGACGGTATTGTGGAGACGGTCAATAATAATTTTCCAAAAGAATGCAATATCTTTCTTGAAATCGCCAAATTTTTTCTTGATTTTGACAGAACAAAGTCCGTAGAATACATGCAGAAATATGTTTCTAACGGGGGTCGTGACGAAAATGCTTTTATACTGCTTGCAAAGTTATACAGAGAAAACAGTGATTTTGGGAAGGCGGAAGGCATACTTAAAAAAATAAAAAATTCAAATAAAGAAAGTCTGCTTGAAGAGTTTAGAATAAGCATACTCGGGAATAAAACGGCAGAAGCAAAAATAACTGCGGATAAATTATTGAATCGTTTTCATGATATAAATATAGTTTATGAAACCGCCCAAAGCTATATTGCCGAAAAAGCTTTTAATGATTTGGAGAAAATTCTGTTATCATATTTGCCGGACGATATTAACAACCTGAAGCTTCGTCTTCTCTTATCAAAATGTTACGAAGCATCCGGCAATATAAAAAAAGCGGCAGATGAGTTAATATTTATAATTTCTTCAAACGTTTTAGACGGGGAAGCCGCAAATGAAGTTTATAAGCGAATATCTGATTTAAATAAAACTCAAAAAAACGGAATAACCGCCTTAAAGACGATATTGGAAGCAAGAAAATTTAATTATCCGGATATTTATTATTTTGATGAACTCAGATGTATCGTTAACAGTCTGATCTGCGATGTTAAAGGATATGTATTGAGCGGGAATCAAAAAGACGCCGTTCTGTTATCAGAACAAATAATTTCTTTTTTCCCTCTTAAAAAAAAGATGCTTGAAAATATTTTGTTAAACGAAAATGAAATAAAAGAACGTAAAATAAAATTAGAATCCAAGCCGAGGATACTGGAAATTACTTTAACAAACAAATGTAATTTAAACTGCGTAATGTGCAGTAACATAAAAATGAGAGATTGGGATATATCCGACAGACTGAAGGATGAAATTATTTCGTTAATGCCGTATCTGGAACAGATTAACTGGCTTGGCGGCGAAGTTTTTTTATATAAGGATTTTGAAAAGTTATTTGATACGGCGGCCCAAAATTATGTTAAACAGATAATCTCGACAAACGCTCTTTTGATTACTGAAAAAATTATTAAAAAGCTTATGCATTATGACGTTGAGTTATCCGTTTCAATAGACGGAGCGACTAAGGAAGTTTATGAAAAAATAAGAGCGGGCGGTTCTTTTGATAAATTGCTGTCACAGCTTGATTTAATTAATAAATTTAAAAAAATATATAATCCCGGCATGAAAAAAAGATTGTGCGCTGTTGCCATGGAAGAAAATTATCATGGACTTGAGGATATTGTCGATTTTGCGTATAAGTACGAGTTTGACAGCATTACCTTTACGCCCGTAAGCAATTATACGGATAACAATTTTGTTTTTTACGGAAAAAAAGATTTGGACGCTAAAGTAGATAAGATTAAAGAAAAATCTGAAAAATACGGGATTGAACTGGAAAATTGTCTTCCTTCCGAAAAGCAATATCTTTCTCTTCTTAAGGATAAATACGGCCCTGATTTTGAATCTGTAATAAATGAAAGAATAAAAAGAAAAGATGAAAATACGGCGGACAACTCAAATCCGTATTGCGGGAAAGAATTTCTTATAAAAAAAGACGCTAAAGAAAATAGTTCGAAAATTATTTCATGCTTTTCTCCGTGGCAAAAACTTTTTATAGACTGTGCCGGTGTTGTGAAAACCAACTGTAATTGCGGAGAAGCTCTTATACTCGGAGACATAAACGCCGGTTCAATAGAAAGTATATGGAACGGTTCGAATATAATGAATTTAAGACATAACCTGCTGGTAAACGACAAATATGCGGGATGTGCCGATAATTGTAAATTTGATGTGATACCGTACGAAAAGTTAAGATATACGTATTAATAAAATACACGGGGAAATTTAGTGGACAGAAAGTTTATTGAGGAAAAAATAATAATTCTTAAAGAGTGCGCGCATAAAGGCGATATTGACGCATTTAACGGATTAATTGAACGGGTAATGGAAGATGATGTTTTTTCGAGAGATATCGGATTTCTTATTGAAACAGGAGTTTCTTTCGGAATTCTTAACCGGCATACAGAAGCTAAAAAATTTTTTTTAAAGGCACTTGATATAAATTCAAAGGATAAATATGCTTTGAAAGGATTGATTAAAACATTACTTTTGCTGCAGGATTATGACGGCGTAAAAAAACATATCGGCTCTCTTTTGGAAAATTATGATCTTCACAAGGAATATTTTCTGCAGTTAATAAAACAAATAACTGAAAAAATGTACTGTCATAAAGATGCCGGCGATGAAATAAGCATCGTTAAAATTTCAGATTTATTTTTATATATGAGCAGCCATATATCTGATAAAAAAACAGAGAATATTTTAATTAACGAGGCGGAAATAGCCCAAAATAAAACAGTCTTAAAATCAATGCCTAGAAAACTCGAATTGCTTGTAACAAGCAAATGCAATATAAGGTGTAAAATGTGTAATATTTCTCTCGGAGAATGGACGTTCCCGGAAAGCAAAAATTCAGAAATATTAAAATTAATGCCGTATTTAGAAGAAATTATCTGGCATGGCGGGGAACCTCTTCTTTATCCGCATATATACGATCTTATCGGAGAGGCTTCAAAAAATAACGTAAGACAAACTATTTCAACAAATGCTTTACTGCTTGATGAAAATAATATCAAAAAACTTCTTGCCACTAATATAGAATTAAATGTATCGATTCACGGATTGGATAAAAAAACATATGAATCAATTCATATAAACGGAGATTTTGATAAATTGGTTTCAAATTTGTTATTAATAAAAAAGCTGATGTCCGAATCGGAGAGTAAGATAAAATACGGACTTAAATTTTTGTTAATGAAAAACAATTATAAGCAAATGGCGGATATTTATGATTTTGTAAGACTGTATGGATTTAACCATGTATATATTAATATTCTTGACGAATTTACGGTAAGCAATGAAAAAATTTTATATTACGGGAAAGACCGTGATATCTTGGAAAAAATTATTAAAATGTCGGACAGTTTAAGAGAAAAATTAAAAGGGATAAATGTTTTTTATGAAGCATGGATTCCCGAAATACGCGAATCTTCCGGCAATGAGGCAAAAAAGAAAGATGATGTTAAAATAATAAAAAATAAAATGGGTTGCTATATACCGTGGAAAAAGATGCATGTTGATATGGACGGAGATGTCCGCAATGATTGTTTTTGCGGCAAAATTGTGATAGGGAATGTTGTGAAAGAGAACGTAGAAAACATTTGGAACGGCGAAACTGTTTTAAAAGTAAGAGACAACATAATTAATAAAGGTTTTGATTCCGTATGTTCTGACGGCTGTAAAGACGGGCGCGTTCCGGATAAATATTTGAAATCATTTTGACGGGTTTACAGGAACAAATACGAATGAATAATAATATAAATAAAACCGAAGAATTTTTATCAATACCTGAAGAAATAAGAGCTGCGGTAAGCGGCGCAGGCATCAATTCCGTTACCGAAAGGATGATGGAAGATTTTGTAAAAAGAGAAGCAAATAACAGTTATTGTCTTGCGGAATTTATTAAATTTCTGTATTTGTTCCAAAAACAAGAATACGTTCAAAAATATTTAGGTTTCTTAACAGACAGTTTAAAAACTCACTGCGGAGAAATAGGAATTTTACATAAAGCGATAGCTATATATGCGAAAGATTTGAATCTTTTTGATGAAGAAAAAGCGGATATCTGTTTGTCTCTGATTTTGCGCAACATTGACAACCGCCGCCTGTCTGAAGATAAAAATTATAAAGAAGAATGCAGACTGATGATAAAACACGTAATGGTATATGTGAAAAGATATTACATAAAAATAAACGGCGGAATCATAAACAAAGTTCTTTCTTTAAACTGGGGAGACGACTGTCAGATTAAAAATATTTTTATTAATGAAATTGAATATCATCAAGGTAAAATAAAATTGGAATCAAAACCGCGGATAGCTGAAATTACTCTTACAAACAGATGTAACCTTCAGTGTAAAATGTGCGGTAATATTATAAAAGAAAAATGGGAAATGAACAGGAAAGGCGTGGACAATATCATTAAACTGCTCCCGTATCTCGAGAGTGTAAACTGGTACGGCGGAGAAGTCGGTTTATTTAAAGATTTTCCTGAACTTACGAATGTAGCGTATTTAAATAATGTAGACCAGAATATTATTACCAACGGGCTTGTATGGACCGATAAACTTATCAGTCATGTCCTGAGAGGAAAAGTTTCCATTACTGTTTCAATAGACGGTTTTGATGAAGACGCTTATTCTTATACGAGAGGAGTAAAAAAATTCGGCGAAGTAAAAAATTTTCTTAAGAAAGTAAACGAATACAGAAATGAAAAAAACAAACTAATGATGAATACGATACTTTTCAGGAAGAACGTAGACAGAATGAGTGAAATAGAAAAATTTGCCGTTGAAAATAAATTGGATACCGTTTATATACTTCCGCTGATGTGTTGGAGAGAAGATTTTTTTGAAAGAGAAAATATTTTCTTTGAAGATGACGGAATAAATTTAAAAAAAATGAATAAAGAAATAGAAAACGCTTATGCCGCCGTAAACAACTTGTCTTTTAATCTTAAAAAAAGAGGAATAGAGCTCGTAAACAGTCTTCCTGTAATAAAAGATGAAGTAAAAATGTCTGAAAAAGACAACAAAAGCGAAGACTTTTCTGCAAACGCGACTTCCGTGAAAAAAGATGTGTGTTATGCTCCGTGGAAACACATAAGCGTATATGACGAAGGTTCATTGGCTTTCAGCTGTACATGCAATAATAAAAAAATAATGTTCGGCAATATAAATGAAGATGATATTTTTGAAGCATGGAACTGTGAAAAAGTTCAGCAAATCCGTAAAAATATTATAAAATCCTCTTTGGAAGGGCATGTTATTGAAGCTTGTTCTGAAATAGGATGTTTCGGCGCATATTATTAAAGGATATATAATATGGAAAAAATAGATGAAATAATTAAAAATCAAAGTGTTAAAAGTGAAGATATTGAATATATCAAATCTCTGCTTGAGTATTTGAATAAATGTTCTGATTATGAAAAACTTTCTTATATCACTTCAGAACTGCTAAAGTTTTTTCCGCAAAAATATGTTAAAGAGTACAATATTGTCCTGAATGAATATGAAATAGCAGAGAAAAAAACAGTTTTAAAATCATATCCGAGATATATAAGAGTTATGCCTACAAGCTTGTGCGATCTAGACTGCATAATGTGCCATAAAGACAAACCTTTTAACATATCGGAAAACACAAAAAATGAGGTTTTTAAACTTATGCCGTATCTGGAAAAAATAATATGGATGGGCGGCGAAGTTTTTATATATAAAGGGTTTGAAGAAATGCTTGACGTAGGTTACAGTAATAATTTGTTTCAGGAGATAACAACCAATGCCCAAAATATCAGCGAGTCCATGGCTGAAAAATTGGTCAGGTATAATGTTAATATGATAATATCCGTTGACAGCGCCGACGCTAAAATATATGAATACATAAGAAGAAACGGTTCTTTTAAAAAACTGTGCGATAACTTGTCTTTTATAAAAAAATACAGAGATATGTATAAATCAAAAAATCCGCTGGCTCTTAATGTTGTCGTTATGAAATCTACGTATAGAGGTTTGCCTGAAATTCTTAAATTTGCCGCTTCATACGGGTTCAACGAAATTTGTCTTATTTTGGGAAGCGCATCAGTACCTAAGGAAGAAGATTTTCTTGAAGGCGTTAACCGTTTATTAATACCGGACCTGAAAAAAATAGTTGACGGGCTCATAGTAAATAAAGAAGGAATCAATATAAGAAACCTAATTCCTTTTGATATCATGGGCGTGGATAAAAAAGAAGAAAATAATATACATATACATGATGAAAAACAGAATGCCGTAACAAAAGAAAAGGGAAAGTTTTTTTGCCGCGTTCCTTGGAAGTATATGTTCGTTTCAGCCAAAGGAATATTTCCCGAATGTTATTGCGATCCCGGACAGGCTGTAGGAGATGCTGAAAAAGACAGTCTCTTTGAAGTATGGAACGGAGAAAAAATGCAGAAGTACAGGAAAAATCTTATAAACGATGACAGATCAATATGCGCGGAAAGATGCTATTCCGGATTTTTGGCAGATTATAAAAAACTGTAATACGGAATTAGAGGATAATTTAATGGGTTTAGAGTTGCTCAAAGAATATTTGGATAATAAAAAATACAAAGAAGCTCTTGCTTTTTTGCAGAGTCTTCTTAATGACGGCAATGTTTCAAAAAATGATATTTACTTGGAAACGGCAAAAATTTATTATCATTTATCCGAATATGATAATGCTTTAAAATATTTATTTATGTTAAAAGACGGCGAATACAGCGAACAATATATGGTATATTTTGAAATAGGCAAAATATATAATGAAATTTCTGATTATAAAAAAGCGGTTGTAAATTTGCAGAAGTCTCTTGACCTTGCCGCCGACGGCAATACAATGAAAGCATATATTGCGGTTTTACTGGCGAAAATATATAAAACTTTGCATAAATACGACTCTGCGGTTGAAATACTTAATAAAATAAAGGATAAATCCGCCGTTCAGAATCTTATAAATGAAACATACTGCGAAATAAATGAAGAGTTATATCAGCGTTTTCCCGGCAATTACGGTTTTGACGGCAGCTATGATAAATTGATAGCAAATTATTTAAAAGAACTTGCCGAAAATCCGTTTAACAGTCAGGTGTTATGTTTTCTTGCACAGGCATATAATTACAACGGTATGTATAAGGAAACAGTAAATTTATATGAAAATAACTCCGATAAAATAAAAGGCAATGCTTTTTTTCAAAACAAATTTTTAAACGAATATGAAATAGCTGCAAAAAAAACGGCGTTGCAAAGCAAACCGAGAAATTTAATGGCAGTTCTGTCGAATAAATGCAATATCGCATGCATTATGTGTTTGACAAGCAGAAGCAAGTGGGAGCTTCCTAAAGAGCGTCTTGACGAAATAATTTCTTTATTTCCTTATCTTGAAAGAGTCATGTGGCAGGGCGGCGAAGTTTTGTTTCTGCCTTATTTTAAAGATATTTTAAAACATGCTTTAAATTATCCTAATATGAGACAGAGTTTGATAACGAATTTTCAGCTGGCAGACGAAGAAATTATAGAGCTTATAGTTAAAAATAACATTGAAATGACCATTTCTATCGACGGAGTAAAAAAAGAGACGTATGAAAAAATAAGGCGCGGCGCAAAATTTGACGTATTGGAAAAAAATCTTAGATTATTGAATGAAATAAGAAATAAATTTAAAAATAAGATGATACTTAATATGAACGTTGTCGTAATGAGAGAAAATTACGCCGATTTGGATAAATTTGTCGATTTTGCCGCCAAATATAAATTTGACTTTATCTGTTATATGCCTATAGATTATCTTCCGAAAAACCCTACGGAAAAAGAAATTGCGATAAAAAAAGAGCAGGATATGTTTAGCGATATTTCGGACGAAGAAATAAAATTGCTGTCTTTTAAGATGATGCTTGTTTATAAGAAAGCGGAAATGCACGGCATCAGAATAGAAAGCAGATTAAAAACCGTATCATTGACTGATGAAGAAACGGCGGCGTTTGATAAGGATAAAATATTTACAAATAAAAAAGAAGAAAAATATCCTGCGGAAGATTTAAACAATGAGATTGACGGGCATGACAAGTGCGAAGAATGCGGTAACAAAGAACTTCATCAAGAAAATCATCAGGCAAATACAACTCATGACGAAAACAATAAGCTGCTGTGCCATTTGCCGTGGTTCAGTCTGACTCTTGATTTTGACGGTTCTGTCAGACCCGACTGTCAGTGTTATATTCATCAGAATATAGGTCATCTAAAGGATAGTACGATTGCAAGTTTATGGAATAATGAAAAAATGAAATTTTACAGAGAAAGTATTGTGAAAAATAATTATAATAATTTATGCAACGATAATTGCACGGCTGGAAGAATTACCGAATTCCATCTTAAATTGCTATAGCGGAGATTTTAGTGTATTACAAGGAATATTTGTCTTTAGAAAATAAACTGAAAAGCGGCTCTATAAACGGGCAGGATTATAAAATGTCCGTAAGAAATTTACTTAACAGGATAATAGTGGAAATACAGGAAAATAATATCAACGGCAACGTAAAAGCCGTAAAAGATATTTATAACGACGTAAAAAATATTAATGTTCCTGCCGAGGTAAAAAAACGTTTTGACAACATTATGCTTAACGAACTTGAAATAGCCGAAAGAAAAGTTTTTCTCAAGTCCAAAATGAGAATACTTTACTGCGCGGTTACAAGTTTGTGCAATGTAAAGTGCATAATGTGCCAAATAGTAAAGAATAAATGGGAATTGCCCGAACATGCAGTGGATGAAATTATCGCGGCAATGCCGTATTTGGAAAATGTCGTATGGCAGGGCGGCGAAGTTTTTTTATATAAGCATTTTGAAAGATTAATGGATGAAGCCGGTAAATATAACGTAAATCAGGAAATCGGCACAAACGGTTTGCTGCTGAACGAAAGAATTATAAAAAAATTAATAACATATAACGTGGATTTGGGAATTTCAATAGACGGATTGACTAAAGAAGTATATGAGTATATCAGAGCGGGCGCTGATTTTGATTTGCTTATCAACAATCTAAGGATGTTAAAAAAAATTAAATCAGATTTCAGCAGCCAAAAGACAAATTGGCATTTAAATGTTTTGGTGATGAAGAAGAATCTCAACCAGATAGAATATTTCCCGGAATTTGCGAAAGAACATGGATTTGCAAAATTATGCATAAATTCATTCGGTCCTGATTTCGATTCAAAAGAAGAAAATATTTTTCATTATAACAAGAGCAGGGAATTTGAACTCAAAATAATAGATATCAAGAAAAAAATAAACAGAAAATGCAGAGAGTTCGGTATCGAATTATTTGACAGCCTTCCTGATTTTGAAACCTTAAATAATAATTCTGATGCGTTAAGAGCCAAAGACGAAAACAACGCAAAGCTTTCCGGAAATAGCCATGAGATTCCAAAAGAAGCTCTTTTTTGCCAGGTTCCGTGGAGAAGAATATTTATAGATTCGGACGGCAGCATAAGACCTGAATGTTTTTGCGACAGAAAATATTCGATAGGCAATATTGCAAGCGACCGTATAGAAGATGTTTGGAATAACGAGTTTATGCAAAGATACAGGGAATGCATAATTAACGGTGCTAACCATAATCTCTGCAAAAGCGATTGCTTGGAAAGAAGAATTCCCGAAAAAGTATTGAATTATGTTGTTAATCCGAACTTGTTTTGGTGGGATATTTGACATTAATTTGAAAGCTGTACTACAATAATTTTACGGAAGAATGGTATATTCGGTTTAAGAAGTATTAAAAAATGAAAATTTTTGCAGTATCGCAATATTTAAGCAGTTTGAAAAACGCATTGATACGCGCATATGTAAGCATTGATTTACATTATGCAGTTATATCTTTTCTCCACTTTTTTCTGACATTTTTTACAGATAATTTTATCTTTAATATTCATTACAAACAAATTCCGGCATTAAAATACATAGCCGTAAAATTCGCTTTTATGGTGCTTTTATTTATTATTTGGCAGTTGATAGGATATGTCGTAAGAGTTTACGGCAGAAATTGTTTTGTAAGGGAATATATCAAATTTACATTTATATACTTTGACATTATGCTTGTTTTTCTGCTGGTGATAATGCCCGGCAATATTAAAGAACATGCGGATTTCTTTTATCTTGCAAATACGGCTTCTTTAACCGCCACAATAATGTTTGAGCCTCCCGTTATGGAAGTTTTAAGAATTTTCTCAATGATGCTGTTTCCGTGTTTAAGCGGCATTGTCTTAGGACAGCTTGTAATAATATCGTTAATAGTCGGATATATAATAACTAAATTCAGCATCTTTTTAAGATCGTCAAAGCTGGTGTATTTCTTATATATTCCTTTTTTATCGCTTTTGGTTATACAAAACAATTTGTTTATGGATACATGCATTTTGTATTCTTATATTATTTTGCTGCTTATTTTCTTCCTGTTTTTTATGAAGGCGGAAGACAGGGAAATAACTAATAAAAATACCGCAGCCGTTGCAGTGATTACTGCGCTTTTAGGGGCTTTAAGAGCGGAGAGAATATTGTTTCTGGCTTTTGTTCCTGTCATATTTGTAATAATTAACTATCATAAGATTAAAATAAAACAAATTGTTTTTTTTGTTTTATTTTTGCTTTTTATGACGGCAGTTTTTATACCTAAATATATTGATATTTCTTTTATAAGCGCACAGGAAGGAAAATATGAAGGCGTATATAAAAAATTATATATGATGGATTATAGTTTTAAAGTGCTGCTCAAAGAAGCCGTTAAACGCAAAGACCGTGAAATTTTGTCAGAATTTGACTCTGATTTCTCCGTCCAGTATTTAATTGCCGATACGACTAAAATAGGTATGCCTTTTTATTTAAGGCTGCCTGAAGAGTACAGAGAAAAATTTGACGAAATTGCGGAAAAACTTTTTGAAAAATATCAAAAGACTTATATAATTTACAAGATAAAAGACTCTTTATTCATATCGTACAACCACGCGACTTATAAAATAGGAATTGAAAAAATAAATTTCAGCGATAACAAAGGAGCAAAAAAAGCCTATAACAGAATAGACGATAATTTATTGTTGTATTGTAACGATGTGAGAAATTATTGCGTGGATTTTTTTAAAAAACATTCCACGTCAAAAGGAAGCTTGATAATGCCTTTGGTAATAGTTTTATTTGTGCTTCTTTTTTCATCGTTATTTATGAAAAAGACTCTGTTTTTTACGTCTTTACTGATGTTGGTGCATTCTTTTTCCGTTTCTCTTTTGGCGCCTTACGGGGCGTTCAGGTATAATTTCAGCCTTTATCTTTACGGCTATCTTATACTTACAATATTTATAATCTCCATAATTTATAATTTGACTGCCGTGAAAAAACTTAAATATTTCATTTAAACGCAAAAAATAATATGTTAAAATATGCATTCAGAAATAAAGATTTTGTTTAAGGAATATATATAAATGAAGAAAGCTTTAATTACGGGAATAACAGGTCAGGACGGTTCGTATCTTTTGGAATTATTGCTTGAGAAAGGATATGAAGTTCACGGCATAATAAGAAGAACAAGCATGCCGAACACGGCAAGGATAGAGCATATTCTCAATGATTCGGCTAAGAAGAGCAGAGTGTTTTTACATTTCGGCGATTTGTCAAGTTCTTCGAACTTATTGAGATTAATTGAAGAAATAAAGCCTGACGAAATTTACAATTTGGCCGCACAGAGTCAGGTGTACGTAAGTTTTGAAATTCCGGAATATACAAGCGAAGTGACCGGTTTGGGCGCAGTCAGACTTCTTGAAGCGATAAGGGTATCTAAAAGAAAGATTAAATATTTTCAGGCTGCTTCAAGCGAGATTTTCGGGCTGGCTGATGAAGTTCCTCAAAAAGAAACGACTTTTCTTTGCCCGAGAAATCCTTACGGCGTGTCAAAATTATATGCATATAATATGACTTCCGTTTACCGCAGAACTTATAATATGTTTAACTGCAGCGGTATTTTATACAGTCATGAAAGCCCTAGAAGATCAGAAAATTTCGTCACCAGAAAAATAACAAAAGCTATTGCAAAAATCGTTTCAAATAAGCAAAAAGAATTGCTTTTGGGAAATCTTGACGATAAAAGAGACTGGGGTTTTGCAAAAGATTATGTTGAAGCTATGTGGCTTATGCTGCAGCAGGACGTATGCGAAGATTATGTAATTGCCACGGGAGAACTTCATTCGGTGCGCGAATTTTTGCAAGAAGCTTTTGCTATTGTGAACTTAGACTGGGAAAAATACGTGAAAATAGACAAGCAGTTTTTAAGGCCGCTTGATAAAATAAGTTTGTTTGCAGGCGATTCGTCAAAAGCGCGCAAAAAGCTCGGCTGGGAACCGAAAACATCGTTTAAAGAATTAGTCAGGCTTATGGTGGAAGAAGATTTGCGCTCTGAAGGTATAACTCTTTAAAAAATGAATATTCTGTTAATCAATCCTCCGGATGATAACCTTATAGAATGTTATGCATATTCAAACGGAGAGGCAGGAATAGATTCCCCGGATTTCGGTAAATTTCCGTCGCTCGGGCTTTTATATATACTCGGCTATCTGGAAAAGAATGCCCCTGAATATAATTTATTCATAATAGACTGCGTTGCCGAAAAAATTACATATCAAGAGTTAAAATCAAAAATATTAAAGATACGTCCGGATTTAGTCGGCATCACAAGTTTTTCAATAGCCTTGATAGACGTCATAAAGACGGCAGGTATTGTGAGAGAGCTTTTTCCTAAAGCCCATATTTGCATGGGCGGACATCATCCTATGGCTTTCCCGGCAGAAGCTTTACAGTTGAAAGAATTTGATTCCATAATAGTAGGCGACGGGGAAATTCCTTTTTACATGCTTGCAAAAGCTATTGAAAAAAATAAACCTCTAAAAGATATTACGGGCTTATATACTAAAGAAACAATACCTGCATATATGCTTGAAAACAAATGCGGCAAAAAAGAAGACTCAAGATTCCTCTATCCTGTCAGCCTTGTTCCGTCATATGTCGAAAATCTTGACGATTTACCGTTTCCGTCGCGCAAATATCTTTCGCATGTGCAGTTCTTCAGTATTGTCGGCATATCAAAAAAATTTACAACCGTAATCAGCAGCAGAGGCTGTCCTTTTCACTGCGTAATGTGTGACGTTCCGTATAAAAAATACAGAGCAAGAAGTATAAAAAATATAGCCGATGAAATAGAAGAGTGTGTTAAAGAAGGATATGAAGAGTTTCATTTTTACGACGATATGTTTAATATAACTCCCGAACGCATTATTGAATTTTCAAAAGAAATTATGTCCCGTAAACTAAAAATAATATGGGATTTCAGAGGACGTGTGAACACAGTAACAAAAGAGTCTCTTGAAATTGCGAAAAAATCAGGATTAAGGATGATATCTTTCGGAGTAGAAACAGGAACAAACGAAGGACTGCGCTATATAAAAAAAGATACGACAGTCGAAAAAATAAAAGAAGTTTTCCAAATATGCAGCGATCTGAAAATAAAAACCATTGCCGATTATATGATTGGATTTCCATTTGAAAAAACTAAAAGAGATATTGATGAAAGCATTAAATTCTGTATATCTATAAAGCCTGCGTATGCTCTTTTTTCAGTATTGATTTTATTTCCCAATACGCCGATATACAATGAAGCTGCGGTAAAAAAGCTTATAGATCCTGAACGATGGCATAAATTTTGTTTAAATCCTTCAAAAGATTTTTATGTAGATTACTGGGAAGAGTTTTTTACCAGAAAACAGCTGCTTGATTTTCAAAAGACGGCATTCAGAAGATTTTATTTAAGATTAAGTTATGTTTTGCAGTCAATAAAAAATATTTCTACATTTAATGAATTTCTTATGAAAGCTAAAGGCTGCTTTTTGCTGCTGAAAAAATAAATTTGTTATAATATATCATCCAGAGATAATTTAAATGAAAATAGTGCTGATAAGAACAAATGCCCCCGCATTACAATTGGTTCCTCCTTTGGGAATCGGATATATTTCCGCGTATTTAAATAAACATTCGGTTGAAACGGTAATCATTGACGGGTTAAGAGATAATATAGACAATGAAACGATTCTCGGCTTGGCGCTGAAGGAAAAACCGGATGCAGTCGGCATAACTTGTTTAACCGCAGCATACAACGAAGTCATAGATATGGCTCACCTCATAAAAAATAACAATATAAAATGCATAATCGGCGGCGTTCATCCCTCTTTTATTCCTTTTCAGACGTTGAAAGATTCAAAAGCCGATTTTGTTATCTGCGGAGAAGGAGAAAAATCTTTCTTACAGTTAGTTCGGAATAATTTTATAAATGACGGAATAAAAGGCGTGTACAGTATTGATAATCTTAAAGACGAAAGGCAAAAAATTGATTTTTCAGATCCGCTTGAAGATTTGGACGAAATACCGGTTCCTGACTGGAAGAAAATAATGCCTTATAAATATGAAGGAAGACCGGCCGGATTAATATATAAAAAAACTCCTATAGGTTATGTTATGACAAGCAGAGGATGCGCTTCAAATTGCACGTTTTGCGCAAGTCCCGGCTTTTATAAAAGGAATGTCAGATTTAGAAGCGTTGAGAATGTGATAGATGAAATTTTGGAATTAAGGGATAATTACGGCATAAAAGAAATAAAATTTATAGACGATAATCTTGTCCTCGATAAAAAGCGCGCCATGAAATTATTTGATTTAATGATTGAAAACAAAATTAATATGCCTTGGGGATGCACTTCGGGACTGAGAGCAAATAATGTGGACGAAGAAATTGTAGCAAAAATGAAAGAAGCCGGATGTTATAATTTTAATATCGGAATAGAAAGCGCAAATCCGCAGATTTTATTGAATGTCAATAAACAGGAAACTATAGAACAGATAACAAACGCAATTAATCTCGCAGATAAATACAAAATTGTGTGCGGAGGTTTTTTTGTTTTCGATTTGCCCGGAGAGACAAAGGAAACTATGCTGGAAAGCATAAACTACGCAAAAAAATCAAAACTGACGCTTGCAACTTTTAATATTCTTGATATTCTTCCCGGGTCGAAATTATGGGAAGATTTGGATTATAAATTTGACAGGAACGATTTGCAGTACAGTTATTCGCAGCCGAGGTGTCTGCTTGGCAATTTGAATAAAGATGACATAACAAAGGCGCAAAAAAAAGCATTTATGGCGTTTTATCTCAGGCCTAAAATAATATTTAAACTTTTAAAATTTATAAAAAAAGAACCGGTGAAATATTTTTTTAAAAGAATCTTAAAAATAGTCTGATGCGGGGGAAAAGTGATAGAATATATAAAGAACGGAGAACAGTTGCTGGCGATAATAGTAAGAAATGACTATAAACAGGAAGGACTTAAATTTTTTACTTCAGAAAAAGCAACGCAGCAGATAGGCTGCGTAGGGCATCCTAAAGGGCTTACCGTTGACGCTCATGTGCACAATATGGTTAAAAGAGAAGTCTTTTATACAAGCGAAACCCTTATAATAAAAAAAGGCAAAGTAAGGGCTGATATATACGATAATGATAAAAAATATATAGAAAGCAGAATTTTGGAACAGGGCGACGTAATATTGTTTACGGACGGCGGACACGGTTTTAAATTTCTTGAAGACTGCCAGATGGTTGAAATTAAACAGGGGCCTTACGCCGACGTAAGCGATAAAGTAAGATTTAAAGGAATTGACGATTCCCAAGTGGTATTGAAATGAAAAAAATAAAAGATTTTATTCCCGTATGCAATGCTTATTTGGACGGCAATGAAAAAAAATATGTGCTGGACTGTCTTGACACCGGATGGATATCGTCGGCCGGGAAATATGTTAAAGAATTTGAAAATAGGTTTGCCGAATATTGCGGATGCAGATATGCCGTTGCCGTAACAAGTGGCACTGCCGCGCTGCATATAGCTCTTTCTTCACTTGGCATCAAAAAGGGAGATGAGGTTATTATTCCGTCTTTTACAATGATAGCCTGCGCTTTTGCGGTATGTTATACGGGCGCAAAGCCTGTTTTTGTAGACGTTGATAAGGATACATGGAACATTGATTGTTCAAAAATTGAAAGCAAAATAACTTCAAAGACTAAAGCAATAATGCCGGTTCATATTTTCGGCAATCCTTGCGATATGAAAGCGATAATGAAAATTGCAAAAAAACACAAACTGCACATAATTGAAGATTGTGCGGAAGCGCACGGCGCCGAATACTACGGGAAAAAAGCAGGCAGCTTTTCTTCAATAGCCGCATTTAGTTTTTTTGCAAATAAAAATTTGACTACCGGCGAAGGCGGCATGGTTGTTACGAACAATAAAAAGTATTATGACAGATGCAGATATTTCAGAAATATGTGCTATTCTCTTGATAAACCAAGAACTTATGAGCATGACGATATAGGTTTTAATTACAGAATGACAAACCTTCAGGCTGCCGTAGGTCTGGCGCAGATTGAGAAAGCAGATTATTACAGAACTTTAAGAATAAATAACAATAAAATATACAGAAAGTATTTAAAAAACGTTGAAGGAATATCATTTCAAAAAGATGAAAAAAATTCTTTAAACGTCTGCTGGATGAACGCAATTTTAATTGATAAAGAAAAATATGGAAAAACAAAGAAAGAACTTGTACAATATTTAAAAGACAATAATGTAGATACAAGATTGCTTTTTACGGGAATGCACAAGCAAAAGTCTTTAAAAAATTACGGATGCAGCATGCTCGGCAAATATGAAAATACGGATAAACTTACGGCAGACGGATTATATTTGCCTTCTTCCGCAAACCTAAAAGAATCTGAAATACGGCATATTTGCGGATTAATTGCAGATTTTAAAAATAAATAGGACAGCGCAGCTGTTGATAAAAATACTTTTCAAAATATTAATGATAATGTATAATTAAAGAAATAAAGAAAAACGGCGGTCTGACATGGTAAAGATTTTAATAGTAGACGATGAGGTTTTTGCAAGAGATGCAATGGCCAAAATCATTGCCAGAAAAGGCTTTGAGGTGTTGGTGGCATCTACCGGAGAAGAGTGTATAAAACTTTTCAAAAACGAAAATCCACAGGTTCTCTTTCTCGATATAATACTGCCTGATTTAGACGGCGATCATGTATATACTTATCTTAAAGAAATAAAAAAAGACATAGTAGTATATTTTATAACCGGTTCTGGTTTTGTTTTTACAAAAGAAAACGCAATGAAAGCGGGCGCAAGCGGTTATTTGCAAAAGCCTATAGAAATACAGGAATTATTTAAAGTATTAGATGATATAAAAAAGAAATTCGGTGATTAAAATTGAAAAAAATAACAGCGATAATATTAATATTGTGCCTGTTTGTTAATGTTTCTTTCGCGTTTGACCCTTATGCAGGCGATGAAATTGAAGAAAAATCAAATGCTAAGTTATATTACGGAATCATTCTTACTCTGGTCGGCGGATTTCTTGTTTATGACGGTTTTTCAAAAGAAAAAGTCGACGTTTCAAAGCCTATTGTAGATTATGTGACAGTTATACATGCCGAGTGGACTCAAAATGCATCCGGAAGTGAATATTTATATACGCTGAGATCAGGGACTACAGAATCTACATATACTCCGCAGGTTGACAGAAATATTGTTTATAATAACGGCAACGTCGATTTATATGGCGTCAAAGTTTATGTTCGTTATTTATATAATGACGGCAGTGCGACAGAAGAAAAATATCATCAAGTTACAGATCAAGTTGTTGTTAATATAAAAAAAGGCGAAAGTTTTACATGGACGGATCTTTATCAATACGGGACGTCCGGCACTCCTGCTCCTTACGGAACGGAACGTAATCCGGACAGCTCTGTAGGACTTTATACCGGAGAATCTGCTCTCAGTCTGATAGACGTCAAAATAGATTTATCGCAAAGCTATGTCCCTATATATGAGAAGAAAAATAAAAGCGATATAGAGGGTGTTGCCGGAATTTGCGTAGGACTTGCCGGTATTTATTTTATAGTCGATTATTTCCTTGATATGCATAATTTTAACCAATATATGAAAAGAAATGATTTAAATATAAGACTTGCCAAAGCTACTGATGAGTATAAGCTGTTATTCCAAAAGAGATTATGAAAAAGTCGGCAATAATTACTCTTTTATTTTTGGCGCAGATTTCTTTTGCTCTTCCCGTTCCGGGCGGAAAAGCATCAATTAAAGACACACCTCCTTCGGGTTCTACTCCTCCGTCGTCAATTTATAAAACCGGCAATATTTCAAATCCTTTGCCGACGAACAAATGGTTTAATTCCATTTTGTATAACCCGTATAATGTTTTTTCATTAAGAATGTACACGTATCCTCAGACGATTAAATGCGATCCCGAAAACAAATACGGACTTTTAATCGGATATCCTAAGGTCAGCCGTTCCGCAGATGCGATAACTTACGGCTATGACAGCGGCGCATACGCATATCCTAACGTCATGAAAGTTCTTGCATATAAAGATTCCGGTTTCAGTACTGCAATGGCTCCCGATTCTGCAAAACTTGACGGTTATTCCGATTGGTCTGCAACAGTCAAGTGGGAAGATTCGTCAGACAGCACAAAATGGATGAAAGCTTCTTTCGGACAGGGTTTTGTTTTTACGTACTTTGAATTTCAGAGTTCCGTATATCCGGCAATAGAATTTCCTTACAGCTGGAATTCTGTATACGGACGTTATTATTTATATGATTCAAGCGGTAATCTTATACAGGACAGCGCAAGTTCTTATACAGGCGACAGAATTATTTTAAGAGCAAGTTTTCCTGACGGTAATGATATTTTTTACGGGATATTTGTTCCTCCCGGGACTGATTTTACGCAGGTTGTCGGAGATAACTGGAATAAAATTTCAATAAAGATGTCTTCGTCAGATAAATATATGTCGGTAGGACTTCTGCCTTCTGCAAATGTTTCCGAAGCGGTAACCGATTTGGCGTCTTATTATAAATATGCCTACAATTTTATCAGCGATACAAAAATATCATGGGACGTTTCTTCAACTTTTCAATCGACTACAAATTTTAATTTTACAGTAAACAGGAAGAGAACTTCTTCGGAATTTAACGCTTCCGATACTCTTTACGTTCTGATGCCTCATCAATATAAAAATCTTTCGTCTCAGGTCGTTTACTTAAACAAAACATTTGATACTTTAAGAGGAACTTTAAAACTTGTTTCAGGAAATAAGTTTGCGACTGCAACAAAATTTTACGGGGCGCTGCCGTTTTTTAAATATGATATTCCGTCAGGTGTAAAAACTCAGCTCCAGACGTATTTGTCGTCAGATAAGAATATAGATATGTCTTCAATACCTACCGACACATACCACGGAGCAAAAGTTATTGCGAGGCTGGCGAATCTTCTTCCTATAGCCGATAACCTCGGAGATGAGACTTCAAAACTCCAAATTATAACCAAATTAAAAAATGAGCTGATAAATTGGTTTACATATTCTTCTTCAGAATCGTGCAAATATTTTTCCTATGACGGCACATGGGGAGGACTTATAGGAATATCTGCGAGTTACGGTTCTCAAAATTATGCAGACCATCATTTTCATTACGGATATTTTATATACGCTTCGGCAATCCTTGCGATGTATGACGAAAGTTTTGCAAACGATTACGGAGGTATGGTTAATCTTTTGATAAAAGACATTGCAAATACTACAAGGGGAGATTCAAATTTTCCTTTTATGAGATGTTTTGATTTTTATGAATCGCACAGCTGGGCGAGCGGTATGGGCGGAATGGATGACAGAGGAATAGATCAGGAATCTTCGTCGGAAGCAATGAACGCGTGGGCTGCTATATACTTATGGGGTATAGCCACCGGCAACGATAATTATAAAAAACTCGGGATATATCTTTATTCCAATGAAAATGAAGCAGTAAAACAATATTATTTTGATTTAGACAAAGATGTATTAAAATCATCATACAATCATAATTCAATAGGTATTTTGTGGGGAGGGCAGGTAAATTATTCTCTTCATTTTACTCCTCAAAACCCGCAGACGATTAAGGGAATACAAATTTTTCCGGTGACTCCTTCTATGACTTATTTAGCTTATGACAAGGATTATTTATCTGAATTCTATAATGCTTCAAAAACGGAAAGCGGAGCCGATTTATCGCAATGGTATGATATTTGGGCAAGGCTGATTTCTTTGTTTAATCCTTCAGCCGGGCTGTCGCAGTTTGACTCTTATAAATCGTCAGATGCCGAACAGGGAAGTTCTAAAACGTTCACTTATCATTTTTTGAATTTTTTTAACCAATGCGGAACGCCTCTTTTAAAATATACGGCGGATTTTCCTTCATATTTGGTTACGGAAAATTCAGGAAAAAAAATATTTACTGTTTATAATTATACCGATTCAAACAAAACGGTGCGCTTTTACAACAATTCTGGAACATATGTCGGCAGCGTTAACGCCGCGGCAAAATCTTTTGTTTCGGCGTCAGATCTGGTACAAAATACAAATGAAGAAAAATTATTGGTATATCCTGTTCCTTATAAACCCGGCAGCGGAGGAAAATACGACGGTGACGGAATTACTTTTTTAGGCCTTGACGAAGGTACGAATATAAAAATATTTAATGTGGCAGGCGAGTTGGTGTATGAAAAAGAAGTTCCTGTAAATTCAAATTTTTATGTCTGGAATACGAGAAATAATTACGGCAATAAAATTGCTTCGGGGATATATATTTATTATATAACTTCAAACGACGGCCCGAAAATTAAAGGGAAAATTGCAATAGAAAGGTAGGTAAATAAAATGCATAAAATAGTTATAAGATGGACGGTATTCTTTATTTGTTTAGGCGGCGTCTATTTTTTTATAAATTCAAAAGTTCATGCTATAGCTCAGGCAAATTTACAGTCGGCCGTAATTGTTAAGCTTCCTGCTTATACGAGGGATGAACTTGTGATTAACGTTGAGGCGAGACTTCAGTAC